>Ga0210410_10000302_pt1 | contig 60448 bp, 82 predicted proteins | sample IncBWC4MmetaG_FD_161058 | JGI IMG/M metagenome (GOLD analysis project Ga0210410, IMG submission 161058) | Forest soil microbial communities from Barre Woods Harvard Forest LTER site, Petersham, Massachusetts, United States - Inc-BW-C-4-M | ecosystem: Environmental > Terrestrial > Soil >... | reverse complement strand
TCTGTTAATTTTGATTATGAAAAAGATAGAAAAGAAACTAATATTTTTATTAATACTAGCAAAAAAGAAAAAAGTATTGTGTTTACACACCCAGAAGTTGCTTCACAATGGAATAGTCAACATAATGGTAGTGTATCACCAGATAGTATTACTTTTGGTGTCACAGAAAAGTTTTATTGGGATTGTCCAGCTGGTTTAAATCATCCACCATATTTAACTAGTGTATCTGTAAGAACTAGAGGTTGTGGTTGTCCTATATGTGCTAATAATAAACGACCTTCAAGTATTCGAAAGAAGATAATACAATTGGATAAAAATGGTAATTTTATAAAAATATTTGATTCGTTCACAGAAGCGTGTAAAGAATTAAACATTTTATCAAGTAACATATCAGCAGTTATTAAGGGTAAACAAAAAAGTGCAAAAAATTTCAAATTCAAATTTTATGATGATTATTATCAAATAGAAAAAATTTATTGAAGTTTTTAATGTTTAATACTAACTGTACCATAGTAACCGGCTTATTCGATGTTGATAGACATCTATGGAGTAATTATGTAAGAAGCTGGGAAGAATATCTTAGATATTTTAAGAATATGTTATCATTAAAATGTTCTATGTATATTTATGTACAGGAGAAAACTATTGATTTTGTAAAGCAAGAAAGATTAAAGATTGATCCAGAATTAAAATACACTAAAATTGTCCAAATAGAAATACCTGACTTACCAGCATATAAGTATTTTGAAAGAATAAAAGAGATAATGTATGATCCTAATTTCAGAAATGGTTTGGTTCTACCAGATGTTCCTGAAGTTTGCTCGCCTTATTATAGTGTAGTAATTCATTCTAAAGTACCTATTGTTTGTGAGGTTATTAAAGAAAATTTATTTAAAAGTAACTATTTTATGTGGGTGGATGCTGGTATATGTCATCAACATTTTCCAGAGACTCTTTTAAATGCTTATTATCCTAATGATGAGAAGATAAAAATATTGGATGATAATAGGATAAGATTATTGTGTAGGAGTCTTCCTGAGCAAAGAGATTTGAATTTGGAATGGTTTTTTAAATCTCATACAAACCGGTTTGGTGCCGGTTGTATACCTGGTACTTCAGAAGCTTTTAATTGGTTTGATGAAAAATGTACAGAAGTCTTAGAACGGGCATTAAATAAAAACCTTATTGATTGTGAACAATCCGTTTTCGCTATTGTATATCTTGAAAATAAGGATAAGATAGAAGCTTACCAGGCAGATTGGTATGATAATTTTTTAAGATTTATTCAAACTTAGTTTCTGAAATTTTTGTCTAAAAAAATATATTTTCCTATCAAAGCAAATAAATGGCCTTATTATGAAAATCCGAAACATGGTGATGCTGATATGAGACCTTTTGATGATAAAAGATATATTTTTGTTTGAAATAAATACAATTATGACTGATAAAACTGTACAAGACTTAAGAGAAGGTGATGTATTAAAGCCTTTAAACAATTTCAAAGTTGCTATTTGTGTTTCCGGTAAACTAAGAAATTTCAGGCATACCGCAGAATTTCTAAGGAGATATGTAATCGAACCTTTAAATGCTGATGTGTTTTTATATGTTTCATCAAGTAGTACGCCTGATGAAGATGATACAGATATAATAAAACTTTACAATCCAATAAATTATATTATAGATAATCAAGTAATTATTCCAAATCCTGTTTATTCATATAATAAAAGACCAGAAGTGAGTGTTTTTTCTATCGTTAATCAATTTTATAAAATTTATAAATGTAATGAACTTAAAAAAGAACATGAATATAAAACAGGTGTTAAATATGATATTGTGATTCGATTGAGGACGGATTGTTTCTTTGAGAGATCCTTCACTGAATATGAGTTAAACAATACTAAAGTGGGTGATATAATAATGCCTACTTACTGGCATTTCAAAGATGTTAATTCTTTTGCTCTAACAGATATGTTTGCTATTTCAAATTCTAATATAATCAATAAGTATTCAGAGATTTATCTTAGGTTAGATGAATATTGTCAAAGTTGTATATTTCATCCGGAATCTTTAATGGGTTATCATTTAACTGTTATAAATAATTTCAAAATTATAGATACGGTTAGTCCTTTCTTCTTTGAATATCCGGTAGATTGGGTAATTCCTAATGGTTATAATAGAGAAACTTATAGGCAAGCATTTTAAAAAATATATACAACATATGGATTTTACTTTTGGTACAATAACAACAGATGATACACCAGTAGAACGTATTCTACAAATTCTTGATTCTATAAGGAAACAAAATATTCCTAACTATGAATTTATAATTGTTGGTGGTACGAAGACTTATGAAGAATATACTGATGTTGTTCATATACCCTTTGATGAAACTATAAAAAATGCTTGGATTACAAAAAAGAAGAATTTAATAACAGAAAAAGCTAAGTATGAAAATGTAGTTTATTTTCATGATTACTATTCTTTTTGTGATGATTGGTATGAAGGATTTTTAAAGTTTGGTAATGATTGGGACGTGGCCATGAATAAGGTGGTAGATATTAAAAATCGTAGGTTCAACGACTGGATATCCTGGGATCACCCAACAATACCAAGATATGAACTATTTGATTATAATGATCCGAGCCTGGCAGCTTATAGCTATATACCAGGCTGTTTTTGGGTGGCTAAGAAATATGTAATGGTTGATATACCTTTAGACATCAGCAGAGTGTGGGGTGAAGAAGAGGATATACTTTTTTCGCTAAACGCTCGTAGAAAATATAGATATGTAATGAACCAATTTTCAACAGTGAAGCATTTAAAAAAATATAGAGGATTTATAGAATGAGAGTAGCTTTATTATTAACAGGAATGCTTCGTGAATACAAAACAGCTTTCGAATCAATCAAAACAAATATCATGGATCCCTATGGTATTAAAAACGAAGATATTTTTATTTCTACCTGGGATCAAATTGGATATTGGCAGGCCGGTGATATAAAATCTCAAGATTCTTCTCATGGTATAGAAATGACTGGTAAGGTTGAATTAAATGAACTTCAAGAGTTATATAAAACTGAACATATCTTATTAGAAAATTTTATAGAAAAGGAGCCATGGTTGGATCAACTCAGTGATCAATACGAAGAGTTTTTTATTCCAGCTATAAACCACTCTAATTGTTTAGTGCGTAAGAAGAATACCTTATCCATGTTTTATAAAATACATAGTGGTGGTGAACTCATAAAAAACAGTGGTAAAGAATATGATGTGATAGTTAGGGTTAGACCAGATCTCTGTTTATTTAATGATAAATTACCCGTATTTGGTAATTTTAATAATTACTATAGTTTGTATCATAGAAATCATATCGGACATATTAATGGGTATTCTGGTGGTATCGGTGATAATTTACATATTTCTTCAGCCGAAAATATTTTAAAGTTTACTGAAGCTTTTACATACATGTATGATTTATTCTTGAGTTGTGATAAAATATTTTGTCCTCATATATTTTCACAAAAGATATTACAAAGGAACAATATAAACAATATTGAATTTAATTTGAATGGTGTTGTTTATATGCATACTTCAGCCGGGCAGTATAAAATAAAAGACACCGATGGTATTTACAAATCTCTACATGATGTCAATTATGAAAAGTTTGAAGGAAGGTTCTCTGGTGACTGTGGAAAGGGAAAATAATTTTAAATAAAATTTGGTAATTTAATTTTTATATGTTATTTTGTCAAAATGTTTTTAAAATTTTATATGATGTATATACCATGAAAAAAGTTCTTGAAATATTAATAATATTTGTTCGATATTTTTCATTAACTTGCTTATTGCTGTTTCTAGTTATATTAGCATTCAATGATCCTTTCTTAAATCAAATGAGACTTATACATATTATTACAATATCTTCAGCTAGTGGATTTGTAGGATTATTAATATTTTATTTATATGAATTACAAGATTATTATTACGATGATATTGATAAAAACGATAAGAAAAATCAAAAAGATAAAATTGATAAATTAGGAAGATAAACAAATGGAATTAGCAATTGAAACATTATACAGAGTAGTTTTTACCGGATGGAAAGAAGGTCTTCAAAAAGTGTCACTTGTGGAATTGCTTCGTAAGCATAGTAGTTTATCACTAACTCAAGCTAAAAAGAATGTTGATTGTTTAGTAGATGATATTCAAGTAGTCATTAATTGTTTGAGTAAAGATGATATGTATATTCTGTTTAATAAAGCTGAAGCGTTAGGTGTTATCTGTGAGATAATGATTGAGAAGACAAAACCAGCTAAAGATTTGATAATTGAACAATTACATCAAGAAAATTTAAGTTATAAACATAATTTAAATGTAGGTCAATTAAAGGAATTTCTTATTAAAAATAATGTACCAGATAGTGCTAAAGTTTTATCACAAAGAATAGAAGATACATATTATGATAACAATTCGTGGTCTACAGTAAAAAAGAAAGGTGAACGGTGGCATTACTTCAATGATTTAAATAAAAAATGTGAAGGAGAATTTCTCGATAAAGAACAATACCCTTTAATCGATGATGTTAATAAATATAAAACAGATGAGAAAACTCTCAACGAAGCTAAAGAAGAGTTTAGTCCTGTATGGTGCTGTGTTAAATATGAAAATGATGATAATTTGTATTTACATCTACACATATAGGTAATGATGTTTATAAGATTGATAAGTACGGTAAAGAAACATTTTTTAAAACTAATAACCTTGATAAGAAAGTTTAAAGATTAGTATATCAATCCAGAATTTAGAAAGATCTGTAAATCGTTTGGTATGCCAAGTCCGAACATTTTTTTAATATCAAATGTTGTAAATTTTTTATTATCGATAATAGCTTCATTGTAAACAGGTGCGATGAAAAATTCTCCGTTTACTCTTATATTTTTATTTATCATTTGTTCAGCATACTTAACATAATCAGAACCCTTCACCCAGTAGTAAAATCCCACGGTTGATATATCACTAATTTGACGTTTTTCCGCAACTTCTGTTACTATACCATTTTCATCTATCTTTGCAAATGACCATTTAGGATCAGTGTCTCTAAAGGTAACTATACCACCATCTAAATTATTTGAATGTATTTTATAAAAAAATTCTTCTGGATTCCAATCTTCAACATATTGATCTGAATTAGCTATGAATATAGGTGTATCATTATTTATTATGTCTTTAGCCAAGAGGGATGTGCAACAAGCTCCTTCTGTTACTGAATCAACGATTACAATTTTTACATTAGATGAAGTTTTAGTTAACACATTATGTAAATCATACTTTTCATAATGTTCTTTAAGAACTATAAAAATATAATTACCTTTGATGTTTAAATTTTTCACGACCAATTCTATCATGGTCAAATTTTCTTTAATCTTTATAAGAGGTTTTGGTTCTTTATGTGTTGCTAAGAAACGACTTCCTTTTCCACTCATAGGTATAAGTATATTTATTTCCATATTTTTAATGTTATAATCATTAATATCTTTTTTAACGGTCTGTGTATTTAATTTATCAACATCTTTAACAACTCTTAGAAAAGCTCCTGTTTTTTCTGCTGCTTCAATACCATATTTAGAATCTTCATATATTATACATTCATTAGGTTCAATATTAAAATAATTAATTGCTTTATTGAATATTTCCTGATCTGGTTTAGGTTTAGTAACGTCTTCATTAGTAAAAACAATATCAACTAATTCTGTTATACCTAATTTTTCTAAAATAATACCAGTAGTTTTTTTAATTGAGTTAGTACAAATGGCTATTTTAAAGCCTTCATTTTTTAAATCTTTTAGAAATTCTGTTCTGTCTATATTGAAAATGTGATTTTTTAGAAGTTCAAAAGTAATTTCTTGTTTTCTTTTATTTATTTTATCATGATGATCTATATTAAGGCCTTTGTTTAATGTTAACAAATGTAGTTTTTGTTTAGTTGAAAGAGCATCATAAATATCTTCATGTTCTTTTTTATTAATTATAAAATTTGGTGATATTTCATATAAAGCTTTATTTAGAGCTTCGTAATGTAATTCTTTAGTTGACTCAATTAATGTTCCATCTAAATCAAAAATCACAAGTTTTATATTTGACATAATAATATCCTATTATTTCACATATATATCCTCATGAAAATAGATAATCTTTCCGAAATGACCCGAGGATGGTTCGTTGGCAACTTTAATCCATCAGTGCTTAAAACTAATGACTTCGAAACTGCTATAAAAAGGTATACAGCTGGTGATAAAGAAGAAAGACATCATCATAAAATAGCAACAGAGATCACTGTAATAGTTTCTGGAACAGTTAAAATGAATAATGTTCTTTATGGGCCTGATTCAATAATAACAATAGAGCCTGGCGAATCAACAGACTTTGCATCTATAACAGATGCTGTAACAGTAGTTGTAAAAACACCTTGTGTAGAAAATGACAAATACATCAATGATATTAATATCTCATAGAGGAAACTTAGAAGGAAAGAAAAAGGATCTCGAAAACAGTCCTGAATATATTCAGGCAGCATTAGAAGCTGGTTTTGAAGTAGAAATTGATGTGTGGTATGTAGATAAGAAATGGTACCTTGGTCATGACGAACCTAATTACGAAATAGATATAACCTTTCTAATGAATGATAAGTTATGGTGTCATGCAAAAAATATTGAATCTTTATACGAATTATTTTTATATGATAAAAATATTCATTATTTTTGGCACCAAGACGATGATTTTACATTAACGTCTAAAGGATACATTTGGACATATCCAGGAAAAAAACTTACTGATATGTCTATATGTGTACTTCCAGAAAGATTCGATTATGATATTATAAATGCTTATGGTATCTGTAGTGATTATATAAGTACCTTTAAAAATTAAAAAATATACAATGAAAAAATTATCAATTATAATATCATTTCTACTAATATCAATTAATTTTGGTTATCAAACACCAACAGTTGTTGATGTTGAATATCTTCAACCTTATACAGCACAGAAGACACAAACACTTAAACATAAATATTATTCGGTTCTTTATTCTCAACAATATAGACAGGCCTTCTGTTCTTATTATCATCTTACAAAAGACATGTCTCAGTGTACTTTAGCTAGAGTAGATCATTTTGTACCAGATTCTTTAATTGTAGGTGTACATGTCAAAACAACCGATTATACGAATAACGGTTATGATAGAGGACATCTTGCTTGTCAGGCTGATATGTGTTTTAATAAAACGGCCATGGAAGAATGTTTTTTTCTAAGTAATATATCTCCACAAGTCTCTGGATTTAATAAAGGTATATGGAAAAAATTAGAAACCCAATGTAGAACATGGTCTGATACTAAAGGTGACCTATTTATATTCGCTGGCGGTATTCTCAAACCAGGCTTAAAGACAATATCAAAAGATTCTGTAGCCGTTCCGGAAGAATTCTATAAGATAATTGTTCATTATGATGCGAATCTGAATATTTACGAAACTGTTGCTTTTTTGATACCGAATCAGGATATAAATGTTTACAATTTAAATGACTATATTGTTTCAATAGATGCTATTGAATTAAAGACTAATATTGATTTTCTTAAAAATATCCCGGATCCATTAGAAAACAGTTTAGAGCAAAAAGTTGAAAATGGTATTTGGTTCCTTCACTAGGAAATAGTTTTAAGATCTTTGAGTATATTAAAAAATTTAGTTTTTCTGTTATTCTTAATATATTTCTCTAACTCTTCTTTTATATAAAGGCTGGCACCTTCATATCTTCTTCTTTTACCATATAATGAGATATCAATTATACCGGTTGATATATCAAAAACAATAATCTTAGCTATTTCTTTTAATGGTTTAACTTCCTGTTTAGGTTTTATTTCTTTCTTAATTGGAACTGTTTTCTTGGATATTTGATGAGTAGGATTTTCTGCTTGACGTTTATTTATAGCATTCATCATAAACTCATCAAATGAGTCTACGCTATTATCATTATCGGGATCATAAGAATCTAAATACTTCATGTATTATATATTTGGTTTGGTATAGGTAAATTTAAAATCTCGATCACCCTCTGTTAATATTATTTTTATTTCTGTTGGATTATTAATATGGCTTACTTTATCGAATAGTCCCAAGTTCGTATAATATTCTCCAACAGAAAGTAATTCTCTATCTGTAATATTTTTTGCTTGATGTAGAAGAATATAGATTAAATATGTTTTAAGTACAAAATCGAATCTATTATTAAATATTGTTTTCCATTCTGCTTTATAGTAGCAAACTTTTTCTGGTGTTAAATCATGTAAATACAAATTGAAACAAGGCATTATAATTCGTAATTTTACCTTAGTTGTTTCCTCTCCTTCGAATACAATTTCAAATTTAGCGATTCTTGCTTGATGTGAATTGTATGTATTAACTGATTCAATATTTATGAATCTTGTCCAAGTGAATGTGAATATATTTTGATTATTATATATTTCTTGTAAATATTCAAGTTCCGACTTTTGTAAGTTTACTGTAATCGTTAAGTCTAAAAAATTATAATAATCATTTTCTAAATTTTCTGTTCGAAAATTGTAAAATCCATTACTATAAGATATTGTATTATAAGGTATTTTATCAGCATATGGTATAATATTTCCCCATAAATTTTCAATATAATCAATATTTTTACCAGACATTGCAACATATAAATCATTGAAATCAAATCTTATATGATTATTTGTATAATCTAATTCTAATGTGTGGCCACCGGTTATTGTTGGTTTTGTAATATGTTCCATGATATATTTATTGTATTAATTATTATACCTCTTAATCCAACTTAGTTTAATCATATATACAAAAAAGCAAAGTATTTAAATGAAGTTTTTTAAGAAATATGATGATATTTACGGTGTTAATGAAAACGCTATGATTGCTAAGAAAGTATTACAGGAAAATGATATTGATCCAAACAATCCAGATTACATTGAATTAAGAGATAACTTACTTAAAAAATCTCCTAGCTACTTGGGTCAATTTACAAAGTTTATGTTTGAACAAGATGTAACTTTAGAACAAATTCGTCAAATCATTCATTTTATTACAGCCAACAAAGGTACTATATCTAAATTACCTAAGCCGGTTTTAGAATATACAGACTTCCATGAATTATACGATGATCTTCAGAAACTGGATAAAGAAAGAAATGCTCGAAGAATATTAAACTCTGTAATAGGTGATTTAAGAAGAGAATTATTTGAGCTAGAACCTGATAAATTACAACCTTATATAGACCTGGCAGCAACAATATCAGAGTTTGATGAAAAGGAAGTAAAAATATTTACTAAATCTTTAAGTAGGGCCAAAGACCTCGAAGATCTTATAATGGATATGGAATTATTCATACAGAAAATGTCTCAAGATGAAACACTAACTAAAGTAAAACATAAAATACAAAGTACTGAATTTAGTAAAGTAGTCTATGAAGATTTAGAAAATAGTATAATTGTGGCCAGAATTGGTGAATTTATAGATTCTTATTATTTGGGTAGTTACAACTGGTGTATCAGTAAAGATGGTGGTATTGACTCTTGGAAACAATACGTTGAAACAGAAGGAAATGTTCAGTATTTTGCTTGGGATCTCAAGCGTGAAAAATCTGATCCTTTACATCAGGTAGGTGTTACTGTTAAACAAGATGGTATAATAAGAAACTGTCAGGATGCACAAAATAATGCTACAGACTTTAAAGAATTTGTTAAAGTTTATGGTATAAAAACTAATGTATTTGTCGGTCTTACTAAAAAAGAGCTTGCTGATAAGAAAAAGGATGCAAAAGTAAGACAAGCAAAGATAGTTGAATTTCAAGCTAAAATGGAAGCTGAAAAGGTGAAAAGACGTGCTGAGAGATTAGCTGAAAGAAGAGAAGATAATGAATGGGAAAATGATCCTATGGCACATGCCTTAAGAGAATATTTAGTAGATGCTGGTGTTATGGATGAATCTGATGATGTGTATGCTTTGGAAGAGGAAAATCATGATTACTACGGTTTGAGATTATTTGCTTATGGTAATGCTGAATATGCAATTGGTACCGATGAAGAAGCTGATAAAGCAGCAAAGGAGTATTTAAAGCAAGTTTTAGATGAAATAGGTGTTTGTGGGAGTAAATGGATGATATCTGATTATATTGATACTGATGCTGTTGTACGTGATTTTGGTGTGGATTATAGTAAAGTATCAGAAAACCCAGAATCTTATGATGTAGAAAAAGAAATGAAACCTGGTGTTGAAGAGTTAAAAGATAATCTGGAAATAGAAAAACAAAATCTTGAAGAACAATTGAGTGGTTTAAAACCTAATACAATTAAATATAAAAAACTTCTGGATCAAATTGATATTTTAGATACAAAAATTTCTGGTATGGAAGATACTGATAACGATATGTATTGGGAATATACAGCTGAGAAAATTGAGGATAAAGCTGATGATTATAACTCTGAATTAAGAGATGATCCTTTACAAGCTCTTGAAGACAGAGATCTTATCCGTTTTATTAAAAGAAACGGAGAAGAAAGACCTGATGAGAAAACAGGTAAATTTTTAATGAAATATATTAATGAAGATGATTACATTCAATATTGTGTTAATGAATATGGTAGAGGTCACGGTTTATCTCGTTATGATGGTAAAGAACATGAAATAAATTTCGAAGGTGAAACCTATTATATTTACAGAACAAATTAAGTAAATTAGCCCGGAAACGGGCTTTTTTATTTTTAATCAAAAGTTTTTGTTATTGTCATTAAAACCTTTTATATTTGAAAAACGTAATAAGTTTTATAAAGAGCGATATAATGGGAAATTTTGACTATACTGTATTAAAAGAATTCTGTAAGGTGAGAAATATTGGTGATGCTACTATGAATGGTAATATGCCTACACCAAGAATGAATTTTATTACGGATATGCTTAAGTCTCTGAATATAGAGTATACAATAGATTCTTTCACACAGGCTTCAACAACAGATCCTATTTCTTTCGGTTTCTCAAAAGAAGAATCTGTTTTATTTAATCTACCTTTAGTCGAAATTGAAAATATAACAGAGAAAGTAAAAGCTGAGTTTATAGAACTTAGAAATCTTATAAAAACGTCTTTTCAAGAAACTTCATCCAGAAGCATACATTTACCTGTTGAATTTTTCTTTAGTGATCAAATACCTGAAGACTTAAGAGAAAGATTTTTTACACTGGAAATGAATTTAAATTTCCATGAAGATGTTTTGAGGTTCAAGAAAAAAATGCTTAGAATGGAAGAAAATAAACTATACAACATAGTTCTTCCAGGTAAAAGCAGTACAATGCTTATTGCTCACCATGATATTAAAAATCCTGATATTGATAACTGTAATGATAACAGTGCCAGTATAATAAATCTTATTGCTTTAAAGCTTTTAATGCCGGATACTACAATTGTATTTACTGATGGTGAAGAACTTGGTGGTATTGGAGCCGACAGATTAGCTACAATGATTAAAGCCGGTGAATATGGATCTATTCGCTGGGTAGTGAATTTAGAACTGACTGCTGTTGGTGGTACAAATTTTATAGTTGGAAGAAAAAGAAATAGTCTTTTTAACTACATCAGAGAGACTTTTGAATGTGAACCATTTGATGATACCATGGCTAGAAGTGATGCTTCTATTCTTCATGAAAAAGGTATACAATCATGTGTTATTACAACATTACCTAAAGTAGATGGTAAAAATAATTATGGACTTATCAATTATTGTCATGGTAAAATGGATACTATAGGTTTGGCTAACTATGATGATATGAAAGAATTTGTTGAGAAGGTATTAGTGAAACTTGTTTTGTGAGTAATATAAATCATTTGATAAAGAAGGCTGCTTCAAATGTAAGTAGAACCTGGAACTCTTATTTAGAAGAAGATAAAAATCTTACTAACTGGAATTTAGCTAAGAAAATTTCTGATATGTTGAATTGTAAATTAGAAGTTCTTCCTGAGAAATTATGGTCTGTTGAAACTGGTATTGATTTAATGGGCCAAACAGATGGTAAGATAATCCATGTTCGTTCCATGGATACAATTCATAATTTATATGTATTTTTTCATGAGGTAGGACATGTATTATTTCATTGGAATCCAAAAAGAAGATTAACACAAAAAGAGGAAGAACTCGAAGCTGATATGTTTGCTTTAAGAGTATGTATGAACCTACATCCAGAAAACAAATCTGAATTTATTATATTCTCAAGAATTAACGCCGGTCGTAAACCACTTATCATAAACGGTATTCTTAATACACATAAACAAGTTATGGACGAAAATGTATTTGAAGGTGCCCATCTTTATTATAAACAAGGTCCTAATTTTGGGTATTGCCGACTTACTCAAGTAATTGTTATTTCTAAAAGAGGTAGAAACATATTAGTATACCCACAATATTCGCCTGATGAAACTTTTATTGTTAGCATGAGTGAATTGTATATTCAGAAATAACTTGTATTGTATATTAGTAAAATTTGATATATAATTCAAACTCAATAAAATTAATGTCATTTGTACTGAATTTTGATTCATTCAACCTCATGAATGAAGATATGCAAAAAGCTAAGTCGGTTATTACAAAAAATAATATTGATCCCAAGGATCCTGATTTTTTACAAATACAGGTCTGGCTTAAAAAAAGACCTGGATTTTTAGGTCTGTTTACCAAATTCAGATTTGATGATAAGATCCCTATGATTGATCTTGAAAGACTCAGTGATAATTTGTTTGAATTAAAAGATTTACTTGGACAGTTACCTAAGCCGGTTATACAATATCAAAATTTTGAAGAACTTGAAGATGATCTAAGGGATCTTCAAAGCTACAGAAAAGCTAAACTATTTTTTAATGCTTTATTACCAGCACAAAAAAATTGGTATAGAGATGCTGACACAAATACTAAAAGTAAAGTAGATAACTTAGCATTAGAATTAAATAAACTACCCAAGGAAACTCAACAAGCTTTTATTAAAAAGCTGGCACGTTATAAAACACTAACAGAATTAATAGAAAGCCTTGAAGGTTTTGTTAATCAGGAATGGGATTATGATCTTATAAAAAACAAAATTCTTAATACACAAGGAGCAGAATTAGTTTATGCTAATCCTGAAAGAGAATTACTTATAGCAAGAATTTATACTTTTACAGCTTCTAAAGCTTTACTAAGTGATACATCCTGGTGTATAAAAGATTCTAAAACACACTGGGATACTTATGTAGGAGCTGAATATAAATTTAATGCCCAATATTCTATATGGGATTTTGCTGTACCTTTCTCTGACATTCACACAAGAGTTGGTGTTACAATTGATCAAGATGGTAATGTATACAAACCAAGTAACAATAATAATGCTGCACATTTTAAAGATGATACTCAAATCAGAGATTTTGATCAATATGCTAAACAGTATAATATTCCACTGAATGTTTTAAAACCAATGAGTATCTCAGAGAAAGAAGATAAACAAAAAGAGATTGAATTATTATATGAGTTTAAGGCAGCTATAAGAACAAGTGATAATGAAAAAATATTTTATTTATTCGATAACGGTTTGAATCCATTTACTGATGATAATGCTGTAATGAATTTAGCCCTCGTTAATTGTGATGAAGAACTATTTAACAAATTAATAAATGATTATGGTTATAAAATAGACGGATTTATTGAAGTTAATTCTGTTAATTATGAATATATTGATTATGTAGCCATGCAGACACAGAAAAACAAAGATTTTATTATTTTTTTGTATGATAAAGGTTGTCATATTCATACAAACTATAAATTTCCTTTAACTTTATCTATAGCTATGGATGATGTTGATTTTTATAAATATTTGCTCACTAAAGGTTACAGATCAAGTGATGAGGTATACGCATTAACAGATATTAAAAATATCAGACCAAATAAAGCCATAAGCACACAAAATCAAATTGTTTATGCTTCTAAGGTACAAGCTATAAAACTGTTCATGTTTTTATCCAAACAGTTTCCTAATCTAATTAAAGAGCTCTCTGATGAAGATAAGAATAATATAGCTTCACAATTATCTATTGAAAATAGAAATAAAAATATAACCCAAGATATTCAAATACCACTTATTAATTTTTATATTGAAAATTATAAATTCGATAAAGAAACTATAAAGGCCTTTTTTCCTGATGTTATTAATCTTAAAAATGAAGAACTTATTGATAAATTTTTAGCTTTTGATAAAAGTGTCTTGAATATGAATATAAGTTATAATCGTTTTAGAGAAACACCAATGTTTATTACTATACAAGCTATTCCGGTAAAATTAATCAATAATCCAGATTTTTCTTTCAATGTAGAATTAGCTAAAAAATTGTTTGATTTAGGTGCGGAGCCTTGCTTTGATGAAGAAAATTCTGACAAGAAGGAAATAGACGAATTAAAATTCTTCTACCATTTAAATGATGAAAAAAGATTTTATGAATACTTAAAAAGAGGTGGTGATATAAATGTTGATGGTGGTGAATTATTGGGTATGTCTGTACATGAAAAAGATATAGATAAAATTAAGTTTTTACTTGATAAAGGTGCAAATCCAAATTTACCAAATTCTTCTAATTCAATATTTCTATCAACTATCCCAGGTCGTTATGATGAAGAAACAGATCTAAATAATAAAATACTTTTAATGTTTCTTGAAGCTGGTGCTGAACCATCAGGTTTAAAAAAAACTAACTACGGTGAAAAGGTTTCTCCTGATAATAATTATTCAATAATACAATACGCAAGTGATAAGGATGTTCATGAGATCATGGATTTCTTTTATGAAAGAAATAATGATTTATCTGAAATATGTAAGGATACCTTAAATAAATGGGTAAGTTATACAATTAGAAATAAAAAATATGATCAATTAAAGAAACTTATTGATAAAGAAAATCTTGATTTGAAGAAACTTGGAAGTGCTCCTATAACTCAAGCAATAAAGGACCAATATAGTAAAGAAAACGAAGAGAAAATTGTTGATAATACAAAACTTGTTGCTTATTTAATTAAAAATGGTTGTCCTGTAAATGAACCTGATAAACATTCTCATGCTCCTATATATGAGGCTTGTAAAAATGATGATTTAGAAATGGTTAAATTATTATTTAATAATGGTGCATCCTTAAAAGATTTAGATTATTTTACGATTGGTTACAATGGTTATACTGACATATTAAATTTTGCACTTGAGAATGGGTACAAAAAATTTAAGGATAATATTTTAAGTAATTCTATATTTGAATATGCTGCATCAAATGGTCATTTAGATATTCTTAAGTTAGGACAGAAATATAATATATTAGATAAAAAAGATCTGAACTTATATTTATTGAAGGCCTCAGTCAATGGTCATACAGATATAGTTAAATTTTTAGAAAGTTTAGGTGTTGACTTAAATAAATATAATTCTGGTTCAAGAAGTTTTGAATCTAATAACGGAACTGCTTTAATAAGTGCTATTAAAGGTGGTAATTTGGAACTTGTCAAATATCTTATAAGTAAAGGTGCCTACTATAAGGATCGAAAAGTCATTGAAACAAAAAGTTATCATTTTAATAAATCAGAAAAATCTGAAATAATTATATCATCTTTTGCTGAGGCTGTCAAAAAACAATCCAATGAAAATATTAATGACATGATGGGAATCATTAAATATTTTGTAGAGGATCTTAAGTTTAAATACACATTTAAACAAATGTTATACTCAACATACTCATATGAAATAATGAAATACCTGATAGAAAATGGTCCACAATTAACAGATGAAGAAATAAATAAGTTGGTTGAATCATATGCTTATAATGGTGAATCTGATGAAGGATTAGAATTTTTGTTTAATAAATACAAAGGTAAGATAATCAATATTAATGATCTTGGTATTAACGCAGCTAGAAAATCTTGGAGTGGTGACCAGGTTGCATCACTAGAAAAAACAAAATATTTAATTGAACAACAAGGTGCTGATCCACAATATATTTACAATGAGTTAAAGACTGGTAAAAATCTTGAAGATGATGTAAGAGAATATTTGAAGGAAGCTATTAAAAAAGCTAAAGTTGATCTTAAACAGAAAGAACGACTAAATAAAAAAGGAGCCCAATAGAGCTCCTTTTTTATTTAGTTTTGTGGAGGCTTCCATCCACCTGGAAGTTCATCATCATATCTTTCATCGAATCGTTCATCATCAGGTGTATCTCTATAATCAGACTCTTCTTCATAGTCTACTGATTCATCTTCACAGTCTAAACATTCATCTTCTGTATCATCATGGTCTTCATCAAAGCTATTATCGTATTCGGCATATTTAGAATTTGTTTCATCACCATCAATACCAACCTTTCTTTTACCTGATGTTTTAGGTTTACTACTATTCATTGCTTTAAGATGTGTAATGGCTTCTTCGAATGTGTTTTCAAGCATAAGAACAGAAACAATTAAATCTCTTAAGTGAGCATATGTAAAAGTATCTGTTTCTTTTACCCAAAGATCCATATCAACTTTATGCATATCTTCAGGTTTTATTCTGTTCTCAAGATAATATCTTCTTATTTTATCATCTGGAAGATCTACAGAATAAATTCTATCAAAACGGCTTGGTCTGTTTGTGATACGTGCTTTTAGTTTTTCAACGTAATTGGTTGTAGCAACATAAACAACTTTCCTAGATTGTGTAATACCATCTAAAATATTAATTAAGGCTGTCTCTTGATCGTCTCTATCACATAAACCATCGATATCTTCGATTATAGTCATTACTGGTCTGTCAGGCTCAATTGATCTGAAAATTTCTTCCATGAAATCACCATATAGATTTAAGTCACGACCATCAAAAAGTCTTATAACTACACCTTTTTGATTGTTTATCAAATCATCAGCGAGTAATTTAATTAAACAAGTTTTACCGGCACCTGGAGGGCCATGTAAAAGAATACCTCTTTTGAAGACAAACCCGTAACGATCAAAATTTTCTTGCTTGGTCCAAAAAGTTTCTATATCAGTAAGAACCTGGTTAAATACTTTTAAAGGTAATTTTATTAATTCGTCTGTTACAACATCTCTACGCATAGCATAGATACCAGTATTTTGAGCATATTTTAACTCATAATAACCAGGTGGTAAAATTCTTGTTGTTTCAATTTCACCCGATGGGTAAAAGTATTTATCCTTTTCTACAACATATTGGTTGTATTTAATTTCACTTGCTTCTTTTTTTCCCATTATACAAAAACTTTGGTTTGTAATAGTTATAGATTAATACCTAATAAAAGTTGAATAATATTTTAAAATATTTGAATATTTAAAACTTTAGTAAAAAAATATATAATACATATATAATTTAAAACTATGGACACAGATATGGTTCCTTTTTTCAACATATACTATGATGACGAATTCACCCCTATTACCAGTGATGATCAAATAGATAAAATATTGGATAATTATGAAAAGACATTTATTGAGAATTATGAATTCTGGAGAGATTTAGTTGATAAACATATTAATACACCTTATGCATCAATTGTTAATAAAATGTTGACTATTGTAAACAGACTTGACCTTGAAGATGTTTTATTTAAAAAAGTCACTTATGATCAGTTCTGTGTAAGTTTTTTAGATTATCTAAGAGTTACTATGTTTGAAACTAAAATGTTTGGTAGTTTTGTCTTAGTTAGTGTTTTCAATCAAATAATATCTTCAAATATTTTAAATAATATTTCAGATGAAGATTTGTATATTTGGGAACAATATTATAATAACATCAATAGCGGAAACGAACAATTTATAGAAGATTAAATGATGAAATTAAAACCGAAAACACAACTACAGAAATTAGAAGAACAATTAAAGTATCTCAGAAGAATAAAATATGTTCATGGAAAATCAGTTGTTAATAAAATTTTGAATCCAGAACTATAACATATCCATGAATGAATCTTTATAAGCTATTTTTTTAGCTGGTGTATCAATATATTCAATCCAATTTATCATAGAATATGATCTACCTATCATAGCTTCCCATTGATTTAATATATGTTGTTCCTGGGAATATTTGTGGTACAAAGTTCCAACAAGAGAAAACAACCAACTATTATCTCTGATATTATCATTAAAAGTAATTGAAAGAATATCAATTAATTCCATGTCTGAATATGATATTTCTATTTCTGACGGATCTTCTTCATACATTTCAGATAAGGATACCTTACTTTTCCAACGAGATCCGGAACAAGTTATAAATCCTGAGAGACCAAGAGCTTCTCCTCTATTTTTAAATCGAATACCTTCTATAAACTCCATATGTAAATTATTGCATATAGGACCAATTTCACACACTCTATAACTTTGCCAGGTGAAAGGTACTCCAGAAGTTTTTATAGACTCTTCGTCTAAGAAATATAAGCAATAATTCAAATCTAATAGACTACATGAATCTAGTTTTGAAAGTAAATAACTTATTTTGTTTTTAAAATTTTGACTGGAGTAAGCTTTAAGTTCGTTCATGTTCTATTTATCGTTTTTCATACAGTATATATTTTGTAATGTTTTCTATCAATTATATGGTTTATTCATGGAAAGTTTTTATATTTGTAGTGATATGGTACTACAAGAAAGATTTCAAATGGATGCTGATACTTATGAGCAAGCCTTACATTATTTCAAAAATAGAGCGATACAACTCAAAAGATTCGGTATTACATTTAAAAATTATGAAGATATAGGCTTTGGTTTGAAAGTTGATATTGAATATATTGATTATGTAAAACCTTTTATTTCAGTTTATGTGTATAAAAGCTATCGTAACAAAGGTCTATATAAACCTTATATTATAGCCTCAGGTAAAACTGTACTAGTAATCGAAGATTGTGGAATTAGCGGGTATTTAAATAAAAATAAAATAGTTTATGAGGAAATTGAAAGTCCTTCTGAAAGATACGCTTATAGATTAATAAGTAACATCTATAAAGATATAAGAACCAAAAGATCTGGTATTTATCTTATGAACCATATCGATGAAGGTCTTTACATTCTTAATAAAATCGGTGTGAGTGTTATTACCAAAGATGCTTATTGTCTTCATCCTATATTACAAAGTGATGAAAGTTTATCTGAGAATTATTTGTCAGACAAATTATTAGTTAATCCTTTCAATGATTTTGAAATCCATCCCTCCGCATTTATACTTGCTATGGAATATAGAAGAGTAGCTAATAACTATCTTTCTCAGAGAAATATATCTAATATCAATGATATTGAATTAAGTATACTTCCGGAAGTTAATCAAATGCTTATATCTGATAAAATACAAAATAGAAAAGACTTCGAAATGTATCATATTGACACAAATCCAAGAACCAATGAACTTCAGAAGTATTTTAAGAATTGGTTCTCAAGACTTGGTGTGAGTGAAGAGTTGTATCAAAGTTTTAAACAAGAACTTTCCAATGAGTAAAAAAGCTTGTATAACTTGCCCCTTTAATGAAAATGTAACAAAAGAATCTCATGATGCTCAATACTATGGTTGTCTACCAAGTCAGTTTGATATTATAAAAATGAAAAGAGAAACTGGTAATAATTGGGCCTGTCATTCCAATAATAAAAGAGTATGTCAAGGATTAATTGATACAAATATAGAAAGACAATTAGGTTTAGATATGAGTTCAGGTAAAAGAATTGTAGAACCTACGGTAAATGCTCCCTGGGTTTCTTGGAAAGAAGAAGATTTAGCAACGAGATTTGAATAATACGAATACAATGATTCATATAACAGAAGAAGCTTTAGAACATTATAAAAAATATTATTCTGAAATAATAGATAAACAACATATGTTGGATAGAATAACACCTTTCTATAAAGGTGTCTTGGATAACTTATCAACAAGAAGTCAAAAAATAATTTATATCCTGGCTGAAAGAGCTACTGAAATGTCATCTGGTGATTTAGCAAGGAAGGTTAAAGTAGAAAGTAAAAATATTTCGGTTACCTTAAACCAACTTTTTGTAAAAGGTTTAATAAAAAAGAAAGCTGTAAATGAAAAGAATTATGTTTACTGTATTGATGATAAAACATTTTTGGATTGGGCAGCAATGATATGGAAATTTAAAAGGGACTGGAAATAAATATGTCAGAAGAAGAAAAAATAACAAATGATTTAGTAACAGCATTAAATAATGCTAATAAAGCTTTGGAGAAGGCTAAATTATTAAAAGATGTTAATTCTAAACTTACCTCAATTATTCTTGAATTACATAATAATCCTATTTTCACAGAGACTATTAATGATTTAATGAAAACAAATGGTCTTACTATAAATGATATGTAGATGGTTAATGATGAAACAAAAATTACACTCAGAGATATTACCGAACGATTAAAGGAATTGTCAACGGAATCCATAATGTGCCAATGCAGGAACGGTGGCCGGCTAAGACGAATTTTAATAAGTAGGAATCTTTGGGATATTTATCAAGAAGATATACCAGAAGAATATAGAGAGAATAAATTTCTTAATTTAGATGTAGAAATTATTGAAAATTCAAAATTTAATATTCTAAGACTCAAATTAGATAATGATTAATATGGATAACTCATTAAATAAATTTAAAGAAAAAATAAATAATGTTGTATACAATAAATGTATAATAGCTGTTCTTTATGATCGTGATATAATTTTTATAAAACAGATAGATGCTAATGAATCCGAACCAGATAAACAACCTATCGAAGAGGCTCTGGATTTTGATTATAATTTTGGATATCAGAAAAGCCAGAGTTTAAATTTAGCTTGTGGTATCTACCTATGTGATATAAGTTTTTTATACACATCCAGTTTTGATGGTGAATCCTGTGAATATGATTCTGATTTTTCAATTACTAATATTACTGAAGTTAAAATATGAATTTAACAGAATTTGTAAATGTAATTTTTTCTAATAGAAAGGCCTACGAAAACGTAACGGTTAAAGAAAAAGAGTCTTTCTTCTTTTTTGTTAATAAACAACTCGGAAGAAAACTACCCGAACATGCGGAATCTTTTAATCATAGAAATACTAATAAATCATTGGCCTTAGATACCTGGGTTCTTTTTATAGAAAATTTACAAAATAGTGGTGATAGAGATTGGCCGAGGAATCGCACACCTAATTGGTTCTGGGGAAAGAAAGCTTCAGGTGAAACAGAAATTCTAACACCTGACCAAGTAATTCTTAATATGATTGAAAAAAGGAAAGTTTCTATTTAACCGGAGTCATTGGTGTGGTTTGTGTTAAGGTAGCTGTCAATTTAGTAATTTTGGCTTGGATACTACTTATAACATCAATTTTTGGTACAGATAAAGTTGGTTCTAAACCAAAAATTGCTGTAGGCATTCCTATAAAAGCATTGAGAAATTCCTGGATTGTTGTCAATAAACCAAGTATCATCTGAAGTGGTTTTAAAAATACTTGTATAACTTGACATTTATTTAATAAAGGCATACTCGAAACAAAAGGCATAGCGATAAGACCACTTAAATCAAATGTGTTAGGTCCACAACCAGAAGGTGGAACAGGACTATTAGCAGCAGCCGAAGCAGCATTCCCTGCTGGTGTATTCGTATTACCATTAGCATCTAAAGGAGGAACACTAGGATTGAGTGTACCACTATCACTCAAGGGGTTATATGGTATTATATCTTGTTCACTGGATACGTATATACCATTTTTGTAGATATTGTAAACGAGAACTTCAACTAAATCATTATTACCAATACCAGCAATATCTTTGATTAAATCATCTATAAGTGCTTGAGCACCTTGAGGAGCAGCATTTTTACCTATATTATCGGCATCCGTATCAAAGGCAGCAAGAAGAGCTACTAAATCAGGGCCTAAGCTACTATCATCAGAAGTACATCCACAACCGGCTGGTTTGGTTGAAGCTCCCACCATCTTTAAAAGTGTCATAGGACTTATAATACAAAGAAGCCATTTAAACGATAATAATTCTTCTACAGCTGATAAAAGTAATGCTGGGTTTGTAAGTTTCTTAACCCAACATATTAACCATTTAGCAATCAAAAATATTACTTCAAAAGGAATTTTAATGATGTTAAGAATCATCTTAATTATTGGTTGATCTCTTTTTGTTTGAAATTTTGTTGGATCTTTTTCGGCTGCTGTTCTATTGTCAGTGGTAACAGCACTAAACCAATTACTATTATATGTTGGTTTTGTATTACTATTACCCTGATTAAGAGTGGATACTTTTACACCAAATGGAAAATTAAGACCTAAGCTGGCACCAAACTTTGCTACACCGGCACCATCTAAAATAAAGGAAGCTGTAGATGGCATACTAGGATTTGTTGTTTTTCCTGTATAAAAATATTTTGAACTACCTTGAGAACTCTTTACAGATTGATTGAAATCATTTTGAGTAAATGAATTGTCAAAGAATTCCATATTTTTAGAAATCTTTGTTTTTATTATCTGAAGAAGAAGATCCGTAATTTTAGTTGGGTTTGAAGCTAATTGTATTAATTTTTTAATAGCTGGTATTAATTTACCAAATAAAAGAACACCTAATTTTGATATAAGATAAGGTAAAGCTGTTAATTTATGAATTAAACTATACCACTCTTGTCCACTTGGACTAGTATCTGGTGTTGGTCCTGGATCCGGAAGTTGCCAGGTAGGTACATCTGTAGGTAAAGGTGATGGTGCACCAATGGAAGCCTCACCAAATATGATAGGTGCTGTATCTTTTTTTATTGCTTCAACAAGCCAGAAAACTTTCCATTTTGTTCTACTAACATATCTTGGATCTAACCCTTGAAATACAATACCTTCACCTTGGTCATTACCCATGTTTATAGCAGGAACTATATGCTCATAATTTTGACCTTTATATTTCGCTGGTATTCTAAAAGTAGGAGCAACAGAAGTAGGTTCATAAAAGGCTGTTCCTGTTTGAGAATTATAATTAGGAAAATTATTATTACCTTCTATATCTGTAATACTTGGTGCTTCAGTAATATTAAAAGGTCTATACCATGATATAGCAGGATTTGATATGTAAGCGGTTCTATTATTGATAATAGATAAATCGTTTGGGTCAAGATCTATTACATTAATACTAAGACCTTTTTCGGTAGTTATTGTTTTAATACCATTTACAGTATAAAAACCATCTATCATTTTATCAAGATTTGCTAAATAAGAAGTTGCTTTTTGTATAGCTTGTAAAGGATTAGTCTGGTTACTATAATCTTGATCGGTGTTTACACCATCTAAGAATATTGTATTACCTTTCTTTGTAAAGATATCATCTATAACACTTAATTGTTTAACACCGTAAAGTTCTATATTACCCGTATAAGCACTCAAGTTACCTTGTAAGTCTATTTGATTTGAATCAAGATACTGAAATGCTACAACAGCAGGTGTCCAATTAAGCATAACACCACTATTAACATTTGTAAAATAATAATTAGCAGCAATTTTTTCTGATTTTATAAGAGTAGAACTCAAAGTAGAATTTATATTGTAAATTATATAATCTCCAGAGGTTTGAATTTTATAAACGAAAAATATGCCTATATTAATAGTACCACTCAAAAATTGTAATTGTGGTTGTGTAGAATCGGTTATGTAGGAAGGTATAACGTTTTTACTTTTGTGTATTCTTATAGACTGTGTCGGAGCATCGAACAATATAGTTTCTGTATCATTGGTTGTTGTTTCAATCATAACAGGAGGTGAAGGAAAAACTCCTGTTATATTATTCATTCTTGAATCAAAGTTTGATGTGAAAGTTTCCTTAATCCAATTTTGCTTTAATGATCTTATCTGATAAAATTCACCGTTATCATTATTGTTATTAGCTGATTCTGTACCAAATTCTGTATTAGTATATCGTAAGTAGTAATAATTACCAACAACTAAATTGTTATCATTAATATATCTTAAAAGCATTGTATGATCTATTGGGTCATACATTTTTAAATCTGTTGTGGTATCAGCGTTAACAGTTATAGCAACATATGCTATCGTTGGTATATCTGAAGTAAGTTCTGAGATTTGTAAATATTTTGTTTGTGGTGGTTTTACTGTAGTAGAGGGCTGTCTATCAATTCTACCAGCACTTGTTACCGGTATAGGTATTACACTGGATTGGGTAAATTCCTCTCTGAAGACAACTAAATAATTTGGTTTCGGAAAAGCTGCAACTAAATTATTTATTGAACCATCTGATATTATCGGTAAATTTATTACTTGAATAAGTCTTATTTCATAATCTAATTCGGGTTCTATTATATGTTGTATAGTATCCGTTTCATTTCCTATAACAACAGTTTGTTTTGATGCGTTACCAGCAGAATCTGTTGTTAAAATATTTTTTTGTATTTGATATACAAGAACTTCCTCCCATACTAAAGGTAAATAATAAGATAATACTATTCCTGGAATTTTATTGTTTTTATATTTAGTTGTATTTTCGGGTACGATAATTTTATCTGCTGGTACAGAAGCTGGATTCGCATTTGTATTAAAATAAGCATCAATAGTATCTACTGTTTGAAAATTTGCTACTAAAGTAATTTTTTCATAATATATTTTAGAATCATTTTTTTGTCTTAATTCAACATAACTACCATTATCATTTTTTATTCGGAAATCATTTGGATATGGTGTAAGTTGTTGAGCTGTGCCACCTTTAGGGACAGCATATACCTCTGCACTTAAAGTAGATGATGTTGTATCCCCTGTTAAAGTAACAACTGAGGAAAATATTGGATAAACTATATTAATGCTATTACTATCTTCTGGGTTTGTATTAGAATTTAGATCTTTAGCTTGAAAAATCTGACCAGTAGATACTTTCTCGATATATCTATTTTTTAATTGTGAATTTAAATGTTTGTTTATATACTCACCAAGTATAGTCTGACGAACCGTATCACTTATATTATTTTGTAACTCATTAACTTGTCCATTTATTTCATTTATATGTTTGTTCGGATCAAAATCTGTACCGAGTGCTTGTAATATATCAGATTGGTTTACATATGTAGGTGGTGTATTACTATCAAGATTAGCTGCATAAGCATCACTTTGTACAATTAAAGCAGGTGTCTGATTAATAACAGTTAAATGGTATTTGTAAAGTTGATTAACACCAGTCATGATTGTATCAGATAAAAGTGGAAATCCAGTTTTCTCTGGATTATCCCCAGTTGTTGTAACAATATCAGCCTGTGCTGGAGAAAATCCCCATTTACCAGAATTTAACACCCAGGCTGGAGGTGTTATAACATTACCGTCTTCATCAAAATAAGCAAGATAAATAGAATCTCTTGGATCCGCACCAGTTGGATCTTGGTCATCTGGTGGTTGGGCACTACCACCAGGTGTACTTGTTGCTATTGCTGGATATGTGTCACCAGCATTAAAGGCTTTAACACCATTCTGTAAAGCTTTTCTAAAATGTTGTAAATTATAATTTAATGAACCATAAGTATATTTTGGTTTCCTAGATGGGAAACCTATCCAACCAACTACAGGAATTTTAATCGATGTTGCTTTATTCCTACAAATAACATCTTCGATAACAGCGAGAAGTTCCATTAAAATTAATGCAATCTCCATCAAAGGTTTTAATGATTCCATCATACCTTGAATAGCTGTCATTTCAAAACTTTTAAAGCCTACTCTGGTTCCGGCAGTACTGTCTATATAATTTTTTTGACTAGCATTCAGATTCTTGTTTGTTCCAAAAGAATAAGAACCTGGTTTATTTGTTCCAGATACTGGAACAGAAGGGTTAGCAAAAAAAGGTAATGTTGTTTGTAATAGTGGTGATAATATTTTTTCAGCAATACCAAGATCCCCTTTAAGGAGTTGAACTATACCAGGAACCGGAATACTTGATGGGTTATCAATATATGGAATAAGTAATGGTGTATTCTGGCCATTCTCTTTAAACATCTTGAATACAAACTTCATGGTAGGCCCAGGGTTAACCAGTTCTAAGTGAACTATTGGTAAAGGCATAACAACACCACCCATTACTGATTTTCCTGCCATCTAAATTTTATTCTATTTTAAGAAGTATTTATTCTTATACAGAGACTCTGTATAGATTTATATACAGAAATTGTAAAAAGTTTTATAATGCTGGATTAACAAGGAATGCACCTTTAAGTACATTCTTACCAATTAAAACCGGTGTTTTCATCTTAGCTCTATTTGTTAAACTAACATTTGTGATGTATTCTTTATTCTTAATTATGATAGTGGTTTCAATAAAAAATCTGTCTTCAGATTCACCATTTGAACTCATCACTTCTTGAGTACCAAGAATAGGTTTCTCAATCTTTTGATTTTTGTATTGTGGATAACTTGGATCCAAAGGCGTAAATTCAATCAAGTTATCTTTTTGTTGAATATAGTCACAATGTAAAGATGTTCCATCGGCCCCAGTATCTATTTTTGCTACTACGCCGGTAAGATTAAATTCAGGAAAATCAACTTTCTCATCTAAACCAACAACTACCATTTCGGTTAGTCTTTTAAAGTATTTCAGCATCATTAAATGGTTGTGTATATTTTTTCTCATAAAGAGCTATAAAATCATTTATATCTAATATTTTTTTAGCTTCTATAATAGATTCAGAAGGTTGTCTTTTTTTCCATTCCTCATAACTGAAGACAGTCTCTTCATTTTCTTCTTCAGTATCATTACTATCATCGTCAGTATCTGATTCATCTGTATCATCATCTTTATTAGAATCATCAGTGTTTTCATCCTCACCTTCTTCCAAAGTTTCATTAGGATCAGACTCGTCAGTAGTTGTATCAACTACTTGTTCTCCAGTATTTGAATCAATAATATCTTCTTCTGTATCGTTATCAGTAGTTACTATGTTGTTTTTTAAATTAGATAATATAGTGGATGGTAAAGTCATATCATCAGGCAAACTATTTGAATCTATTATTATCGATTGTGGCATAACAATCATACCAAGACAATAGGCCAGACTAAGTAATTCATCTTTAGTGTCTATATCACCACCCATTACAATAGAGCAAAAACTTTTATATTGTAAACCTTTGTTCTCAACATACTTATTAATAATACGTTTTAAAACGGCTTGAAGACTATCTGATTTGTCAGCATCCATAGTTAATACAATCACATCACTTTGTTCAAGAGCCTGATATATTTGACTCATACCATCTTTAATAGCTTCTTCAGGTTGGATGTTAAGTTCGTAAAGATGAATATCTTTTATTTCACAGTTAGAGAATTTTTCTTTTAGAGCTTCTGCTACTTCCAAAGTTTCCTCTTCATTTTCTGAAGCACCATGAATAAACAGAACTTTATAAGAAGGTTCCTGAACGGGAACTTCTTCTGGTGTTTGTATTACTTCGCCTTGTGGTAATTCTCCTAAAATTGGACTACCTGGAGTCAAAGGTGGGACTAAAGTTTCAATATTTTCTTCTACTTTCATTTTATGTGGAATAAATGGTTTATATTTTGGTAACATAATAAATATTTTAGCTTTGAATTATATATCAAAAGTTTACTGTTATTTTAGAAATGATACTTTTAAAAATAAAAAAGATGCTCACGACATTAATGTCGTGAGCATTGTATATTAGATTAAAGACCTATCTTATTATGTTTTGGTTCAATAGTCTCAATAAGTATTGTGTTGTCTGAACTTTCTTTAAGAGCATAAATGTCAGCTACACTTAAGGTTTGTGTTGCTGTATGTTCTATTTTCAAATGATCTATAAGAGCTTGAGATTCCTCAACAGACAATTTATTGAATGTCTTTCTAGCTATGAGTCTTTTACTTCTTAGTACAGCAGGATCGATATTTTTAAGATCTGTATTAAAGGTAGCAATTACTTGAAAACCAAATATATCATTCATAATACCATCGGTCATATTAAGTATATTTGATGTTCCTTGATTACCACCTACCATATCATCTCTTTTCATTAAGATTGGTTCAGCATCTTCAATAACAAGTAAAATACTTTGCTCACCATAACTGATTATATCATCACCCCATTCATCATCGTAATTCATTTCTTCTACAAGTTCTAAAATAAAATCAGTAAAGTCTGGATCTAGTAAATAGTTTATAGTACTGTTTGGTAATATAATTATTCTCTTCTTACCGGATTTGGATAATTCGCAAAGAAGATTTCTAATATAACAAGTTTTACCTGTACCGGGATCACCATGAAATATGACTATACCTTTGTGGGTATTATTCATTTTTGTTATTAAAGTATTATGGAATTTAGTGAAACCTTTTCCATAATGAATATCAAAGTCACCATTGTAGGTTGTATCAATAATTACTTCTACGAGTTTGAAACCTTGAGCATCTTTTGATATTATATTGACTGTTGGTCTGGAAGAATTTTCTTTTAATGTTGAATATTTAACCAGTTTATCAATGAATTTTGGTTTGTTTAATTCCTCATGTAAAACTTCAAATCGTGTTGATACGATTATTTTTCTGTTTTTCTTAATAGAGATAAACTCGGGAACATCTGAGAAATAATCAATATCCTTAGCATAAGAAAATATGTTGATCACTAATCCTTTCTTACAAAGAATTATTTGTCTTATACCAGCTGAAAAATTTCTTTGTTGTACAATAGCAAAATCTTCTTTGTTTAGAAATTCTAACATAAGATCTAAACTTATAGCCTTTTCACCGTTCCACTCGGAACTGTTGGGGAAGGTTTTGTTCTCATCTAAATAAAATCTCAAACAGTCCAATCTATCGATTTGCCAGTCCGGATGATGAAATCGATTATCACCTACAACCCATTTATGTTCTTTTTTTATACTCATATAAAGTTATATCGGACTTTGAGAAAAAGTTGATTCTGATATATAATATATAAAAGATTATGGAAATTAGTAACATAAAAGAAGTCTTTATAAAAAAGGCTAAAGAAAAATTTGGTGATAAATTTGACTATAGTAAAGTTATATATGTAAATAATAGAACTAAGGTTGAAATTATATGTAAAGAGCATGGTTCTTTTATGTCTAAACCATCCAATTTTTTGAGAGGTCAAGGATGTCCTGCTTGTTCTGGTAACAAAAAAATTGATAAAGAAGAATTTTTGAGAAGGGCTTATAAAGTTCATGGTGATTTATATGATTATAGTAGGGTTTACATTATAAACAGTAAAACTAAAGTTGAAATTGGTTGTGAAATTCACGGGTATTTTAAACAAACAATTGAGGGACATTTAAAATATAATTGTCCAAAATGTGCAAAAAATGTAAAGTATACAAAAGATACTTTTCTTGAAAAGGTAAAAATAGTAAATAGTAAATATGATTACTCTAATATCAATTTTGTTGATCTTAAAACTAAGATTGTATTGAAATGTGAAAAGCACGGTAATTTTTTAATTAAACCAAGTGCTCTTATAAAAGGATATGGTTGTAATAAATGTGGTTGTGAGAGAAGAAATGAAACAAAAACATCAAACACCGAAACTTTTATTAAAAAGGCTATTGATAAACATGGATTAAAATATGATTATAGTTTAGTTGATTATAAAAAAAGTAGAAAGAAAGTATCCATAAAATGTAATACTTGTAATAATATTTTTCAACAAATTCCAAATAGTCATTTGAGAGGTTGTGGTTGTACATATTGTAATACTAATTTTAAGAAACCAACAGAATTATTTATAGAAGAAGCAAATATTATACATAAGAATAAATATGATTATAGTAAAGTAGAATATGTTAGTTCTATAAAAAAAGTGATTATTATATGTCCTATACATGGGAAATTTTTACAGAGTCCAAATAAACACACAAGTAGAAAATATGGTTGTAGTAACTGTACACCGAAACCAAAACCTAAACCAATAGAAGAATTTATTGCTGGTGCTAGAAAAGTTCATGGTGATTTATTTTCTTATGATAAAGTAGAATATGTTGGTAATAAAAAAAATGTTATAATTGTTTGTCCCAAACATGGGGAATTTAAACAAACGCCTATTGGACACCTAAGAGGAAGTGGTTGTCCTAATTGCAAAAATTCAAAGGGTGAAAAAATATCTGAAAAAGTTTTGAAGAAATTAGGTGTAGAGTTTATTAAACAACATAAATTCTCTGATTGTAGAAATAAAAGACCTTTAATATTTGATTTTTATATACCTTCTTTAAATGTAGCTATAGAATATGATGGTCAACAACACTATAAATCAGTTGAGATATTTGGTGGTCAAAAGGCTTTTAAAAATAATCAACATCGTGATTTTATAAAGAATGAATATTGTAAAAATAAGGGTATTGGTTTGTTGAGGATAAAATATAATGAAAATATAGAGGATAAAATATTCGAATATTTTAAAAATATAATTTCTATTAATGTCTAAACAAATAACTTTTAGTACAGAAAAAATAAAAGAAATAGCTGATAGGTTAGATAGAGGTTTTGTTATACCAAGACATGAAAAATATTGGTATAAAAATATGCCTTTTGTTAAAAAGGAGGGTTTGGTGTTTGATTTCACAGAAGAGGAATTAATGGAATATACCAAATGTAAATTTGATGTTAAATATTTTGCTGAGACATATTGTTTATTAAGAAAAGAAGACAGCTCAATCGGAAATATTATTTTACGGGATTTTCAAGCAGAAATTTTGGATATGTTTGTTGATAATAGGTTCAACATCATAATGGCTTCCAGGCAATCTTCAAAAACTGTAACAGCTTGTATATTTTTATTACATGCTTGTATTTTTGAGAACAATAGAAATATTTTAATTGTCGCTAACTTACATACAACTATCGCTGAAATAGTTTTTAAATTTAAAGAGATTTATACTGGATTGCCTATGTTTTTAAAACCTGGTGTTAATAACTGGGCAAAGGGTAGTATAACTTTTAGCGACAATAATAACAGACTAAAAACACTTTCAGCGTCAGCGACAAGTTCGGCCTCAAGTAGTGTAAATATTCTGTATATGGACGAGTTTGGTTTGGTAGATAATAGTATTCAAGAGGATTTTTATCGTACAACATACCCAACAGTAAGTTCATTTGAGAATTCTAAAATAATAATTACAAGTACTCCCCGAGGTCTAAATCTATTCCACCAATTGTTACAAGACGCTGAACGCCCTGTTGGTGACAAGAAAAAAAATAACTTTAATGCTAAAAGAGTTTATTGGTATCAGGTTCCTGGAAGATTTGTTACTTATTTAAAATTAGATGAAAATATATGTGCTAAATATAATATTAAAGCAGAAGAGATTTTAAATTGGGTTAATAATTTAGGTTTCAAAGCCAATTTAAAATATGATTATTTAAAAGGTAATAGTGTTGTTCACATACTGAATAGGTATGAAGATTTACCTTTCTGGTTTAATGAAACGTATGTATCAAAAGATGGTGATAATACTGTTTCAGATTATTTCAGAGAATGTACATTTGAAAGAGGTGAAGAAAAATATAGATTGTTAGAAATTGCTGATATATCTTCTTGGAAAGAAGATGCTATAGCTGATATTGGTTCAGAAGACTCATTTAATCAAGAGTACGGGTTACAATTCCTTGCTGGAAATAAAATGATATTTGATGCTCAGTTCATGGATAAAATCATTAATGGAAAAATTGATTTTGAACATTTAAAAATACCTACACTTGATCAAAGAACAATGATAGATTATTCAGGATTAACATTTATAAAGGATAGACCTAATTTATTTTCTTTAGCTAATATAAAAAATTATCATATTGTTTTTTCAATAGATCTTGGTACTGGTATAGGACAAGATTTTTCTGTACTTAATATATTTAGATTAATGATAAAACCTAAAGATTTATGGCCTACAAGACCAGATAATTTTTATGATTTCTTTTATATGGAACAAATAGGACTTTATAGAAGTAATATGATTTCTGTGCCTGAAATAACTGAATTATTTTATCTTATAGCTTTTGAAATTTTTAATCCTGATAAAGTAGGTGCTGTTTTAGAGCTTAATAGTGGTGGTTCGGAAATGACTACTAAGATTAAAGATTTATTCCTTGGAAGAAATCAATACAGTAGTCATGTCTTTTTTAGATACAAACATAGAGCTGATGCTGTAGAAAAAAGTATTGGTTTAAAAGTCAATCTTAATAAAGAATCCCTTGTTAAGAGTTACCAGAAAAGGATGAAACTTTCTGATATTGTTGTACATGAAGAAAACACTCTACATGAAGTGTCTACATTTATTAAAAAGGAAAGTAAAGCTGGTAGTGTTCAGTTTGCTGCTGAATCAGGACATGATGATATAGTTATGTCCATTGTTAATTTATCAACAGCTTTTGAGAATAGTACCTTCCATAATTTATGTGATAGTTTACTTTCAGAAACACCATATATTTTGAATGAAATAGAAGAGAGATTAAGTAATAATCCTAATATAAGTACGGCTGACTACTCATCATTATTCTCTGCTTTAAGAGGTAATAATTCTGTAAACAGAGTAAACAAATCATCTAAATATAATATTAAACTAGGACCTTTTAATGATTTAGCTTCTTATGCTAAAGCATTAAATAATCCATTTAATAACCCTTCCAGTAATCAGTTTAACGGTTATTAAATTGACAGACACACTAAAGAAATATAGATAAAAATAAAAATAAAAATATGCCTGATAAAGAGGACAAAAAGAATTTTAAAGATAGAATGAATGATATACAGGAAACTGCTAAAGAACAGGATCTTGGTGATAATCCTAAAGGTATGTTGGTTACAGCAACAGATTTTCCTGATCTTAATAATTTGGATACACCTGAGATTTCTAAATATAAGGATGAATTAGCAATTTGTTTAGTAAATAGTAAAGAAATAATAGACAATCTTGCTTCTCTATGGCTTGATGGTGATGAGAATGTTCTTCAACAATCGTATATAAAAAGTCGTATAGAAAGAGATGCGAAAAATCAGGGTTCTCTAGATTTTTTATCTTCTGTAGCTCAGCAGGTTCTTTTAAAGCAACTTAATCTTATGGAGCAAGGTGATCAATCACCAAGACATTTTGAAATCATATACAAGGGTATGGGTGAGTTAGAAAAAATAAATAAGTCTGCTAGTAACAGCTTGTCTCTTATGGAAAGTTTTTATAGAAAACTAAGATTTGATTTAGGTTTTGAGGATATGCCTAAATTTGGTCGTGAGAATAAAAAACTTGATAAAGATGGTAGTAAAACTGGTGGTTTTAGCGGTTCTATGAAGGATCTTAATAAATTTTTAGAAGAAAAGGCTAAATCTATTGCTGATGAAAAAGAAGCAAAGAAATCTGGTAAGAATAAACCAGATGAAAATACTGAGTCCAAATAATTAAAAAGTCTGTAGTAAATTACAGACTTTCTTTTTATATTAGCATTTTAGAAAAAATATTTAATATGAAGACACTACCAACAACATTACTCGGTAATATTGAAAATTCAAATGAAGTTTATTTCAGACTCTACCGAAGAGAAGATAAACTAATTACTGTTGTTACAATGCAAAGTTTTGATGAGTATGATTATCACGAAAAAAGATTCGTTAGAGATAAAGAAGGTAATAAATATTATTTCCTTGAAGAAGACCATGCTATCCAGCAATTAAATGTTTGGTTTGATAATAAGGATATTGATCCAGAATATGCTATGAGTTCAGGACTTATAAGATAATATCATGAAAGAATCTGCTGAGGAATTTTTTATTAATAAAATAAGTGAGTTTACTATTTCTATAAAAAAAGAAAGATACTGTGATAATATTATTATTATTAAAGATAGTGAAGGATATGTTGTGATGTACAATAGAAAAAATAGCTACTTATATGTTGATTATGAACATGTATGGTCAATTTTTGAAAAGGAATATCGTATGAATTATAAAGACATTCAAACGTTTATAATAGATATGTTCTTGAAGCACCTCAATTGTAGGCCTGAAAAACCTACGTGGAGTGTATAACGGCAAAAAAGGTAGTTCTTGAAGCACCTCAACAAGCTTATAATTTAATAAGCTCTAATTTCATATATACTAAAAATAAATTAGTTATTTATGACTTATGTTAAGAATTTTGAAAGCTTTATACAAGATATGGAATTTCCAAAAGATTGTGAACATTGTGGAGACAAGATCATGAATGCTAATGAAGAAAGTTCAACGTATCCAGGTATGTGTTTATGGTGTGATTCTAATGAAGATGATACTGTTGATATAGTTTGTACAAATTGTAACTATCAGGGACCCATGGATATTAATGCTAATGTTTGTCCTGAGTGTTTGACTTCTGAATGTATTACAGCAATCACTCCTGGTAGTTCTTCTTTATCATCAATTATGTAATTTTTGTGTAATCAGTGCATTTACTATATAAGATATGAGAACTTTTGTTTCTTGTTCATTAAGTGAAACTGAAAAATATATAATTTCGATTCTATCGATGCAATTGATTGAAATAGAATGTATATTGAGTTGTACTTTTAAAAGCTCTAAAAAGTCTATATTAGATAATTATTATTATACTAATGAAATTAATAGTTCACATCTTTTTATTGGTCTTATATCTAAACAAGGTAGTAATCGTGAAGAAGTTATAAAAGACTATAAATATGCAAGAAGTGTGAAAATTCCAAGTTTATTATTGATAGAGAAAACAGTAACAATAAAAGGAAAACTAAAAAATGTTATACGGTTTGATAGAAAAAATCATGAAACGTCGGTTAATGAGATAAAGAACTATATACAAGAATTTAAAACTATAGAACCTTATACTGATGATACTCTTGCTTGGTTCTTGGGTGGAACTTCATTAATTACTTTAATAGCACTGTTATCAAATTATAAAAAGTGATATTTATTCAATTACATTTTTCCATTCGTTATATTTCTCTGGATCTATTTCAGAGATATTAATAGCTTTATCAAAATCGAGAATCTCCAGGCTTATATAAGCCAGTACTTTATCATTTGATATAACTAAGTATTTTGTCTTTTTGTTATCTGTGTATACATTATAGTAACCACATATTTCACCTTTACTATCTTTCACCTTAAAATTATCGAATTCTGACCAAAAATAGAATAATGGTGATATTACAAATTGTTTTAAGGCATTATAAATACGTATTTTATCTGAATATAAGGAGTTTCTATTTTTTATTATTTTGTTTGTTTCAGGATTTTTCTTATATTTGTCTTCACTTTCGGTAGTCATAGAAGCTATGAAATTTACTATTATATATAATTTTTGTGAAAAAATATCAAAAAAGTTATTATATCCGAAAACCTTTTATTAGTTTTAACGTTAAATACAATATAAACAAACAAAAAAGTCTATGAAAAACATGAAAAGAATATTATTAGTTATGTCTCTGATGCTTATGACAGCATTATCGAGTTTCGCAGTATCGATAGGCGTTTTGCCTAGTAGTTTATCATATGCATCGCCTGGAGTGGCGGGTCAGATTATCAGTATAACAGTACCTGTTGGTATGCCATGGACGATTACCGTAAAGCCGTCTTGGGTAACATTATCAGGTGTACCATCTGGGACAGGTTCAGGAAGTGTAACGGTGTCAGCTGTTACCGTTAATCCCTCTCTAACAAGTTCCAGAAGTGGTGTTATAACAGTTTCCTTTAACGGTGGGGCAAGCTCAACGGATATAACTGTTACTCAAACTGCTTCTCCGGCAACTATGAGTTTGGTTGAATATACTAAAAGTATATCATCAATACAGAATACATATACAGAAGCTGTTACTTCAGATGCTGATTGGAATGCTACAGCTACCTCTACAGGTGGGTGGTTGAGATTCGGTATAGCTGGTGGTACATATACTCTCTCTGGTCTATCTGGTACAACTTCTATAACTTTCTATGTAGATAATAATACAACAGGAGCACCAAGAACTGGTACCATATCAATAAGTGCAGGTGTAACCACGATAACACTTACTGTTACCCAGCAAGATGTTGCTGTAACACCTTATTTAACTACAACTGTAACAGCTCTTACTTTTGCTTCAAATGCTCGTGATACAATAAACGGCTCAACCTATATTAATAAAATTCAGGTAAGCTCTAATACAAATTGGTCCATGGCTATAACAGATGCTTCTTGGTTAAATATAGAAAACGGTTCTGGTACTATCTTAGCCGGTACAGCTTTCTCTAACGATACTATCCTTTGGATTCGTACACTAAATGACAACACTACAAATACTGATAGAACTACAACTATAACTCTATCTTCGCCAGGATTAACAAATATCACTATTAACATTACACAGAAGGCTCAGCCTATAGTAGCTACATTGGTTGTCTCAACAAATAGTGTTGCATTTACATATAATCAGACATCAATTGTGGCTAACACACAAAGTGTTCAAGTTACTTCAAATGATAATTGGACAATTACTGGTATAAATATTTCTTGGTTAGATTTCTCATCACTGTCTAGTTTTACCCTTAATGGTAATCAATTGTTATCTATTGTTCCTGGAAGTCTAAACAATACAGCATATGATAGAACGGCGACAATTACGCTTACATCTGGTAGTGTTACGGCTCAGTATACAATTACACAAACAGCTGAATCTGTTACTACTGGGATCAATGATGGATTATCAACGCAAGAAGACTTTGTAATATATCCAAATCCGTCAAGTGGTTCATTCAATGTATCAACAACGAATGTACAATCTATAAGTGTCTTTAACGAAAAGGGTACAGCAATTTCTTCACAGAATACATCTGAGGATCAACATTTTGATTTATCTACCGGGATATACTTTGTTCAAGTTATCAAACAAAACGGTAGAAGAGCCGTTAAGAAATTAGTTATACTATAGAGATATGAAAACACCAAAACAACAAATAGACTTCATCAAAGAATCCGAGAAAGATCTATCTTTCTATTCTACAGCTAACGCTTTTATTTCTTTAATTGAAAAGAGAGTAGAACAAAAAACGATGAAGATTTTCGTTAAGTTGACTACCGGTTCATTAGGAAGTAGATCTTTATATAACAATATTTATAGTTTATGTATGGAGGGTTTTTCAGAGAAACAAATTAAATCGTTAATATAAACTACTACGAATAAAAGACTTATGGAGAAGTTATTTGAATATAAATTCTATAAGAAGAGGTACCGTAGAAAATGGTATTGGGTGTTTATAGTAGTTAATATAAATGAGAAGTTATTTAAAGAGCCCATTTCTATTATACGGTTAAAAGATAATTATACACTCACATTTGATAAAAATTGTTTTGGTAAAACTAATTTCTTCGTAGATAAGATTAAAGTTTATCCTCAACTTACTAAAATGGAAGATACAAATTTAGTATCATTAATAGATGAAGAGAAGTTTCATAGAACCTTACTACAGGGATTTGAGAAACATTTACAGAATAATATAAAAGTAATTAAATCATAATCACTATAATGAATTTAGTCATTGATAATGATGGGCCTCAAGATTTTCCTGAGACCCTTACTAAAATACTCGAACATAATTTCAAAGAGGAACGTGAGATTTGGTACTGGTTCAATGAAGCTTTTTGGCCGGAAAATGAATCAGTAACAATAAAAAAATTCATGGATCTAAAAGAAGGTTCTAATATAATCTGTGAACATACCTTTGTTGATTACCAACAAATGGAACTTTTGATAAATCTTTTGTATAAATTTAAGAAGGTAAACAAACCAATAAGTTTGTACATTTACAACCCAATACTTCCTGAGATTTTAAAGGATTACATTGATAAGTACGAATGTGATTTTAGTCCAAAGGATCTTGGTGATGAAAGCGATTCTTCAAATAAAAAATTCAAAGAAGAAATGAATAGCCGTTTATATGATGTTATAGAATATCATAGCGTATATCAAATGACTAGACGCTGCCAATTCAAGGATGGTATTGAAAGTGGTCTGGTAAAAATTACAAAAGATTTATTTGTTTAGTTTATTTAAGTCTTCTTTAAGCATTTGTTTTTAAATTAAATTCATGTATGAGATCTTTAATATCATCTAAGTAAATAGCTCTTTTATGAGCTAATTTTTTACTTTTTTCCCAGCGATTATATACATCTGTGGCTTTGACATGACCAATCATTTCACAATAACCTTCTTCATTCGCATAAGCAAGATAAATTAAATCTTCCTCTGAAGGTTTAAGATAGATAGCATCATTTATATCAACTAACCAGGAATCAAAATCTGTACCCTTATATTTTATGTGACAAGTTTTAACATGTATATGTTTGCCTAAGTCTCCTCCTAATTTTACTTGACCTCTCTCATAAATTGTCATATCACATAAATGCATAAGGTCTAGTTTATAGGCATAACAAAGTTCACCAATCTTACCTACAAGTTCTCTATCTAATCTATGTGGTCCGGAATCATTGTTATTATTATCTCTATCTTTTCTTTTTTCATGTACTTGCTTACAGAACTCTATTAAAAGTCGAAGAACTCTTTTACTTAATTGTTTAGTTACCATGATAATTATATACATTTTTCAAAAAAAGTTTAGTTTATAAAAACTTTTTGATAAAAACAGACTATCACAAATAAAAAATAGTTTTAATATGAGTGAGAATAAATATTTAGCATGGGATTTTCGTGGTAACACATACAAGTTTCCTGTAGAAGATCTGCCTCAGGAGAGTCCTGAAATTTTTTCTGTTACAATCAAAGAATTACAATTGATCTCTAAGAGTAATGTATCCTTTGATGATGCTCTTGAAAGAATAGATGGTCCTGTGTATGGCCTTATGAATTTCCTTGAGTCACAGGGTCGATTGAATGAGGTTGATTATTTTATAGTAGGGGATAAAAAACCATACTACGCACCAAATCGTGAATTTATTGGTGATGGTAAATTTGATGGGAAAGATGGTGATAAGACATATGTGTTTCCTATAAAAATGTACAAAGACTATGATTTCTTCTTAGCTGAATTACCAGAATTGAAAATAAAAGGTTATAGTAGAAGTTCAGCTCAGGAAGCGTTTGATTATTTGAAGCAAACAATTATAATCATATTCCAGAGTCCTGCCGTTTATGATAAGGAAAATATTCGAGAGACTTTTCTTGTAACAAATGTTCCTATCCCTGAAATAGTATTAGATAATGTTGGTGAAATACCTACCAGCGAAGTACCACAAGGAGAAGTTGGTAACCTATAATATTCATTCATGATTGATACTAGGCTCCCATAGTAGTAATCGAAAAGACCGGATTATACCGGTCTTTTTTTTATATTAAATCCCTTATAACAGATTTCATAACATTTCTAATACTCTCGTCATCGCTGGGTAGAAATAACCATCCACTATCATTATTATCAGAATTTTTCTTCCATAATGATGCTGCTGTTTTAATATCAACTTCGATATCAATATCAGCTAGAAGAGATTTTATTAGTTTAGAATCATTATGTTCATCACCATTTTCTGGTTCATACGTATGATATTTTAGTTTTATCTGACACATAGTTTAGTTGGCTAATTTTTTATAATTTAATACATCACGTAGATATACAATTTTTTCACCACCTATATCTTTAACCCATGAAAGATATTCTTTGGTTGTTTTATAATTATATACTTCTTTATTTTCGTTTACAAAATTTGGATAATTATCTTGATCCCATATTCTTTCATCAGCTAATATTGCTACACCGGTAAGCATATCATTTGCATCAGGTTCGTAGAAAGCTTCTACATTATAATCTCTATTTTTAAGATCTTTTAGTAGATTATCTAAAGAACCAGTTTTTTTATTACTTGTCCCACCATCAAGAATTATTACCGTTTCGTCTTTTGTGGCCCACTGTTTATATTCTTTTGAACGACCATATTTAAGTTGATACCTAACTACAGCATGAAGGGCTTGAATTGATTTCTGAATACTACTTAAATTATAGGGTACTAGTATATACATTCTTTGTCTTAATGTTGCCATGCTTAAATTTTGTATGTTATTAACTTATACAAAAGTAAACAATAATTTTTAAACTTTAAGTACTTTTATCATATAAAAATTATGGAGATTTTTAATGATTCATTTGATGAAGATTTTGATCGTAAGGAGTCGCAACCTAATAAAATTATTTCGGATCCGGATTTAGATACACTGGAAAATTGTGATATAATTTTTGATGAGATAATTGTACATTTAGAACATGTCTTGGATATGGAGTTATCTTCTGGTATAAAAGTGCTTGAGGTAGCTCTTGTTGGTAGTAGAGTTATTGGTAACTACAGATCTAATTCTGATATTGATATTTTAATTGAATATACTGGTAATATAGGTGAAAATGATTTATTTGTATTATTAAACAATGAAGCTTTGTTTTTTGAAGACTACCGGATTGATTATATTCCTTTACAAATTGGCCGGTATGGTCCTGGTGTATCTACAATTGATAAATGGATCGAACAACATACTGAATATAATGATATAGAGATTAATAGAATGTTATTGTAGTTAGTCAATATATAAGGCTAGAAATTAACAATATTGATTAATGAAATATTTTAAAACATACGCCTTGTTTGAATCTATGAAACAGGCCGAAGATATAGCTAGAGGTTTAAATATTGATCCGAAAGACATTTATTCATTAAGTTTTATTGCTGCTAAATTAAGTGGAATGTATTCAAAATATCTACCAATGTTTATAAAAATAGCTTCTAAGGATAAGTCTATTCAAATGTGGTTTGATAAGGTATTTAATCTACTTGTTAAATACAGGCTTAATATTCAATCGTCTGGAATAGATATTACTAAATTTGATACGTATGAGCAACTACTTGATTTCTTTGAAAAAATTGAATCCGATAGTGCTGTTAAGAAATTAATCAATATGGTACCTAAACAAGTTCGTAATCTTATGACTGGACAGGAAGATAAGTTTTATAATTTGTTTCTATTATTACATAAAATGGTTACCGATAATAAAGATTTGTCAGAAAATTATTTGAAAGATGTTCTTTTTAGTAAAATTTCTCGTAACAAGACTGTGGGTGAATTATATAATCATATCAAGGGATTCATTGAAGGAGTTGATGGTGAGTTTAATGTAGAAACTATCATTAGTAAAGTAAAAGATACTCCAGGAGCCGAATTAATTCATTCAGATGATACAATTGTTATTGCTTTAATTAGTAATTTTGAGGCTTCTAAAGAACTCGGTAAAGATACTTCTTGGTGTATAGCACAAGATGATGAACTGTTTACACAATACGTTAAACAAGTAAATAAACAGTTCTTTATTTGGGATACAAGTAAACAAAGAGAAGATATTCTTTCTATGATTGGTGTGACGATGATTCCTAACGGTTACATCTCAGCCTGTCATGCTAGAAATGATTCAGAAGTAGATGTTAGTTATGTAGAAAAATGGAGAAAATATTTTATATCAACTGCTGATTTAAGTAATATGAAAACTTATCGTTTATCTGGTGTCAAATATACATTTTTGACAATGGAAGAATTTGAGGAGTCTGGATTTAGTAAAGAAGATGTTGAAGAGGCTTTAGAAGATGATTATAAAAAAAGAGAATTATATCCAAGATTGATTGAAGCTTTTTATGAGTTTCCTAGTGTTTTAAAGAAAGTTGAAAAGTCTGATTTAGTTGTAAATTTGGAATTGAATGTTTCTGATTTTGAAACTAGATATGAAAGTGGCACAGTAGATCAAGAATATATTTTAGATATAACATATGATTTGGACTTCTTAGCACAGGATTTAGAAATTGCTGCACATTTTGTTGATACATTCATTTCAAAATTATCTGAAGAACCACAATTCTCCATAACATGTTTAGATAATGATGATGAATCTCTAACTGAAGAAGATTTTCACGAATATGTTGAATTAGGTTTTGGATAAAATAATTATGTGGGCCTTCTTGGACTCGAACCAAGGACCTACTGATTATGAGTCAGTTGCTCTAACCACCTGAGCTAAAAGCCCAAATTCCTTTCAGAATTTGTTGATACAAAGATAGTATTTTATATTTGATATTTACAAAAATATTTTGATATATTTACTATCGAATATATAACAAAAATGAAATAAGTTAATGAAGCAGTACGTAAAATCCTTTGAATCGTTTATTACCAGGTATGACAAGAAAATAATAGGTAATCCATCTGGTACAAGTATATTGGTTTCTGATGCTGAATTAGAAGAGCTTATATCACAAGGTATAGTTTTTTGTGATACAACAAATGGTATTCCAGAGGGTGAAGTTGTTCCATTAACTAAAGATGGTTGTTATACCTATCTGGATCATGATTTGGAGACTATAGAGGAAGTTTTACATAGAGATGTTGATCACGATGATGAAGCTGGTGAAGATCCTATACATGTAGCCAAAGTTCTTGGTGATGGTATTGTAGAGTATTCTCCAGAAGCTTTAACAGAGATTGTGGAATCAATTAATACAAATATTACGAAGTTTTCTAAGCTGTTGGAAGATGTTGAAAACGATTCGATTGATAATAAGAGTGCTGTAGTGAGAGCTAGGCCTATTCCTGGTTCTGGTGGTAAATATGCTATAAATGTTCAAAGGGAAGTATATACTAAACAAGAAGCAGCTGGTAAAAAATTATACAGTATTCCAAATAAGTCAAGATTAATATTAGCTGAAGTAAAACTTAATTCTAAACATGAAGCTACTATTTCATATCAAGATGCCTATTACCTTAAGCCAGAACTTGCTGATAAATTAAATGAGCTTGGTGTCCATACAGAGAAGTTAATAGAACTTAAGAAAGAATTATTCTTCGCAAGTGTGTATCATGCAGCAATAGGTAGTAGAGACGCTTTTAAAGATTAAAGAGTCTTAATATCTATTTTATATCTCTTCTTCATAATCATATTTAGTTTTATAAAGAATTTGAAAATAATTCCGGCGTGCTTTTTTGTATCACTGATATATTCTATTTTACCAGATCTGCTGGTTTTACCTAAACAGACTGTATATGCTGAGTTATTTAGAATTGATTTGTAAATAATAACAATCACTAACATATTTTCTATGTTTGTAAGTATACTATAAGTCTCACCCATTGATAAAACAGAATGCTGTTCCAGACCCATGTTCAGTATATTATCTCGTTCATCCTTTCTGTTAAAGAAAAATTCATGATCTTGAATATAATCCTTTGATGTATTCTCCAGGTCTCGAATTATTAATTCTTCTACTTTTTTTAAGTAGTTGATATATTTCTCACCCAAGGCTATCTTGTCTAAAACCATACTGTATATAGCATATGTTTATAAATGTATCTAATATATAGATCAATGAATTATTTTAAAACATTTGAGCAGTTTAATGAATCATCCGAAACTTATCCGTTAAGGAAGAGTAATTTTTCTATGATTTTCAAAACAGAATTTGGTGATGTGTATACGGTTAAATTGGTACCTAAAAATATTGTTGTAGAAGGTAGTAATATTTATTATTTGGAGCTTTATTTCTTTATTAACGGTTCATCTTCTCAAGTATCTAATAAAGGGAATATGTCTAAAGTTTTGAATACAATAGGTAAAGCAATTCTTAAATGTATTAAACTAAACAAAGAGTATTATACCTCTATAATTTTTATCAATGGTGTAAGAAAAGATACTAGTGATACTGGAGAAGTTTCTAAAAGAACAAAAACTTATATGAGATATTTTCCTAAGTTTCTACCGGGTTATGAGATGAGTAATGTTAACGATAAACTTGTATTTTATTGGCCAAGTATTAAGTCAGATGCATTTAAACTTCTTGGGAAAGAAGCTGAGGTGGATTACATTTAACGAATATATTGATATTATAATATTCTTGTTTGTGTTTTCCATTTGAGGTGTTTCAACATCTCATTTCTTTTAAAGCCTGAGAACATGGTGGTGTTTCTGGCCTCCAATTGAGGTGCTTCAACATCATTGAAGAAGGTATTAAACTTGCCAATAAAGGTGTTTCTGGCCTCCAATTGAGGTGCTTCAACATCTATGGTCCTGGTGTATCTACAATTGATAAAGGTGTTTCTGGCCTCCAATTGAGGTGCTTCAACATCGGAAAGTTTTCCCATACCCACTGGTAACAAGGTGTTTCTGGCCTCCAATTGAGGTGCTTCAACATCATGTTAGTTATAAATAATTGTATATCAGTATAATTCATGTTATATTGCTTCTCAAAAACTGACCATATATTTATATAATCAACCTCTAAATAGCGATTTTTTCTATTGTACATCACAGTATATCCTTCCGAATCTTTAATAATGATATTACCTGGATATTCTTTGTCTAAAGAAACACTCCCTAACTTCAATATCAAAAAATCCTCCGCTGTCATACTGGATAATTTTTATGTAATGTACAAAGGCCATTGTAGATCTTTACTCGAATATCTTTTTCTTTGTATTTGACGACTTTATCATTACTTTTTTTTGTAAAGAGTGTTTCATTATCAACATCAATGATTTGTTCGATTCTATTATCTTCTGAATTGAATTTCAAAAAGGTATCTTTTTTAAATATATCTGTCATAATTGTTCTGGTCTTTTACCTGTTATCCATTCTGGTGCTCCTAATTGAACCATATTATAGTTCTTATTCAGAAATTCTTCTATATTATACTTTTATTATTTCTTTTGCTTTTTTATAATACCCTGGAGTGATTTCTATTATATTGAAATCCTTAGCAATATCTGTTAACACAAACATACTATGTGTAGTTATGATCAGTTGAAACTTCTCGGCCAGCTTGTTTACATTTTCCCAGAAGAATCTTTGATTTATAAAGTCAAAACTTCTGTCAGGTTCATCTAAGAGTATGGTTGGTTTACCATCTCTTGGTAATGTTTTTACATAATCACTTAAAATTCTTCCGGCCTTCTGCCAGATATTATTAGATTCTGTATGTTTTTCTAATGTTATATCAGGAAGGGTACTTTGGAATATGTTATTTAAATGTGTTATTGTAGTTTGGCCTTGGGATAAGTTTTGTTTATGCATCACTATAGCATCTTCAAGGCTCATTTCTTGATTCATTCCAAATAAAGCATTTTGCATATTCTGAGATGAGTCATCTAACATGGCTTTAGAATAGTAGGTTGGTGTTCCATCCCAATCAATATTCATAGCTCCAATTTTAGATTTCTTGTTTTTTAGTTTAACATAATCTATTTCCATAGGAGAAAATACCTCTAGCTTAGCTTCTAATGGATCTAATCCTGTGGACCATCCACCTTTTTGACAACTTGTAAAATAAGCTAAACCTTTTAACATTACAGATTTGCCTGTACCATTTGGTGAGAAAATTATATTAACATTTTCTGAAAGTTTTATTTCTTTAGGACCCCATAATGTACAGAGTAGAGATTTTCTATTATTGATTATTTTTATATGTTTAATCATTTCTGTTTAGGTTAATACTGATATCATACTCTTCATCCAAATGATCAACAGGTTTATCGTCATTTATAAGATAACAATATTCTTCAGCCACATTAAAAGGGATAAAGTTAAAATCTTCACTCTTTGCTATTTTAGCTGCAAGGATTGTTACATTATCATCTGGATTATTTTCCATGAACAATTTTATTTTATCACTTAATTTATCTCCTTTTTTGCGTTTTTGAAGTAAAAAGATAATGAAACATATAATTATAATGGCTGTAAGGTAAGGCATTTACTATATAATTTTGAATGTTAATGAAATATATTTGTTCTAATCTGAGGCAAATATAATGAATTATTCAAAACAAAATATAGAAAATCTATATAAATTTTGTATATTTGTTTTAAATATGATTTACGAAATGTTGTTTATTACAATTGCTCTCTTAAAAATATACCCTAATACTTAAGAAAGCTGAAATCATTAAAATGAAAACCTTTTATTTTTCATTTAGTGTTACAACAGTTGAATATAAATTTTATCAGGTGTTATATTTTATATACAAAAGTAGCGAAAATATTTAATAAGTCAAACACATTATTTCAGATATATACTTTATCGAAATGAATAAAGTATTTAGTGCAAATAGTAACGATAAAGAAATCACAAAGTGTATTTAAAGATATTAGGTTTATAGAGCAGTATAGTTCCGTGGTAAGGTTTGCTTATAATAGAATCATGAAGGATAAAGTAACTAATGTTTCGAAATTAGAATGGCTAGTAAAAGATAATATGAAAAATATTGAATTACTTGATGCTTCCTTCATTAAAGAAGCTGTTAAAATAGCATCTGAATTAAATAGAGAAGAAAAGATATACTTTGGTGGTAAGAAAGAGTTCTTTAATAAAAAATATGGGCGAAAAAATACTTATAATAAAAATATTCCTATTTCAATTAGAGGGAGTAGATTAGATCATTGTGGTAATAGGAAAGCTGAATTAGATATTTTAAATAATATGATGATATTCAAGCCTAAATGTGGTGTTAAATATTTGATACCATTAAAATTATCAAAAGGTGAAAGAGCAAATCTTTATAAAATTCAATTACTTTGTAAAGAAAAGAAGGCTTATTTCAACTTTATGATTTCAGATAGTAATGTATGGATCAGTTATGATCCTTCTTTACTCACTAAATCAGTATATGAACCAAAGAGAAATAGATATTTAGGTTTAGATTTAAATCCTAATTACATAGGTCTTTCTATTATGGATATTAATTATAATAACAAGAAAGAAGTTTATAAAGAGATCATTGATTTAAGAAAGTTGAATGAAGCTTCAACGAATAAAAAGTTGTATGAAACCGTTACTATATCTAAACATGTAATAAGCTTATGTAAGCACTACAGGGTATCTTGTGTTGGATTAGAAAACTTAAATATGAAATCTAAGAATCATAAGAAAGGTAAGAAACTGAATAAATTACTCAACTCATGGAACCGTAATAATTTTGTAAATAATTTAAAGAAAAGACTTACTTTGAATGATATTAAATTTAAAGAAGTAAGGCCCGAATATAGCTCCTTTATTGGGCAGTTAGAAAATATTAATGATTACGATTCAGTAGCTGCATCAAAAGAAATTACTTACAGAAGTTTTCTTCTAAGTAAAGGTTTGAATGAATATGATAGTATAAACAGAGAATGTGTGAATCTTGTACCTACCCGTTGGAAGGAAATGGTACCTGAGGTTTTCAGCACATTTAAAGAATTATATTATACATTTAAACAAAAGAAACTCTTATACAGTTATAGAGTTCTCTACGACTCATCTCGTAGTTCTTCAAGCTTAAATTCTTTCAAATCCACTGTGGATTTGATAATACTTTAAGTAACTGTGATTTTTAACGTAAAATAAAAATAAAATTTTAATATGAAACACATTGTATTATTAATTGTTATACTAATATCAACAGCTTTTACTTTTGTCGAATATGATAATGATATTTATTCATTCCCGGAATCTGAAGTAATTGTTAAAGAGAAAGTAGTAGAGGATACAGCTTTTGTTGTATGGTTTAAATTAGTTTCAAAATGGGAAGGTGGTATAGGTGAAAGAGCAAAAGTAGAAGATCCGTCTGGATTGACTAATCATGGTATCACTTATTATTACTGGAAAACCGCTGCTCATAAAATAGTTGGTAAAAAACCAACCAGAGAAGGATTAATGTCTTTAACATGGGGAGAAGCTAAATTTATAGCTAAGTCTTTTTGGTTAACTTATGAACTTAATAAAATTGAAGATCCTTCGATTAGATTGATGGTAGCTGAGGCTTGCTGGATTTCCGGTCCTGCTACTGGTTTAAGAAGTCTTGGTTATAAAAACATTAATCATTTAAATCAGGATAAGAATATTACAGTAGAAATTTTGTATTTTACAAGATTGACCTGGCTACAACGTTTAAGTAATTGGGAGCATAATAAATATGGTTGGAAGAAAAGGTTAAATGATGATCTTAATATGGCTAAAAAACTCATTCAAAATAAGTAGATATGATGAATAAAGATAATGTATTGTTTAAAGTATAAAAAGGTATAGAAATTCATACAAAAACTGATTTCTTTGGTGGTATATATTACCAAGCTAGTTTTTCAACAACAACAAAATATCCTATTAATTTTGCTCCATATTTAAGGGATGTAGAAAAACTTATTGATAGAAGATTAGAAAGTTTCAATATTTTAAATAAAGTAATTATAAATACTTAATAATCAATATAATAAACATTTTTATGCACAATAAACCAGCTTAGTTTATTGTGTACTGTAACCTTTATCATAATTTTTCGTAAACTGTTATTATATCTGAATAAATTTATTAGTTTTAGCTTATGAAAAAGTATATCCTAATCATTCTGTTTATAACCAGCCTCCTGATATCATTCACGGGTCCCGTAAAGAAATGGCTTAAATATCCTAAGGTATTTGATAAAGCTAATTTTAATGTCCTTGTAAAGCCTAAAAACTATAAAGAATGGGATTATTACTATTTGAAACAAATGAAGGATAGTACTAATTTCTGGAATGAACGTATAAAAGATGTTGATTCTAATAATATCCAATATCAGAATGAATATAAAAATATCATGGAATTTGTAAATAATTATAGACAAAGTAAAGGTATGACAGAGCTTAAATATTCTAGGAAGCTTTCACTTGAGGCCGAACTAAGTCAGTATTATAATCAAATGTATGGTATAGAACTATCTAATTCAAATTCTGCTATCAATCATTATATCAATTCTAAACTGTTTTATTGTGTATCAGAAAGAAGTGAAACAATTGAAAAGAATATAACTTTTGAAAAAGATGTTAAAATTGTAACAGAGATTGTAACCGGAGAATTTAGTACAGATAAGTTGAGAAACAAATATAGTCCTGAGGCCCTTGAATATTATAAGAAGTACAACTGGGCTGCTAAGTTTATTATTTCTCCTGGACATCACTCATGTTTGTTAAAATATGATTTGAATAATATTGGTTTCTATGTTAAGAATTTTGGTGGTGCCTATAACATAATAATAGTTCTCGGTAAAGATAGAGATAATGAGTATAAGCCAGAATTTGATACTTATAGAAGGGATGCTATATACTATACCGTGACACAGAAGAAATATCAAAACTATATGATTTCAATTATGAAGGGTCAGAAGGTAACAGACTATAAATTTTATTAAATTAAAACTTTTTGAAACATTTGTATATAAAATACGTATAGTTGTTTAAATAAACTATCAAATAAAATGAGCAGAATTATAATAAACGAAAGGCCACATTTTTCAAAATCACATGAAAGTAATATGATTGGTTTGAAGAACTTAGATCATGATAAAGATTCTGGACGTAAGGAATTTTGGTCTTTAAATGAGAAAAGTTTTAGAGATCCAGAAAACAATTATAAAGTTAGATATGGTCTAACCGAGGTGGAGTATCAGGAAGTTTTAGATGAATTCGATAAGTTAAAATAAAAAAGGTGAGATTTAAATCTCACCTTTTGTTTTATTGTCCTTTATTTGCAAAATATTGTTTAGAAAGTTCTGGGTCGGCTGGAGCCATAAACCCATCAATTCTTTTACCATCGTTTAGTACAAATGTATCATGAATATCATTGTTAATGAGATTTATAGCATTCATATAATCTTGTTTCTTAATCCACATAGGAGTTTTATTGATAATTCTCAAATTTCCCGATCCAGAAACAGGGAATCCTGCCTCTTGAAGTTCTTTTATTTTAGCGAGTGTTGCCTGCATAGGTTCCTTAAGAGTAGGTACTTTTATTGTTATTGTTTTACTTGCTAATTGAATAAATGTTTCTTGTTGAGCAGGCTCTTCGGTAGGTTTTGAAACTTTACCAACTAAGAAGTGAAGAACTTTAGCATTTTGTGGTATTTTATCACCTTTTTTGATTGTCTTACCATCAGCTGTTGTATAATCCCTTTGAGCGATATTATCATTTTGAACAAATTTGTGGCTGTACTCGATATTATCGTCTGTTATAGTAAGTTCAGAATCTTTGAATCTTTTAGTATATTCTTCCTGAACAGCCTTAAATTTACTTTCAAATTCGTTTGGTGTAATTTTTTCAAGTCTGTTTTTGATCCATTGAAATTTCTTTTCAATCTCTTGGGAATCTTTTACAAAATTTGTATCGTCTATATTAATATTAGTTCCTGCATAATTAAGGTCGCCACCTCTTTCTGGAAAAGTTACCGCTGGAGCAATTGCTTTTTTAGTCTCGATAACTTTTTCATAAGGTGTATCCTTTATGAATTTAAATGTTTTAATTTCTGGATCTTTAATAAGAGCTTTAAGAGCATCATCGGAAGTTTTAATACTGTCACCAGTTGGTTTAATAGGTAGATCTGCTTCGTATATTTTTTCAAGTTTACCGGCTACAAACTGTTCAAATGTTTTAACGTAATTCTTCATTAAGTTCTTATTTTATTTTTAGTATATATCACTATTAAGAATTAAACTTCATATCATTTGATTTATATATAAATGATGAAATACTTTCAAACGTATGAATCTTTTGAATTAGGTAAAAGAAATGAACAAGAATCGTATGAGGTTCATGATAATAGTTCTGGGGAGGCTTTCTACGGTGATCATGGTACTGGTGTATTACCTATATGTACAAAGACTAAAAGGATACTTCTTGGGTTTCGTAGTGCTGAAGTAAATGAACCTCACACCTGGGGAGTTTTTGGTGGTAAATTTGATGAAGACGATTATACTGATTTTGATCCTGAAGTAGTTGCTTTAAGAGAACTTCAGGAAGAAACTGGATATTTGGGACCACTACAATTAGTGCCTGCGTATATTTTTAAAACAGCTAATGATAAATTTACTTATTTCAACTATATCGGAATTGTTGATGAAGAATTTAAACCTATATTAGATTGGGAGAATGAACAAGCCAAATGGTATACTCTGGAGGAAATAGAAATACTTGATTTACATTTCGGTCTGGAAGATTTGTTAAAAAATTCTGAACCGTTAATCAAACAATTATTATATTTGTAACATGAGTTACGAGAAGGAAATAGTAAAGAAATTTTTAGAAGATAAACCGAAAGACTACGAGATTCAGGAAGGTGAACAACAACTTATTAATCTTATGGTTGATGTTATCAATGGTTTAATGGATGAGAAAAAATACATTAATGGTAACTACAAAAGAGTCCTTGATGAAAAATTAAACCTAGAGGAGATTGTTGATGAACAAAGAGATACTATCAAAGAACTTAAAAAAGAAATTGAAAGATTGATGTAGTTTATTTTGATAGTATGGATCTAATCTTGTTAATTAGAAATGTTGTTTCCTCAATGTGATGTTCCTCTAATTTTCTATATCTTTCTTCCCATGATAAAGATTCATCCAATGTGTATTTTTTAACTTTAACCCATTTATACGAATTAAGAATTTCTTTTATATCTTCATCTATACTTATATAAAATTCAGTATATAACTTCTCATTATTATTTGAATCCTTTTATTTGTAAGTTCGTCAGTAGATCTGAAAAGCATATCATCAAATGATTTGTTTTGAAATTTCTTTAAATCAGCTTTTCTTATTTTAGTAAAATTTTCCGAGCACTCTGATTTAGGTACACCATTCCATATACCATTACAACCATTCTTTTCTCCGGAAGATGTTAGGTATAAATATTCTGAATCAATATCTGAGATAATACCATAGTGACCATATTCTATTCGTGCACCTTCAATTAACCATTCTGGTAATGTAGATTCAACTAATTTGTTCTTTAATAAATACTGTTTAAAACTTGCTTCTGTAGTAGGGAAGGAGTAGTTTTTCTCTTTTCTTGAGAACTCTATAAATTGATAAACCCAAAAAGATATTGCATCACCTATTTTGGCCTGGTCAACAGTTACTATTCTACCAATACCATATTTTTGATTCACATATTCAAGGCCTCTCATTGTTTCTGGTTGACTTGGTACCTGCAAGCTCTTCTTTGTTAATTCAAGATATTCTTTAGCTGGAAGGGTTCCAATATCCTTTTTGTATGCCATTTTAAGATCTGTTAATATAGCTGATGGAAGGTCAGGTTTATACATTTTCATAAATTTGTATACAAATTCATAGCAAGGCATATGTTTGTACTGCGGTTTACCAGTATCTAAAGATTTAATTTTGTTGGTGAATTCCAGACCTTTAGCTGAAATAGAACTAGCTATATTTGCATTTTCTTTTATGAATTCAGAAAAACTTAAAACTTTTTGAAACATTTGGATATAAATTCCGTTTAAATGTATATATTTGTTTAACTAAACTACTTAAAGGATATGAAAGCATTAACACTTAGAAAGCTTCTTGACATAAAAAAAGGATCTGAAAATTATATAGTACGAAATTATACCAAAGATGAGATTGATTATATTGCTGTAGGAGAGAAACACTGGCCTGCTGTTTTTTCTGTAAATAAGAAAACACTAGAAGCTACATATCAAGTGGATTTCTGCGAAAAATCACAAGTTTTTGCTAAATTAAAAGAACTCGTAAAAACTGATGTTATTCATGACATTATTAACGGTGATGATGTTATAGAAAATCCTATTACTGTGTTTAGTGTAACCGATGGTGTTCTTATACAAGCTGAAGTAGATCCTGAAATGCCAAATGTTGAAAGAAACGGAAACTATTTAGGTGATATTTTCCCAACCAGAGAAGAAGCTGTAGCTGATGCCATAAACAAGTATAAGGGATTCCTAAAATACGAAACATCATTGATAAAGGAAATAAAGGAATATCTATTACAAATGGAGGAGAAAAAAAGAGTTACAGAAGATTATCTTAACAAGCTTGAGAAATTAACAATTTAGTAGTAAAAAAACTAAAACTTTTTGAAACATTTAGATATAAAATCCGTATAAACTCATATATTGTTCAACTAACCACTAAAAATATGAAAAACTTAATCATCTGTGTTCTCGTAATATTTAGTATATCTAATTTCGTTGTAAACTCTACATCATCAAAAACACTGACATATGAAGATTTGTATGATTTAAATGATAGTACAATTCTTCTGAAAAAAGATTTTGAAGTGAAAAGTATTTTTAATACCTCTCACGAATCTGAAAGAAGTTTTTACAGAAAAAACGAAGATGGTATTTTCTTGGTAAAAAAAGATACTATTATGGTGTCACATTCAGAGTTTCAATTTTAAACAATAACCATTATGAGCTTCAAAACATATATCGAAATTCCATCAGCAGAGGAGTTCTTCCAAGATAACTGTAAAGATGAGCAAGGTAATGTAAGACCTGCACATGAAATCGGTATAGCATTTACAAAACTACACGTTGAAAGATCATTAGAAACAGCAGCTAATAATGCTGATGTAAAAATCGAAGAGTCTTACACTGGAAGTTTGGGTAACGCCAGAGGCGAGCTTTACGAAAAAATTGCTTACATAGACAGAGATTCTATTCGTAATGCTTATCCAGAAGATAATATACATTAAAAATTTCAAGTTCTATCCAGTTCAAAGGCTGGAAACTTATAAGTCAGTATACCTTTAAGGGACTTTAAATTAGGAGCCAAGAGCTTATAAGTAGATTTGATGACATTGGTAGAGCTGATCGTAAATTTCTAAAATCGGCGGAATATTGAAAGATATTTTAACTTATGAAAAAGCTACCAATGTAAAAACCATAGAAATTCATTAAACACAACTAATATGAAACAGTTTATCTTAATTTTATTATCAGTACTCTTAGTATCTTTCACGACAGTATATGATTTGTCTAAAGGTATTCCTGATAGAAATATTGAGTTCTTGACTTATCTTCAAAAGAACGGTAAAAGAATTGCTCCTACATATCAGAAAGCGAACTGTGTTCAATTTATGGATATATTATTACATGAGTATGCTTTTATTGACGAGAAGACTTCAGAAAGAATTTACATTAAACAAGATATGTTGACAATACAAAAGCTTCTATCAAGAGGTGATTCTACAGTTGTATCTGGCGTGTGTTGGGCTCTGGTTGAAACTGGTAAAGCTACCTGGATAAAACCAGAAAATGCTAAAAGAGGAGATATCGTTCAATACTGGAGCACTGACGGTTTTATTAATGGTCATTGTGGCGTTTTATATGATACAGATGAAAACGGTTATGTTTTGTTATCTTCACATCCAGATAGTCAGGGTTATGGTAAAATGAGTGTGAATAATAAAAATCTTAGTAACTTTACACTGTTCATAGTAAGATTGAAATAGTAATTTACTAATTAAAAATGAAAAAAATAATATCATTGGAGGAGTTTTTCTTATCTAAATTAGGATCTATATCTTTGGATTCTAAAAATCCAGGTAATATTGTGGTTAAGGATTTGGATGATTTTGTAGTGATGTATAATAACAAAGAAAATGGATATTTAGCCGTTGATTATAATTCAATATGGTCAGTTTTTGAAAAGAAATATAGATTACAGCCTTATGAGATCGAAAGTTTTATAACTATGCTGATATTGAAACATTTAAAATGGAGAATATCAAAACCAATAGGTAGAGGTGGGCCATACACTGTACTGATGATGAAGCATCTCAATTGGAGGTTAGAAACACCTAAGATGATTATAGCATAATTTAAAAAGATGTAATAATAAATGAAAAAGCTAATATTTATAGACAACGATTTGATTGAATCCGCTAAAGAGGATTCTGATTATGTAAAAAATAATCTTGAGTACAGAGGTAAGCTTCCAGAAAGTTATGTGGATACAATGGATCTGATTTCTCAGTTTAGTTTTATTCCTAAGGATGATGCATTGAAGCTTCTGTTTGATACAAACAATTGTATCTGTACCTGGAGCATGTATACTCATAACCATTATAACTCTTTGGGTCAATTATATAGTTTTTTAATTGCTGCCGGTAGAAACGATATAAGAGGTATTGTTTACATAGATGGTAGTGGGAAAATAGAAAATACACTTGAGCGTGAGATATCTAACTATTATCATGAATTCAAAGGTCTTTATTCCATACTCAATGCTATTGAGACCAATTACATTATCTCTTTTGATGATGATAAAGCTTACCGGCTTAGGATTGATCTTAAAGGAGTTCATGAGAATCCTTTTCGTAGAGAAGATGTAGATTTAAATGAACTGTTAAAATAGGATATTATGTTTGATGATACAAAACAAAGTGTTTTAGTTAAAGAAAGAAGACTTAGGAATTGTTTAAAAACAATAAATCCTAAACTTGATTCTATTTTGGAAAAACCTTTCATAAATAAAACGGATCTTGCTATAAGAATGTATCCAGATCTTGCTAAAATAAAAACTACAAGAGCGACAGCTTTATTTTTTCACAAAATAACTGGTGAACGTAAATTTACTGATATTGAACAAAAAACGCTTGAGAAGATAATAAAAGAGTATATTAACAATCAAATTGAACTTTTCACTTCTGTTAAAACAATGTTATAATATGTCTAATTTCATGAAAGAACCGTGTGACAGATGTCCTTTTAGAAGTGATGTTAAACCATTTCTTCGTCCCAGAAGAGGTGAAGAATTAGCATATGCTACAACCAATAAGTATAACAGTTTTCCTTGTCATAAAACAACTGTGCCAGATGAAAGTAGCGATTCTGGTAATATGCTTGCTACTGATAAATCAAAAGAGTGTGCTGGATTTCTTACAATGCAAATAATACATGGTAAAGCAATACCAAAAGATTTTATGCCGGCTTATGATCTCGTTTATGGTGATTGCGACGATATGATCTGGGCTTATAATGGAGAAGACGAAAACGATTAAATACAAATATGAAATTAACATCTAAAGATTTAGAAAGAGCAATAATTTATTTTACTGAAAAACATACTGGGCAAGTACGTAAAGGGAATAAACTACCTTATATTCTACATCCTATAAGAGTTATGATTACTCTTATGGAAGTCAAAGCGAGTAAAAATATTTATCTTCTCAGTATAGCTTCTTTGGCTCACGACAGTTATGAAGATGTAGATGGTGTAACTTTAGCTGAAATAGCTGAGGAATTTGGTCATCATGTAGCAGCTATTGTTCAAGATCTTACTTCGGATAAAGAAGAGATAAAAAAGAAGGGTAAAGCTCCTTATCTGCTTGAAAAGATGTTGGAGATGTCCAGTTATTCTCTATGTATAAAACTCGTTGACCGGTATGATAATATCAAAGACATGGATAGTATGAATGAAAAATTTCGTCTGGATAAAATAGTTGAGACCAGACATATTATTAAAGGTCTAAAAGAAGGCCGGGATCTTACTAGTACCCATAAAAAGATCATTAAAAAGATTGAGAAAGTTATGAGTAAATATGAAAAGAAACAAAATAAGATAGATATTGTTGTGTAATACTAAGTACAAAAGAACAGGCTTAAGCCTGTTCTTTTGTATCAATCACTGTTTGTGATGTAGAATAATCAATATTTATTTTCTTGAAACGAGTCAAATACTTAAATCCTAAGGGTTGATTAGAATCACTTTTTACTATTGTGCAAGCATCAATAGGGGATGTTATTAATATTTTTTCATTATCTTTGAAGTTTTCTTTTGATAGAAATTTAGATATTTCTTCCATAGCTTGACTTTCTATCATATCTATACCAGTCATCATATAAATTTCACCTACCGACCATACTATTTTTGTTTCTAATGTTTCGAAATCACTTATGAAATTAGTGAAGATTATATGATCAAGATTATCTAATTTAGATAGAGTTTTAATACACATAGCTAAAAGATTAAGATTAGCACCTTCTACATTAGTGGGTACACCTACAGAATTTAGATGTAAGCTATCGCCGGTAGGAACAATTTCTTCACTTCTTTTTATAGTATATGTTTCACAAAATTGTGATAGCTTAGTATAGTTCAGGGGATCAATATCTAAACATTTAAGAATAGGTACCCATTTGTTTAATAGTTTATTATCCATAAATAGTTTCCTTTTTATATCAGTAAATATATTAAAGTTTACGAAATCTATTCTCTTCCATTATTCTTTCCTTCTCTTCTGATGAGAGATCTGTTATATCAAAGATTATATCATCAATATACAAATAAAGTATTCTATTATTTTTACCAATCACTACAGGTAATCCTTCAGCTGCGTGAGTCTGTCTTATAATTTTGAATTGTTCTATTTGTTTATCTTTAGTTATCATATTAGTATACACCGAATATTTCTATTATAATATTATCTTCTAGGTTGACATTTAAACGATTTTCTTTGATATTAGATGTAGGTGGGAAGGCTTTACCATTTCTTTTTAGTATACGTATCATTAAGCCAGTATCTTTGAGTATCTGTTTAGCTTCCCCTAACGGTTTTCCGATTAATGTAGAGGTATCAAAATCACTCATTGAATGATAGTATTATTTGATAGTATATATCAAATTTGTTGATAATTTTATAATGGAATCTACAGTCACAGCAAACTATACTATATACTCTAAAAATTAGTACATTATGCGATTCTTTTATAAAATTAAATTCCTATTTTTATTACTTAAACTTAGATTTAAAATGATTACTATGGAAGAAGTTATTCGTAATCTTATTAGAAGATATGCAAGAGAAAATAATCTTGAAAATTTCAATAACCCACTTTTTGATTTACAAATTAGACAAAATGAAGATACTCCGGAAAGATTAGTTGTAAGTCTTAATGTTGCAGAAGACATATATATTCGAATTGATTTAAACTTTTCGGAAAATGCAATCGATTCAAAATTTACTTCAGATCAAATTAGTATGGAAATAATGTTAGAAGCAGGTCAAATGATAAAAGCTTTAACACCTGATTTTCTTGTAGTTTATCGAAATATGAATTAATTGTAAAATAACATTTGCCGGACTCAAGTAAATAATTGCCTAATTTTATAGTTAGGATATTTTAAGCATACTTATTCTTTTGTTACTATTTCTATTTTTGATAGCTTTGTAGATATCTAGAATGCTTTTATAAAGAATTGTTTTATCTAAAAATCTATTCTTACAACCTATGGCATATCGACCATCTCTAAGTCTTAATATACGCATATAATAGTGTGTACGATTATCCCACCAAGAAATACAATAAAGATAGTTTAAGCGATAATTAAAATCTTTACCAGTATTTGATTCATAAAATAAGCCAGATCCAATGTTACAGGTTTTGTTTATATCAAGAGTTTTCCTATTTTTAAAAATTGTTCTTTCTGCTTCTAAGAGAACACTTATATACTGATCATAAAGAGGCGTATTCTCTTTATCAAAGAGAGTTTCATCCCAGTTTAATTCTACCATGGAAGCTTTCTGTTTTTACGTCTCTTGATGTGTTTAAATCTTTCTATCTTCTCATAGATCATAATCATAAGATTGTGTATTATAACAGGTTTAGAAATTTTCCTAAATGTGTTACTATAAAGGTATATTTCACCATTATAAATACATAAGTTAACATCAATTCTTTTTACTATATCCCTATAAGTAATAACGTATTCGATATTTTGATCAGCTTTTCTTTTATATGAAAATTCTTTATAGTTTCTTACCATTCTTCCATTGAAGATAGTATCTTTAGCCTTCTTTAATAGTTCTTTATAACTCTGGCTCTACTTCATAAGTTGGTGCAGATTATATATAATAAAATGATTATTAGGTATTTAATTTCATATAAACAGATAGCTATTGTGTAGCATTTGCACCAAGGTTATCAATAGTGATGTTTTACTATTCATTATTTTGATTTGTTCTTTTTTATTTTATATTTTTGAATTTCTTGATGAATTGATTGAAATATAAAATAGACCTTTTGAGTATCAATATAACTAACACTGTTTGTTATTATAATTTTTGAATCTTTAAATTTGATTATGCTGTAGTCATTATTTGTGATGGGTTCACAATATGATATTTTATAATCAAAGTCATTATAATAACGTGATTTATTTCTAAAGAAAGTAAATTCTTTATAGAATTTCCAATGCTTTTTATTAAATATAGTCCTTTCAGCTTCAAAAAGTATTTCAATATAACTCTGACTAAGAGGATATAATTCTTTTCTTAAAAATTCTGAATAATCATGCATACGGTAATTTATATCAGCTACAAAGATACAACTTTACCAATAAACTCATGTATAAAAGTATACAAAATAATCTTTATGTTAGAATTCTATTATCAAATTAAAGGTAAGGCTGGAGAGAGCTGGCTCTGGCCACCATTGTTTACTGGTAAAATTGAAGCCGAAAATAAGAAGGAAGCCCGGAAGAAATTAGAAGAAGAATTAGGTAGAGATCTTCCTCAGAGAGTTATTAAGGAGAAATTTTATTTAAATGATTTTCTGTTAAAACTTGAAGAAATCAAAGAAAATGATTATCATACTAAAAGATTATTTGAGCCAGTTGAATGTAAACATTGTAAGAAACAATTTAAAGTCATAGAGAAATATCAGCACGGTAATCCTGGAGGTGGTCAAACATTTTGCTCAAATGGATGTAAAGAGGACTTTGGTAATATAGAATACATGCGTAAAATGGATGGAACTAATTATTATGGGGACCAACCGGTAATTTATAAAATAACTAATAAGAAGACAGCTAAATGTTATATTGGTAAAACAACTCAAATATTTACGTTAAGATGGTACCAGCATTTTTATCATCCAACAACTTCTAAATTCCATGAGGAAATAAAGAACTCTTCTATATCAGACTGGTTGTTTGAAGTAGTAGAAGTAATTAGTATTTCCAAAGATATGAATGATAGACAACAAATTGAAGAGTTAGTTATATCTAAGGAGCGAGAATATATCGAAAAACATAATAGCATCTTGGAAGGTTATAATAGTAAGATGTAAAAAACTTTTCCTGATAAACCTATATAAAAAGAAACGGAATTTTATGCTAACAAAAGAACTATTATTTAAAACCATTGATAAAGTTATCGAAAAGGGTGTTGTTATAAACGATTTAACGGATGAACTTATTTTTATTTACAAAATAAAATTGAATATACAAAAATATAGTGATAATTCTGTTGTTGTTACTATTGATCGACAAGCGTTTGGTTCTCTAATAACATTAGAAGATTTTAATGAAATACATGATAAATTATCAGCTTATAAAGAAATTACTGATACTCTTATTAAAGAACAAATTGAAGATAGTTTGACTAAATTTGTAGAGGATACTACAGTTGTAGAAGAGCCTATTATAGATACAAATATATTAACAAAAGAATTGATATTTAAGGCTGTAGATAAACTAATTGCTACTGATTATTTTATAGAATATTGTTCAGAAAATGTTAT
>Ga0210410_10000301_pt1 | contig 60481 bp, 53 predicted proteins | sample IncBWC4MmetaG_FD_161058 | JGI IMG/M metagenome (GOLD analysis project Ga0210410, IMG submission 161058) | Forest soil microbial communities from Barre Woods Harvard Forest LTER site, Petersham, Massachusetts, United States - Inc-BW-C-4-M | ecosystem: Environmental > Terrestrial > Soil >... | reverse complement strand
GTGGACCGCTGCAGTGGGCTTATGCTTGGATTTTCAATCCCTCGCGACAGTTTTCCGGGGAAATTCGGAATCGAACTAGCGCCTTATGTTTTTGTTATTGCTAAGGTTTTTTTCCGTGGTGCCCCTGGCCGATAACAGCCTAGTGCCATAACTATTTGAATTTGAATAGGGTTTCATCGCGGATTGCTGCCGATACCGACAGGAATACCGACAGCCTGACGCGCCGTATTGCCGGCAAAAATAAATTAGCAGGCTGCTGCCTTGGGAGCATGGCACGTCGTATGTCGCTCTATTCGCCAAAATCGCCCGACCGGAATCGAACCCGGCTCTGACTCAAAACCAGATTTTACCTACTCGCGCGTATGCCTTTCTGTCTTTTACTTTCTTACAAGGGCTCCTTTTTCGCCTCCGACCAGAGAGGTGGATCATGGCCCAGGCAGGACTTGTTGGGCGGCAAACTTCACGTTTGCAAACGTGAGAACAGCAATTTCTGGCAATGCTCGACCTATCACAGAGGGCGCCGACATCCATCAGATCGCCAAGAAACTACCGCACCAGCGTCGAGATGATCGAGAAATTCTGTGCCGCTCGCATCAAGACGATGCTCGATGCTTCGGCGATCAAAGTGATGAAGGGGACGATCCGGCGCGAGCGGTCCCGAAGGGGTCTCCAGAAAAAGGCACGCAAATAGGTGCTCTGACGACCCAAGGGGCCATTTGCCCAGATAGGCCAAGACCGCTATATGCAGTGCGGGCGCGGGTATGATCGGTAGACGCGGCATACTCAAAATGCGTTGCCCAAAGGCATGTGGGTTCGAGTCCTGGTAGCCGCACCAACGTCCCATTAGGACACATACGCAATGCCGAGTGTTCTCAGGGCCCTTCGGCTAGTGTTCGAGACCTCCTGTCTTCATTAGCAACGTCAACAGACGGTCGGACGTGGAAACAATGGTCGACGTGCAGGACGCTCAGGACGGTCAACCCGACCCAGTCGAGGCATTCCGCGAGAAGGCCATCACTGCGTTAGACGGTCTGTTCGAGTCAGCAAAAGCCGCCAACGAGCTGCACTACGCCATGGCCTTGATGGCGGAATTCAGAGGCATGGCCGGTGGCGGATGGAATACGGCCGAAGACGCAGTGAACGCCTATGACGCGTACAAGCATCTCATTGAGAACCTCGAAGAAGACGAGCCCGCGCGCATGCGCGTGATCCTCGGGTTTTATCTCCATGTAGCTGAAGCGGTCGGCCTCTACGAGGTGCCCGAGCGCATGATGTTAACCGTCGAAGGAAAGGGCAACAACTTCCGTCCCTTTCAGAAGCTGGTAAAGCGACATAAGAAAACTGGCAAGGCGATTTCTCCCGGCGCAAATGCCGTCATGAAGGTCTTAATGGGACACGCCTACAATATTGACCTTCATGATTTGTCCGATACCTTCAATGAAGCATTCGACAGCGATCTCCGTAACTCCATCGCTCACGCCGACTATACTCTCGTACGGGACGGCATGCGTTTGCGCCGGCGTTACGGCGAGGATGTGAGAGAAATCAGCTGGGCAGAACTCGATACAATCATCGTCAAAGGCCTGAATTTCTTCGGCTACATGCGCGACCTGATCAAGCTGCATATCGAAACTTACGATCCGCCAAGAACGATTCAAGCTCAGCTCAACGAGCGTGAGCCCATTACGGCTTGGACAATCTTCTATGGCCCCGCCAGTGGAAAATTTGGTGTGACGACGGGTGCAGCGCCGCCCGATGGCTACAACAATCCACCAGCCTGAACCTATGGCCGAGCCGCAAAGTTCATCGGCCTATTGGTTGTTTTTAGGTGCCCGTACCGCATCATCGTGGAACGGGCCGCATCTGCGACAGCACCCAACGAATGCTTGCGAGTTTTGTCACCGTCACATGCGTTACGGTGCACCTTCTGGCAAAGCGGCCATCGCAAGAATGAGTTCGCGATAAAGCGCACGCAGATCTTTGCGTAATGCCGGCGGCGTCGCTTGCGATCCCTTGCGAGAGATCGGAGCACAGTGGAGAAAGTGTGGTGCGCAGCACCCAGCTTGCCGCCTCAGGCCACGAGGCGGCGCATTCGCAGCCCGAATGACCGCATCAGCGGCAAACGGAGGTTCGCTGGGCGACGGTTCCGATAGTCTATTTGCAGGCAACGGCGCAAATCGTTAGGTATGTCAACACGGATGGCCCGGATAAACGTATTTCTCGCAAATCCGCTTAGGTCTTGAACTAACGAGCAGCGTCTTGGGGAGCCGATGGACAAGGGAGCGCATTTTCACCGTTGTGATCTGCAAGTGCATACGCCGCGTGACCATAATTGGACGGGAGGCGATGCCGTTGCGGACGACCAACGTCTGGCCTACGCCAGTCAGCTGGTCCAGGCTTGTCGAGGCCGCGGGTTGCAGGGCATCGCGATCACCGATCACCATGACATGGCGTTTGTAGGATATATCCGCCGCGCCGCCGAGGAGGAGACTGATGAGCGTGGCGCGCCGTTCGTGAAGGAGAGGCGGCTTGTGGTCTTCCCGGGCATGGAACTGACGCTCGGCGTCCCATGCCAGGCACTGCTGATATTTGACGCCGACTTTCCGGGTGACCTGTTTTCGCTGGCGATGACCGCGCTTACGATCAATCCGAGCCCAAACGGCGATGCCAAGACCGCCAACACCGAGCGCCTTCAAAATATTCATTCTCTGAAGCAGCTGAAGGAAAAGCTCGACGAGCACACCTATCTTCGCGATCGCTACATCATCCTACCGAATGTTGGCGAAAGCGGGCAATTCTCGCTTCTCCGCAAGGGCCTTGCCGGCAAGTACGCCGAGATGCCTTGTTTCGGCGGCTATGTCGACGGTCCACTCAGCAAGCTTGGTGACGGAAATCGCAAAATTGTTGCCGGCTTTGCTAAGGAATGGGGCAACAAGCGGGTTGCGATCTTCCAAACCTCGGACTCGCGCCGAGAGGATCATCGTGAGCTCGCCAAATTTTCCACCTGGGTCAAGTGGGCGACGCCGACAGCTGAAGCGCTTCGCCAAGCCTGTCTTGCTCAGGAATCCCGAGTTTCTCAAGAACAGCCGCTGCTCCCTTCGGTTGGCATTACGGCCATCAGTGTCAGTAACAGCGTTTTCCTCGGCCCTGTCGATCTTGAGCTCAATTTTCAGTACAACGCACTGATCGGCGGTCGCGGCACCGGCAAATCGACGCTGCTCGAATACTTGCGCTGGGCACTTTGCGATCAACCGCCCGGCATCGCCGACGAAGATACACCGAACTATCTGGCACGGCGCGCGCGGCTCATCGAACAAACCTTAAAGCCAGTCAACGCCACAGTTCAGGTAAGTTACGAGGTGAACGGCGTTCCTCACGTCGTCCGGCGCGACAGCCGCGATGGGAGCCTTCAGCTCAAAATCGCCGACGCCGACATGCGCCCGTGTTCGGAGGACGAGGTACGCGCGCTGCTGCCCATCCAGGGTTATAGCCAAAAACAGCTAAGTGGCGTCAGCGTGCGCATTGATGAACTCTCACGATTTGTCACCGCACCCGTCCGCTCTGAATTGAGCCGCGTCGCGCAGCAAAGCACCGACCGTGCCGAACGCATCCGGCAGACCTATGCGTCACGCCGCCGCCAGCGCACGCTCGCGCGTACCCTGGTTCAGCGGGCGCTCGAAGAGCGCTCCCTCAGCGAACAGGCCGAGGCCATCAAATCTTCATTGGCGGGCTTATCCGAAGATGACCGTGCCATCATCGCCAAAGGCAAGATCTTTGATGCCGCCGACCAGGCGGTTCAGTCTTGGCGCGACGGCATTACAACGTTCAAATCCGGCGCTGAGGGTCTGCGCGCGACGGTCGCGTCCAGCCTCGTTCAATCGGCACCGGCACCCGCCGAGCCAGACGCGGCTATGCTTCAGGCGGCGCGAACCGAACAACAAGGCCTGTTGACCGAGGCCCAGACAGCGCTTGATACGCTGATAGCAAAGGCAAGCGGCATACTGGAGGCAGTGGGGCCGGACAGCCCTTGGCGTCAATGGGCCGCCTCTCTGGCTGCCTTCAAGGCAGACTACAATGCCGCGGTCGCCCGCTCCTCGACACACGCCGAGAGGATGACGCAGCTGCGGAAGATAGAGGAGCAATTGGCGGGCCACGTCCGCGAGACCGCGCGCCTTCGCGAGGAACTGCGCGGGCTTCAAACCGCCGAGGATGTTTATGAAACCGAAAGGCGAGCATGGCTGGCTTTGCGGCGAGAGCGTGATGAACTCATACGGGCCCAATGCGCGTCGCTCACGGCTAGTTCAGATGGAATGATACGTGCCAATGTTAAGCCGTATGCCGATCCTTCCGAATTCGTAAACAGCCTGCGTCAGTTCTTGAGCGGATCGCGTATTTCTGGTGGAAAGATTGAATCGCTGGGGGAAAGCATTGCATCCGCCGCCGATGGCGCCATCCAATGGAGCGCGTTGTTAGCCGATCTTGAAAAACTCGCCGAAGTCGACCCGGAGAACGAAGGCAACGCTCCACGTCCCGAAACGCCATCGCTTTCTGCGGCCGGTCTGACCGCAGGTGAAATCGATCGTCTGGCACGCAGCCTCAAGCCTGACCAGTGGTTGGCGCTGTCGCTTATTCCGATCCCGAGCGTACCTATATTCGAATACAGGGCGCGCGAGAACGAATACATCCCGTTCGGCAATGCGTCTGCCGGCCAACAGGCAACCGCGCTGCTAAAGACCCTGCTCAACCAAGTGGGACCACCTCTTGTCATCGACCAGCCTGAGGAGGACCTCGACAATCCCGTGATGCTTGAGATTGTGGAGCAGCTTTGGAAGGCGAAACAGAAGCGCCAAATTATCTTCGCAAGCCACAACGCGAATCTTGTCGTCAACGGCGATGCTGAACTTGTCGCCTGGTGCGACTACAGGACCTCCGGCGATCAATCCCGCGGCGTCGTCGCCGGTGAGGGCGCAATCGACGTGCCCAATGTACGCGAAGCGATCGAGCGGATCATGGAAGGCGGTAAAACGGCCTTCAATCTTCGCCGCGAAAAGTACGGCTTCTAATCTGCATTCTGCCTAAGCTGCGCTAGAGTGACAAGAACAATATCCCGGCGTCTGTAGCCGTGACCTATTGGGCCGAACGCGTGCGCTTCATGCAGCATTAATCTGATCGCCTCGATGGTCTGCGCACCGCCCGTCTCGCTGCGCAGACCGGCGGCCTAGCTTGCTCTCGCTTCGACCCTCGGGAGCGAAGCGTGATATTCATCAACGCTGTCGAGGTCGATGAGGGTCTTGCCTCCCATCTTGTAGGCCCTGATCTTCTCGTGGGCGATCAGCTCATAAGCTTTAGTCTTTCCGAATTTGCCATAGCGGCAACCGTCCTTGAACTCGACGAGCCGGCGCCGGTTGTGGTTATCATTGTCAACCATGGTTCCTGCATGTGCTTCGATGGTTTCCGCTAAAATCGGACTAGGCCCTGCTGAGCTAGATAGGAATTTCCGTAGCGCGACCTTACCAAGCGGGCGCTACTTTTGCGGTCGTTGACTAGCTTCTTGCTGATCCGTTTCGACGCCATCTGCGCGTTACCCAATTGCCCGGGATGCGTTGGTCTATATCGCCTAAAGTTTTGAACAAATGGCTTTTCACACCTCCGCTAACCCCAGCGCGCTGTAGAGTGCAAATAGGACGGACCAGAGCTGGTTAGACTTGGACTGTGAGGCGCGCCACATGCTAAGCTGTCGCATGGCAGACAAACCGACCACGCTTGGCCAAGCGGCGCGAAACACGAGCGGCCCGTTGTCTTTGAAGGAGCGCTTCGAGCGCTTCATGTCGTCGTCCGATTTCACCGAGAGCATCGATGCCCTCACGGTGAACGACAATATTCCAGGCCGCAGAAAGGCCGACTACCTTGCGCTAAGACGCTCGGTCATCATCGAACAGAAATCGATTGACCGTGACGTCGATGCCAAGGTGAGCGCCTTCCTGAGTGATTTTATCCGTCAGCACGGGTCATTGCGCGCCGGTGATGTTACGCTTGCCAGCATCATCGATGCGGTCGTGAAATTGCCGCCTCCCAACCTTTTCAAGCGCCGCCTTCGCGCGATTCTTACGCAACGGATCGACGATTATCTGGCCGAAGCCGATAAGCAAACGCGCGACACTCGCCTGACTTTTTCTATCCCAACGGCGGTCGGCGTCGTTGTGATCCTGAACGAGCACGCGCAACTGATCGAGCCTGATTATTTCGTGGACAAGGCATGGGATATGCTCCGCAAGGAAACGACACCGGGACAACTCCGATACCCCGAGAACCAAATCGCCCTTCTCATTTCAGAGGCGCACCGCATCGCCACGGCGGATGGCACCGAAATGATCCCGACTGAGACGATATTTTCGGAAGCCGGGTTAGCGAACCCCGCGGCTGTCTCCTTTGCCGAGCAGCTTCGGCTGCGTTGGGCCGAGTTCAATCGGGCTGGCTCGCTGGAATGGATCGGGCCGATACGCGAGGTGACGGCACGAGAACCCGCGACGCGGTTTAAGGCCATATAAGCCAGCTTATTCGACCATGCCGTCGTCGGCGGTACTCATCAAACCCGGGTCAGATGGGCGTAAGGCCCGAAATCGACGGTCCAAGCCCCAACTCTCATCAGGCTGTCGTATTTGCGCCTTGCCTGCTGGCAGTGGCGGCGATAATCCCGCGCGTGACAGCCGTTCACTGCGCAGAAGTGACGCTCAATCTCGTCGAAGATGGATGGAGTGAACCGGCCCGCTGCGACCATCGCGCTGACAAACCCACGATGCTCGACGAAATGGCACATGCGGCAGATGGTCCGCAATCCGACCAGACGTGCCGTCCCGGCCTTCACATCATAGGCCCACTCCTCATGTGCCTGTCGCGCGGCTCCAATCGGACTCGAGTTGCAAAATTCGCACCTTGGGATTTGTTCGAATTGAGCGGCCCTGAGTCTGTTCCATTGCCATTGGGTAAGGTGCCTTCTCAGATTATGGCCCCACAAGGCCGCAGGCACCATCGAAATCGAAAGCTTGAAATCTGCCATGAAATGCCTCCTCGGATTTGCAGGCAGCCCGTCAAAGGGCGGACGCAATCCTTAGCGAAAGGGCGAATTGCGCTTGCATGGGAGAATGGCGCTTGTAAATCTGGGCCATGGTGACCCTTGCCCGACTGTGCGCCGAGATGGAGCGCTCGAAGCGCCACCTGACGCCTCGCGCGGCGCGGGATTGGTGGACTAAGGGATTGCTGCCGCGACCACGGCGCCACGGGCTGGGACGCACAAAAGGAACTGAGACCTATTGGTCTGATCTCCGCGTCATCGAGCAGGCCAAAGCGACCCACGATTTGCTCGCATGGCACAGCCGGACGTACACGGCTCTCATCGGACTGTGGCTCTATGGCTATCCGATCGAACTCAAGCTTGTCCGCACCGCCTGGAAAACTCTCATCGCTCGCAACCTGCCTCGACGCGACGCGCGTACGGGCCGAATGTCCCTCGGTGATGCCGTTGGACGGCTCGCCGCCAGAGTGGGGCCGGCGCAGCTACGGCCCGGCGCTCCCGCCGACGTCAAACGCTCGGCAATCGACGTTTCCAGTGAATTGCTTTCCGCCTTCTTTGGTACTGGCGACGAAGTCGCGATTTACGGTCTTGCAGAGGCCTTGTCCGTGACCATCCCGTACTGGCGCAACGAGCCCTCGCGACCGTTTTCTCTCGATGATGCAAGCACCGAATGGCTCGTGGTTCATATTGGAAAGTGGATCTCGTTGCCGACACAGCGCAGCGTTCTGCGTTCAGCATCCAACCATGAACTCCCTCGCGCGCGTCGCGTGCTACGGGTCGCGTTCGGAATCTTTGGTCGGCTAGCGCGATCACTGCGGAAAGACCAACGCGAGGCCTTCCAGGAGCATGGACCCGTTGCGATCATCGCGCTCGGGCAGCCTTTGCTCCTGCCGCTGGTCGCTATTCTCCGAGACCCATCGATTCCCCGTCCGATCCCTTTGCTTCTTCGTCTTAGCCGGGAAGTGAAGCGCCATCCGCACAAGGGAGGACTTCTCACCCGAGCAACTTAGTAGCAGGATATCGGCTCGACCGAAGGCCGCGTACACGATCGCAGCGGAATGAGAGCGCTCGTCAAGAACAATGACGTGCTTTAGTCATTTGTCATCCTGGGCTGGCGGTCCTGGCCGCAGCCTTGATTCCGTACCATTCAGCGAACCACTCTCCCGTTTTGATCTGGCGAGAAACAACCGTGAAGCCTAGGCGGGGTTTCGGCAAAAATTCGCGCTCGCGCAGCCATTTCATTGCTTGCGGCAACCCCATTTTCTCGATCTTTTCCATGAGGTGCCAGACCTTTACAACCGGTACGGCGGGGTCTTGGACGTCCGCCATGCCGATCCAGTTCACCGAGCCGACGGCGCTAAAGAACTCGTAGCTCTGACCGATCTTCAGAACATTCGTCACTAGTTGCGTGTCCTTCGCCTTAAACAGTCGGGTCAACTCCTTCGCCTGGCCAACTCCCTTCTTCAGTTCGTCCGTACGGTCTCGTATCTCCCGTATTTCGGCAGGCTCGATAAACCACTTCAGTTCGAGGCATAGACAGACCTTGTTCGTCCTGTCGATGATTGCCAGGTCAAGATTTGTTGTCTTGAGCTCGGCGGAGACGAACTCAAGCCCTTCGCCTGCCAAGTATTCCCTGATTTCGCCGACGAGAGCGGCTTCCTTCGTGTTGACCAGCGTCGAATAATTGTCCCGCTCGGCCGGAATTTGATTAAGGAGCGTGCAGAGATTTCTTTCAATGCTTACATTCAAAAAGACGAAAGGCGAAAGCGCCCATTGCTGCTTCCCAAGGTCAACAAGCGGCTGCGTAGCAATATCGGGTTGACGAATTTCGTTCGAGCCGAACGTGATCAAGCCTAGGATCGACTCGATCGACCTTCGCGGCACGGGTGTGTAGTCGCAAAGCTGCTGCAGCAGATCGTCCTTCTCCACGACCCAGGCTGCGGACGGATAGCCCATGCCCTTCATGCCTTCGTCAGCGACCATGCTTCGGACGTTATACCAGCCGACCATCATCGACTGCAGCGTCAGCATGATCGCTCGGTAGTCCCTCAGGGAGAAGGTATTGAAATTCCAATTGTCGGGAAGCGTGAACCGCCGCGATATGGCATCGCGATAACAATCGACCAGGGCCGCTACGATATCTCGGTCAAAGTTGAGCCGGAACCACGTCTCCCGCGTCTTCGTCTTCGCCCGCAGTTTCTCAAGAAGTTCGTCGGACGGAGGATCGAGAACAGGATCGGGCCGGCCTTCCTTGCGTATGAGCCTGTTGTACGCCTCATAGGTTTTGTCGTCTTTGTCCAAATCGTCGACCACAAGCCGCTTACCCGCGACCGTTAGCTTCAGCCGCTTGCGGCGCCATAGCGGAAAAATCGTACAGAACTGATCGTAATCCAAGGCGGTCTTCAGCCATCGAGCGGCGTGTCCGTAATCCTCAGAAACATACGTGCGGCGAACCAGCCTACTGTCTCGCTTGCAGTGCTTGAAGCAGGCCCGCAGCGGATGCGTCAAGGCATTAAGGCGCGCATCGACAACCGCATGCATCTCTTCGTGCGGGCGCTCGTTGTGATCCCTCAGAAATAGATCCTCGTTAACCGCGAGTACCGTCCATGCGGCTTGGTTGTAGGGGAGGGATAAGAGCGGCGAGGCTTCGAAAACTGCGTCAATTTCCCGCTCAGCCTCTTCGACTGCCACCTGATTGTCTGTCATGAGGCTCCCGGTTCGCATGAGCAAAGCGGCCGACGCGTCTGCGCTGAGTAAGAAGCGCAATTTTATTTCAATTGTAGTTCTGGCGGCAACTCGGAACCTGGCCGTAATCGGCCGACCACGACCTCATACGCATCTCTCGGGCAGTAAGGCACGAAGAGATGGACAATAGTTGAAAGGTCCTGACCACGGCGCAGCAACCTCAACTCATGCAATGTCACCGGCTCGACAATCCGTCCCCTGTCGTAGCCCCCGATCCAGTGGTGCCAGTCTGCGGCCTCGGCCCTGACGAGGTGGTTGACGTAAGTTTGCTCGAAAGCATCAAGGCCGAGTTCGGCTATCGCGTACGAAAGGCCGATCTTTGCGACGATCCTCGCGAGCGCCATAGCATTCACGGCGACCTTGTCTTTAGCACCATCGGCGCCGAGCGCGCGAAGCCGCTCTTTGGCGTCGGGGAAGATGACGCCTTCGACCAATCTAATCGAGTAAGTGGGCTGCTCCAGCGGCCTTCCCGCCACACGTCCCGGCGGCTCGAACATGACAAAGCGAACGTCGCCGGGGTGCTTGGAAAGCGGTACCTTTTGCGTCCAGGAACGGCCATTCTTGTACAGCTTGAGTTTGTAGCTCTCGGGCCGCCCGCCCGGGTTTCTGGACGGAAGCGAGAGATGGGAGCGTAGCGCACACAGATATTTGCGCAAAATGAAGTCCTCGACCTTCGACGTCGCTTTCCGGCACGATTCACAGCTTGCCTTTGGGAAAATCAACTTTCCGCCGAGCCCGAGAGAGATGATGTGCTCTGTTGATAGCTGCACGTCCGAAGGACAATAGGCGCAGCGGTTCAGCGGCTGGTAGAGCTTTTCTGGATATGGAAAATCTGGTGGCATATGGCGAAACTACCGGTGCATACGATAGCTTTAGCGCGAGTTCTGCCAGATCAGGCTTGCCGCGACACCGCCGAACAGTTGCACGACCTCATGAAGGCGCATGACGATCTTGTCCGTTTCCGCGCCGACATCGGCACCTTCCGGCACTTTGAAAATCTCCCGCACGGCCGCTCGGTTTCCGACCATCTCACCCGGCTCGAAGAACCAGTTGTGCGGTTCATCCCCGAGCGAAACCGCCCCCGTTGCGTCCGGATACTTCGCGACGAGCGAGGCGAGGGCAAGCTCGATCGTGCTGGGGTCGTAATGGAAGGTGAGATTGTTGCGGATGCGGGCCATCATCCTGAATTCGGGGCTTCCCTTGAAGGCGAGTAGGGCCGCAAACGCCTTCTTTGTCTGGCTGCCTGCGCGGTCCACGGCCATCATCAATCCGGGATTGCCGGCGATCTCGCCGACGATCTTCATCGCCTCAAAGATGTGAGAAATCTGGAGCCTGACGAAATAAACTTTGGCGCCGCGCTCCCGGTGCATGCGCATCTCGCCGGCATCCTCGGTCCATCGTCGCTGTGCATCCATCGCCAGGCTCATGTCGTTGACGACCATCATAAGACGCACGAGAACCGACCCAAGTTTGCCTTTGGATGCGAGCGCGTCGAGACGGGCATATTTGTGCGAGCTTCTGCTCACGATTTGCCTCTCATGAAGACCGACAACCGCGCCGGTCACTTTTGCTGGCCGGCTATGCTACCATGCCGGCGCAAAGCAACTAAATGCCCTGATGGCTATGGCAAATGAGAGAGCTGCCGATTTTATCCTCATACTTCGGCCCCTTTGCGGTATCGACCTGGGAGCTGCTGCCCGTCATTGAAGCCGCGACCAGAAAACAGGCCTACACGTTCATGGATAAGGACGCGTATGATGCGCTGGTTCATTCGCAACCCGAGCGGGCGCAGGCGATCTACTGGCGGGAAATGATCATGCGCATTCATCTCGCATGTTGCGCGTCTTTGTTGCGCCATCGCGAATGGCTAAACACGCTTTTGACGGCTATCGAGGGAGACAATCTCTTCGGAACGTATGCGGCCTACCGCGGATTTCTTGAATCGGCCGCGGACGCTGTATACTCCTTGGCGCCGGTCCCAAAGACGCTCGCTCCCGGACTTGCACTCATCCGCGCACGCATCAAGGAGAAGCCGACCGACACGGTGATCATATCCAAAGAGTTGGAGGACCGCCTTATCCATTTTACTCATGGCCGCAAAGTGGATCGCAACGAGATTGCGGATCCTATCCACGCAGCCAAGCAAATACGCGATTACCTCGAAGGCTTGAAACACCTTGGCGTAAAAGACGTCCACGCGCTCTACAGCGAGCTCTGTTCGATTACACATCCTTCGGCGGAATCGGTGGCAGTTTGGTTCGACGGCGTCAAAGAGCAAGATGAGGTCGTTTGGCGGCGGACGGAAGCCGAGCCGCGTGTGTTGATCGAGAAGTTTCTGACTCATTGGAAGGAGACCAACGAAGGTGTTTTCAACGCAGCCTTCGTACCCGTATTCATGAGCCTACGGCTTCTGCACAAAATCGATTTCTTGCCGAAGATCCCGGAGTTGAAGTCCTTTTCGTTGGAGAACTTTCCAGCTTGGAAGATGATCGAGCGGCAGATCACCAAGTGATGCCCGCGTTGATGTGCCGGCTCTATGGGCCAGGCTTAATTTGCTGCGCTGCCGAGCCTTAGTCCTGGCCTCTCCGGGGGATACCTCAGCAAATGCGGCCGGGCGAACAACGTCGCGGACGGGTCGTGACATCCGACGTTGGACACCCCTAAGCGACTCGGCGTTGGGACAAGGACGCGATAACGTTATCGAGCCGCCGCAGTAGATCATCATAGGTAAGGATGTCCATCATGTTGGAATACTTGCGTTTGATCACCTCAAGATCGAACAATTGATCGTCTGCAAGCGCGGATGTTCCGTCAGCTCGTTTTTCGCGTCCCAACAAGATCATGGCTTTCGGACTGGTCACTCGGATCTGCATGCCATTCGGAAGCCGGTTGGCATATCTCTTGGTGAGCTGCCGCTCGCCTTCGACACCCCATTTCGAAAGGTGAAAGAGATACTTCTCTGCCTGCATGATCGTTCCAGACAGCTCTTTGGTCGGCACGTTGTTGCCGCGATAGAGGCCGCGGCTCAGTAGGATGTCATCGAAAGGTTTTTTAATTTCGATGACATCGATACTTCCACCAGCATCGATGAGGCAAATATCGATAAATCTGTTTCTCCGTGTGCCGGGCTTAGAATAAAAATCTGCGACAGCAACGCCTTCGAGCACCGCAACGTATTTTGGAAAGAGCAGCAAGATCACCTTGATGATCAGTCGTTGCCAGTCCTTTTCACTGTAAGCGGTTGCGTCCGCGAGCCAGCCCAAGATGGTGTCGCGCAGCAGCACGTACTTGTCGATTTCGGCTTGGATAAGTTCAGGCTGACCCAGGCCAGCGGTCGACACGGCCGAGCCTCGCCGGTTGAGATAGGCTTCGTATTTCTCTCTTGCAGCCGCGTTGCCATCTAGGATCTCCCCTACAATCGCCTCGACCCGTGCACTGGCATAGCGATCGAGCTCAGTCGAGTTTGGGAATTTCGCCAGAAGCTCGCGAAAAAGTTCGACCGGTATGCTGTCCTGACGTGACCCTCCCACGACGATCTCGCGAGCGGTTGGCTTCACCTTTTCAATCCGGGGGAATATGCGGACGTTGCGCTCTGCGATGAAGGTCTTGCGCTCGAGGCGGACGCCTTTGACCGAAATCAGCACGTCCCGGTCGCACCCCAGGATTCGGCCGGGGATGCGGTAATAGCCCTCTTTCTTCTCCGCGAAGCGGAATTCGTAGACCTTGTCATCGTCGCCGCGTTTCGGTGGAGGCGACAGCAGATCGGCGGGTTCAAAGGTGAAGCCATTGCTTACCGTGACTTGACCGTCGCCCTTCAGCCGTTCGGAGGCCCATTCAGGATCGTTGTTCTCGACTTCGTAAAGGAGCACCAGCCCTCGGTCGTCTTCCTCAAAACTGATCATGTTCGACTACCAATGCACGACGCCGACTAGGCCGTTCGTAAAAACGCTGACGCATGCTCACACATAAAACTTGAACGGCTGGCGTTCCTCTCCCTTCGCTGACCCCATGGTGAGGACGTCGCCGACCATCCGCGCAAACCTCACGGTCACGGGCAGGCCATCATTAAAGTTGCAGGAATTGTAGTTGATCTTGGTGAGACCCATGATGTCTGCGAGCACAGTGCGGATGTCGGGCTTTGCGTTCTTGCTGCGCATTACGGTGATGTGGAGCGGATTGGGTGTCTCCGGCCCGATATAGGTGTCGAGTTGCGGCACATAGCCTGTGGTCCACAGATAGGCCGTCTGATCATCCAGCAGGAGTGCTGTCCCGCGCAGCACAGGATAGTCGCCATCACGAAAAAGCTTCGTCTCGCCGCCGGTCGGGCGGATCCGCACACCGATGACGTTAGTCTCCTTCGGGGCCGCCTCGACAAAGGCGTTCCACTCCTCATCGTTGAAATAGGTCTGCCCATGGATGAACAGCTCCTTGGGTGGGCCGCCGTGCGTCTCGGAGTAGGTCTTCAACACGAGGGCGAGCAGGTTCTTCGCCGCAGGCGCCTTGAGATGAAATTCGAAGTCTCCGGTCTTCCACGGTCCATTAGCACCACGGAATACGACACCGTCTCCCTCATTGAGAAACATCTGCGCCGCGCAGCAAGCATGTCCATCGGGGTCGTTCGGCAGACTCTTGTACACCATGCCGATGTAGCACACCCCCGGGCGCACGTCGGCGAGCCGCCATGGCGGCTTGGGCTGCGTCTTGTAGTAGAGCCCGGTCGCGAGATTCCAGGCAATCGTCGCGGCGTCCTGCGTCTTACGCAGCGGATAACCGGCCTTGTTGAGAAAAGCGTCGGGTGCGATCGTCGTCTCACGAACCAGCTGCGTCGGAGCGATCGCCAGGAATTCGGCTTTGATCCTGCGATGAAAATCGGGGACGTCCTCGAAAATCGCCTCCTCGGTCTGATCGATGGCGCCCATGGCGGCGAGCAGCGGGACACTTTCCTTCGCCTTCTGCCGCTTCGTGAACTCGCCCTTTTCCATCGGCAGGCCAGTCCGCTTAGACTGAGGCCTGCATCGCTCGTAGACGATTTCGGGTAGAACCAGGATCCAGACGTCGACAGATCGTTCGTCGTTGCGCAAATGCTGTTTGACGCGATCGATGTAGAGCCGTGCGACCTTGTCGACGGCCTCGTTGAGGTTGATGATGCGCGTTGCACGGTCGATGTCCTTCCATGGAATCGAGAGTGCGCTGGATTCGTCCGGATCGAATGAAATGCCGAACGCTTCATCCAGTCCCGGGAAGTTCGTCAGGTGCAACCGATCGGCCTTCTCGCCTTTTCCGGGCGGCGGAACGCGGACAGCCGATTTGAGCTTGCGACCCCACGCTCGAAAATGCGCGATCCCATCGGGGGTGCCGACTACGCCGACCCGGATTTCCCGGCTCTTCTTCGCCTTGGCGTGGGGGCCATACAGGAACAGTCCGTCCTTGGGATGCGGACTGCGCTGCGAAAAAGCAAACTCCAGCGGCGGTTCGCCGAAGTGTTCGACCCGAAGCGATTTGTCCGGAAATCTCATGCGTCGGCCTCGTCATCGTTGTCAGGACGACCCAGGGTACTGACGTCAGCTTCTTCCTCATCGGCGTCGAGAACATCAGGAAGCGCAGTGCTTACCGGCGAAGTGAACAACATCGGCGCTGCTTCGATCAGGAGCGCAGCGTTCGCCGACAGTGCGAGCCGAATATAGGCCGACTCGCCCGATAATAGCTCAAGGAATGCGAGCATGCGTCCATGCCACTGCTTGTTACGCCAACCCTTGCAAATGCTTCGGCGCAGGCGGTGTAGCTTCCTTGCGTCATCGATGCCGAGGCCCTCGGCCGTATTGTTGTCGACCGAGAACAATACCCTCGACTTGAGTTTCAGATGCCAGAACGGCCAGAAATAAGGCATCGCAGTAACGCCGAACTGCCAGATATGTCCCTTCGCGACATTGCGCAGCATCGAGGACCGCCGGTCGCCTTGCTTGCCCCAGGGGATGCGATGTCCCGTCGGTGCTTGCGCGGCCGAAGCGTGGAATCCGACAGCATTGGAATATTGATACTCGATGAAGCCTTTCTCTCTGCAGAAGGACAGCCAGGCCTTCTTAATCATCGCGATGACCAGGTTGGAAGCGACCTGACGTTCAATCCGAAGCGCAGGAAAACCGTTATCGACAAATTCCAGCAGAGGGATCTCGTACTTCAGCTTGAATCGGCCAGCAGTCGCGAACGCGGCATCGACTTCGGATTGTTCCGCAAAAGTGATGATCCCGGCACCCTGTTTCGCGCACGGATAGAGGAAGTCCTCGAGCGCGCGATCCAGCAATCGGTCCTCGATCGCCCCGGAGCTCTCAAAGAATCGGATGACGTCAGGCGCTTCCGCGGCGCGCAGCCAGTTCGAGGTCAATCGCTCGGCTTCCTCGACGAGCGGGATCGCGCCACGCCGCCGGAAAATCTCCCAATTCGGATCGATCAAGGGCTGTCCGGAAGGACGCGGCACTTTCTGACGCTGCACCGCGTCAAGTAGGAGACCGACTCCCTCTCCCCAGCCGCGCACAAAATCAACGGGCACCGCATCGCCGACGCCCTTGACCTTCTTTCCCGGTTCGAGCCGGAGCGGAATAATGAACCGGGAATCGTCGAGCTCCTTGGATAACTCTAGCGCAATGTCGAGATCATCCTGGACATGAGGGTCAGCGAGCGTGGCATCGCGGCAGATGAGCAGAACTTTCACGGCCCGGTACTGCAGCGCCTCATTGATCTGCCGGCGCCATCGGTCGCCGGGCTGAAGCGTCAGGATATCGGCGAACACGCGATACCCCTCGGCCTCAAGCTTGGGCGCGAGCCAAAGTGAAAATTCGTCGTCGACAGGCGATGCCTTGATCAGGAAGATGGTATCTCGCGCTACCTTCTCAACAGGAGCCGCGTTCCCGGCAACCCCCGCTGGGGGTAGAAGATTGGCAAGAACTGTGGGAATTACCCCCGGCTTTAACAGCGCCTTTCCGATCGCTTCAGTGACAAGCGTTTGCAGAACTGACGTGCTTTGCGCCCAAAGCTTTTGATGCGCTTTCTCGATATCCGGATATTTGCGCAGCAAAGCGTTCAGGTCGCCGGGACCGAAAATGTCACCTGGCGTTTGCAGCGACGGGCCGATGATCTGCGCTAACGCGTTCTTGTTTTTCGGTGTGAGCGGCGCCGATGTCACGAGGATATAGCGCGTCGCTGCCAGCCGATCGATCGATGGCCGCTCCCTCGTCATCTTTGACTTCAGGGCCGCAAAACCGGACCCGTGGTAGTGCTTCGCCTGCAGTACAATCGATCCGTCGGCTCGCGTATGGCGGCCGTCCATCCCGTCGTCCGGGCCCGCCGGAAAGGCCTCGAAGCGCAGCTCTATCTCGCGCCCGACTAGGTCGCGGGCCAGATCTTCAAATTCGCTGTGGGACAGACTTGAAAAGTCATAATTCATGCGTCCAGAATGAGTGCTCGTTTCCTAGGCAGTCAAGCTAGGGATTGCGGTATTGCTCGGTTCCTAAGTCTTACCAACAACAACATAAACCGGCTTTTGCGGACGTGCCCATGCAGCGAAAACTGGCCTCGGTCCGGGAACGCTGGCCCAACCGAGCCGGGCGAACCATAGCGGGCTGACCTTGAGGGTATGCGATGAAATGGGGAGATAACGCCCGAGATTTTGATACCGCACTGGCGGTATGGCCGCACTATCGCCCCCAGTTCGATAACTGGCTGATGCAGGAACTGGTGGAGCAAGGCGACAAATCTCCGATCTGGCGCGACCGCAGGGTGCCGACCGAGAATGGACGCGTGCGCGGGGACGTCTATCCGGATCGCGAGACCGCACTATCGGCCGCCGCCACGCTCAATCAGACGCTCCACGACGCGCTCTCAGCGCGCGAGATGGATGCTGCGACGAAACGTTCGCTCCAGCTTAAAGTCGCCAAGAACCTGCAATCCAAAGAACGCCTTCGCGACGAAGAGGAACTCATGCTCGCCGAGGCACGCCGCCGGCACGCGAATGATCCGCGACCAGACCCTTCCGCAATCGTGCTGCCTGCGGAGTCGGCTCCTTTCCGTCAGCAATTGAGCGAACAGCTTTCAGATATGCCCTATCTGACGGTGGCGATCGTGACGGTCCGGGAGACGGATCGTAGTTGGCACCGTTCCATTCTTTACCTCTCGCACGACAATAAATGGTCCAAGCCTTACATCGCCGGTGAGCGATCCGCGGCAAAGGCCATGCGAGCACGAATCGCCAACGGCTTCGGCTACAGCGCCGACGACCATTGGGGAAAGATCAAGGCCAAGATTCGTCAGATCTTGTTGCCCCGCGCCAACCAGCTGCTGCAACTCGCAAGCGTCCAGCGTATGCTGGCGGAGGCATTGGCCAATGGCCAAAAGGTGTTGGTCTCGAACGGCATCGTCTTCTGGTACGAAGAAGATGGCAGCATCGGTTGGCAGGTCAAGCAGACCACGTCCACGAAAGAATCCGAGGGATGCACCTTGTGGAAGGATGGCACCATCCGCTCGATCAACCACGGCCGATTGGTGATCCTGCCTTATATCAAGGAAAGCGGCGAGCAGGTGCGTGGGCATACCAGGAACGGACCGAACGACGGCAGAGCCAAACCACGGCACCCCGATCATTACGTGGATATTCCCTTCGTGCAACTCGACGGCGACCTTATGATCGGTTTGTTCGGCGAATTGCCCTACGAATAGCCTGGATCGCAGCGCTCTCGCCATTATATAGCAGGCGCGCGCTTGCTCGCGGTTGCGTGGGGGCGCTGCTTATGATTCCGATCGCGGGAGGCTGCTTTTTTATTCTTCGATACCCCACCAGAATTTCCTCGCAGGGGATTGTACGCCCGTGTCTCTCGCGTCGATTCTCTGAGCACGAGCCCGCACCGCCGCGCATCCTTCGAATTTGATTGCATCGACGCCGACTATGTCGATGGCGTTGGAGCCCAGCTTTTGGAGGGCTTCCGCGCTGAACAGACAAAGCCATTCGCGTTGTTGCGCGTAGTGACGACGCCGCCTCGATTTGCCGATTTCGCAGGCTCAACACCAGTACCGGGCGATTGGTTTTATATCGAAATCGAGCCTGGCGTCACTGGTCCGCCAACTTGGCACTCGCAACTGGAGGCCAATGGCTACTCAACACATGCGCGCGGTTCGATGACCTACGCGCAGCGACTCGATGGGCCAGACCATACCCCTGGGCCGCGATCGCGTGCCCAGCCTCTCGGCGCCGCCGTTGCCCCGCGGCCGGTATTACCGAGCTCGCTTGCCATCGCTTGCGCGGCATTGCCGAAGCCGGCGAGACGCAGCGAAATATCAACAATCCTCAAACGCGTCGTACAGCCGGCATCCGTGCTGGTGAGGGATGTCGGTCAGGCCAGTTTCATCACACTATGCGACGGTGCCGGCCGCGCCATCCTGCATTTCGATGTTGGATTTCCGATATCCTTCAATCGTCACACTTTTCCGGCCGATTTCGACATCGATCGGACGGAGAAACCACCGATCATTCTCTCGCATTGGGACTGGGATCATCTTCACGGGGCCTTTCACCTCCCCCATTTGCTCGAGTGCCCCTGGATCGTCCCCGATCAGCCGCTTGGACCTGGCGCCGCGAGGCTGGCGCGAATCCTTTTGGGAAAAGGCAATCTGCTGGTGCGACCGGACACCGCACGAATCCGCTTTCCTTTTGGCGAGTTGGTGCAGAGCCGGGGGCCTACCGGCGATCTTAATGACAGCGGGCTGACGGTGCTTGTTACGCTCACAAGTGGACGATCCGCGTTGCTGACAGGCGATGCGGACTATGTCCATCTCGTGCACGCCAAGGCGAAAGCTGTAGATCACCTAATCGCCACCCATCATGGCGCACGCTTTAGCGCGGGGGTGGCGACCGTACCAACGCCGAACAGCCGGGATTGTACGCTTCTGATTTCTTATGGATGCCGCAACGTCTACAGGCACCCCCACCCGGAGGCACTACAAAAGCATACAAAGGCTGGCTGGACAAGGTGTGTGACCACAGCGGGGCGCAAGGGAATTGCCAGTCGAGGAAGTCGCGTCGTCGATTGAGCGCTGATTGCCAGTCAAACGTCAGTCGTTGAGCTGCTGCCATAGCAGGTCTGATTCAGCACAGACGTCCAACGGATCCAGATCCAGCGATTCTAAATTGATCTTATCTTCGGCCAACATCGACCTCAGTTTCTCGCGAAAGCGGTCATCGAGAACAGTCGTCGCTATGAGCTGATCTCCGGGGACGAACAGGCGTGAGGTGTGCTCGTGCTGGAGGCTGGCGAAGGCGTCTCTCAGGGCGTTGGCAGTTCCATTGCCTCCAAAAGACCGGGCTAATTCGATCATTCGCTGCACGACCAGATTCCCGCGAAGCGACATCTCGACCAAAAGTCTCAATTTAAGGGGATTGACCTTTTCTGCAGCAAGATAATCGTCCACGCCGGAGACGATGTCCTCGAAATAGCCGACGAGGCGATAATGAAGGAAGCCGAGGTAGGCGGCTGACAACGCGTTGACTGCAACGCGGGCGACAGCCTCCTCGGAAGCAGTCTTTCTCATTGATTCCAAGGCGAGCTCTAGCCCCGATACTGCAAAACTGTCACAAGCGATTTCGTCCAAAAAGCGTGAATCGGTCGCGACTTCCTCCAGGACGTCGTAGATCGCATCCTCTCCCAGACCAAGGTCATCGGCTGCGGCGAGCCATTGCTCCATTTCTACGCCTGGCGCGTTTCTCGGAGAGGGCGGAGTTGCGGAATCGGACAACAAGGCATCGAGGCTTCCGCTGAGAGCGGCGATTTGCTCGTCCAACAGAGACGAAGAGGCCAGCAAAGCACTCTGAGCCAAATTGAGCTTCGTCTCGCTATTTTCCGGCAACGCATGCGCTGCTTCATGGCAAAGAACGAAGGCAGCCAGCCAATATCTGCGAAACGCCGCATCCGGCTTCCCGGGCAAGCGGCGCAGTAGCGGCTCGACCTCCAAGGCGCGTCGCAGGTAGAACGAATAGAAGTCGACCCGTTGCGCGTTTCTAGAGGCTTCAGCTATCGCGAGGTGTAGGCCGGCGGCAACCAGGGAAGGAGGTAGCTTCGGATCGTCGAGGGCATCAAACCTCTCGAAGCAGTTCAGCAGAGCGTGGTCGAAGACAATATAGTCGGATCCATCCACCCGGGTGGACACGCACCGCTTGCTTGCGGAATAAAGTTCGATGAGCCGGCAGGAAACGCCTGATCGTTGCAGAAGGGGGTAGGCGATCTGATCGAACGCTGCCGAGACTTCCGCCGACGATCGCGGAGCCTCCTTGGAGAGCCGGTTATCGCGGAATCTCGCGACCAGCGCCTCGTGAGCGTCGTCTTGTGGAGTCGCACTCACGGCGCCGCGGGCGGTTTCATGCGGTCGATAATCTTCAGAAGCGTTCCCTCTGAAACGCCCTTCACCTCAACACCCTTAAACTTCACGGAAACGTACCGCTTGGCTGCTTGCCTCTTGGCGTACATGGCCGCAACCGTTGCCGCCACTGTCGGCGTCAAGATGGTCAGTATGTCGATCGCATGCGCTCCGTCGAATCCCGCGTCGGGAGCGATCAGCGGATCGCCGCCGGCCGCCTGGAGTTCGTTTGCAGTGTCCTCGACGTCCTCCTTGGGAACGGAGACCGAGATCTGAATCTTTGCTTCGTCGACCATCGATACGCTCCGCCGCCCCAGTCCGGGTTATCTACTGGGCCATCATACATCTAAGTGCGCGTTAGCACACTGGCTTGGCGTTTTTGCCCGCAGTGTGCAAGCTAGGCTGCCGCCTTATCCTCCTTGTCGGTACCTCGCAGGACGATCTCCAGGGCGTCGTCGGGCAAGGGACGCTGCAGCGCCTTCGCTTCGTCCCAGGGCGCTCGCATCCAGACGTCGCGCTCTTCCTCGGTGGTGAGGATCACGGGCATCGCCTTCGAATGAATCGGCTCGACGATGGCATTTGGAGATGTGGTCAGGAAGCCGTACACCAGATGAGGACCCGGGATCGGTTTGGACTTTGTGCCGCGATCGCCCCTGAATTCAGTCCAGATACCGGCGAAGCAAAAAAGCGGGCGGCTCTCGTTAAGCGCAAACCACACGACGTCTTTCTTCTTTGTCTCGGGATTTGGTTCAGGAGCATACTCGGCAAAACTGTTTGCGGGCACGAGACAGCGGTTCTCTGGCTTCAGCCAACTGCGCCAATGCGGTGAGGACGTATTGCGGATGTTCGTAACAGGTGGGCCGCCCGTCCTGGGTGGGGGTGGCATGCCCCAGCGCATCATCACCATCTCTTCAGCATCGCCAGCATTCCGGATTACCGGGGCCGGATAATCCGGAAATACACCAGGCATTGGCGCCAGATTGCCGACATAGCGATTCATGCGCCTGAACAAGGCGGCGATCGCCGCCTGATTGGTGGTGATCGAATAGAGATTGCACATTCAACGCTCGTTCGCGATTTTCAGCTCGGCCTTTTCGTAACCAAACAATATCTGTCTCGACGTTTCGTCGCCAGCTTACCGCGCGCCCGGCGCTACCCCGTGTAGGTTCGAAAGCGGCCGCGCGTGTAAGCGTGCGAAACAGCCTTCTTCAGCTCGGCCACTTCGCTTTCCAAAAAATTATTCGCAACGAGCAGCGCGCGAACGGCCGCGCGCGGATCACCACCGCAGGCAGCGATCGCCTCATCGACGGCCACTTCCAGGCCATCGTCCTGTTGGTTCGGCTGGGATACCGAGGACACGGCGCTGTTCCAGGTTGACCATCGACGGAGTATGTTCTTATTTTGTTCTCATGGAGTCAAGCCGACGTTTCAAGCCGCCCTGGACCTTGGTCCGGGAGAATTCCGAATGCTATGTGGTCAGGGACGCCAACGGCGTGACCCTCGCATGGCTCTATTGCCGTGACGACGCGCAGCGCTACAGCTTCGGTTTCGGCAAGTTGTCGTCGGATGAGGCGCGCCGGATCGGCAGCGCGATCGCGCGCATCCCCGAATTCATGATGCCGCGCCAGGGCTTTTATCCGCGCGGCGGCGGCCTGCGTTGGCGCGCCGATCGGCCGTACCACGTTGCCCTGGAGGATCGTTATATCCGCGAGCACTGGGATGAAATCAACGCTCTCTGCAAACTCAACAGCCTACCCTTCAATTCAACTGGGGAGGTCATCGAGAATGACGGCGTCTGGCGAGTTTATGAGTTTACCTGGCAGATGGATGCGATTCTGTTCTGGGCCCGCTTCGAGGGACGCTGGCTGCGGGGCACGGAGTTTCATTTTCCCGAGTTGCCCGAGAATCTGCCGTCGCTAAAGCCGCTCACCAACTGGCCCAAATTCAATCCGCGAAATCTGCGCTAGCTGCTGGTACCGCCCTCATGATTGAACGCCTGGGATTGCTCTTGCTGTTTGTGCTGCTGTCGGGCGGCGCCATGGCCGATGACTTCGTTGGTCAAGCCAGCGTTGTCGATGGCGACACAGTGGAGATTCACGGCACGCGTATTCGGCTGTGGGGCGTTGACGCGCCGGAAAGCAGCCAGCTCTGCCGCGGCGAAGACAGTTTGCAGTATCGTTGCGGAGCGGAGGCGGCGAATGATCTCGACACGTACATCGGCCGGCGTCCGGTCAACTGCGTTCCCCTCAATCTGGATCAATATGGGCGCACCGTTGCGACCTGTTCGGTCAGCGGCACCGATCTTGGCGAATGGCTCGTGCGCAACGGGCTAGCATTGGACTGGCCGCAATACTCCAGGGGCCGATATGACGGGGCTCAGCGTGACGCCGAGCGCACTGGCCGCGGAATCTGGAAGGGAAGCTATGTCGAGCCCTGGCGCTATCGCGCCTGCATCCGCGCGAACGGAAGGCCGTCCGCCTGCTCGGATGATGCCAACGCGCATCCCTGAAAACTTGACACGGGGCGGCACTCAACCATCCGCACCCTTCAAACCACCGATCGAGCGTCATCTCGAAGGCCAATGATGCGATCTTCCGGCCTTCGCAGCGGAGATCCCATCATTCCGGCTTCGGGAGCAGGTCCAGATAGCTGCCATCGCCCAAGGCCGCCATGTAGCTGACCGTCTCAGCAGCCAGTGAAAGCCCCTTGTCAGAGCCGCTCGCGAGTCCGTTCTTCAGGATGAGACGAACCTCGGCCTGTTGGGTCATATAGACCCACCGATCAAAGCGAGGATTTCTTGCCAGAGCCGCAAGGACCTCGACGGCATGTACCGGATGATCAGCGGAGAATTTGGATAGATGGCGCAGCACGCTGTAGGGCTCCGACGGTGCAAACCCGCTTGCCGCCATCGCTAGCACCTGATTCATCAGCCAGGTGGCGTCGATGTTGCTATGGGTGAAAAACTGCCCGATCGTCCCGACCTCCTCCCGGAAGTAGTCGGAGTCTGGCGATGCCTTGGCGGCCGCGAGCCGGCGGTCCCAGTAGGCATGCGCGCGCGCCCGAAATTGCTCGGGAAATTGATCTGCCGGTTGCCCAAGCTGTGTCCCAAGAAACCACATCGCGCTTTGTCGGGCGCTCGCCGGTGCAGTGTCCCAAAACAACTGGAACACCTCGTCTGGCAGCGCTGACCAGATATAAAGAACGACGAGGTAGTGCGCTAACCGCTCTTCGACATGAGCGCGGTCGTCTGGGCCACTTTCTGCGCCGAGCCGGCCGATTTCATCGACGTAACAATCGCGCATATCCGTAGCCAGATCCTTAATCGGACCGCTATCGTTGGCGAGATGCGAGATCCAGGTCGCATCACGCAGCGACAAATCACTTTGTGGAAATAGTTCCGCGATGTGTCCGCGGACCCAGGCTTCGCCAAAAAAGAACAGCCAGTTGAGATAGCGTCCCATCACGGAGCGGGAAATGCGACCTGTTGGCGTGTCGTCGGCCAATTCGGCGTCCAGGATCGCTCGCAATGCCGGAAGATTTTCAAGCGCTGCTCGCCTCGCTTGTCCGATCGGACCGCAATCGTCTTTGCTGAGCCAGAACAGCACGAGGACAACAAGCTCGACCGCCATGCCGTGCGCGGTACCTTGCGCTGCAAAAAACGGCGAACTCCGGTAGCTCTCCTCGAATGACGTGCTCTCCGGCAGCCGCGGCGCGTAGCGATAAAATGCCGACACCAACCGCATGATGAGCTCTGCATGCTTGAACGGGATGCCCTGTGCGCCCTGCCGCAATCCCGATGCGAGCAGCGCGGCCGCGGCCTTCACACACCACGAAGCATCCACATCGTCGCCTTCAATGCCGCTTGGCATCCGTTCCGTTGACTGGATGACGCTTGCAACCAGCGACACTGCGCCGTCCCAGTCGAGCGACTTCCGGTTATTGGATGCGTTCTCCAACCCTTCGAATACCCGGCGAACATAAAGCAATGGAAGGTCGGTAAAGCGCGGCGCGTTCGCCGAGTACAGCACCGGATTCTCGTTGGCAGCGAACCGCAGCCCCTGCGCCAACGCGGTCATGGTCTGACGCTTCTCCTGCGGCGACGGACGCCATGCCTGCAAAAAGGCGACGATTTCATCGAAGGGCGCTGCCTGAAAATCGGGAGCCTCGGGCGGTGGCGCCTCCGGTTCGTCAAATCCCCGTCGCCACGCGTCGGGATCGCCAAGCTCCCTCACGGCCGCCGTCACCTGGGCCTGCCGGTCCTCGGGCAGCACTGAACGCCAGCCCCACAAAAGGTCACGCACCGCCGAAAGGCGAAACAGCCTCTCGTCTTCCACGGTGACCCGCTTCTTGTTCTGGGCCTCAAATCGTTGCTTCCATCCTTCGATGTACTTATCCGGAACGCTGTCCACACATGCCATTACATGCTGCTGCATCGCCGGCGGCAGCGAAGGAAACCACGCTTGTGCCAGCGCGGCATATTCTGCGCTGCACCAGCTTGCTTCGATCAAATCGGCGTCGGTGAGATAGCCTTCGGCCAGTTCGGGTGCGTGAGCGGGATAAAACGACAGAACGTGAAGTGCTAACCGCACGAATATCTTCGCGGGGTAGCTCCTGATTTCTGCGATGACCTCTCGCATACATGAGGGCGCGGCCTCGATTGTGAGCTTTGCCGCCTGGATAATTCCGCCAACGAGGCCGTCCATGACGTCATGCTTGACGCCGTGCTCGGAGATCTCTCCCGACAGGTAGTAGGTGTAGTCGGATGGCGGGTCATCACTGAACTTGCCGCTAATTCGCAACGCCTGGTCAAGAAGACTGCACCATAGACCAACCGCTTCAACGCCACACGCCGGAGCCAATGCTTTTACGGTTTCCGGCAAAAAGTGCTCGTACATGTGCTGGCTGAACAGCGTGGCAAGGCGCCCGCCGTTGTCAAAGACCTGGAACAGCACCCGCGCTACGCGCAGCGCCGCAGCTCCGTGACCGCATTGAGCGAGCCGTCGGACCAGGTCGTGCGGCGCCTGCGCCATGACAAACCGAGCATCGCGCGTTAGCCATGCCTCAGCCAGGTCCACCAATGGCGCTGCATCATCCGCAGGCAGTGCGGCCAGCATTTCAACGCCCATCTGTTGAACATCGAGGTGCCGCGAAGCGCCGACACTCCGCAGTGCGCTAACGACTTGGCCTCTGACTTTCGGGTCCTCCGAACCTGCCATGCGCAACAAATAGCGGCCTGCCGGCCATTGGCGCAGTAACAACCCATCACCCGCGTCGTCGTCGGCCGGCAAAGTCGGCCCCGCTAAGAGATTCTCGGCCGCCAGGTGAGGGAGCCAGTCCGCCGTCTGGAGCTGGTTGAAGAAGTGCCACAACAGCGGCAATGCACCGGGTATCTCTTTGACGAAGCTCTTCACCGCCGCCGCGCGATCTGGCATCGCGGCAAGCTGGTCCACGCGCTGCATGAAGGCGGCGTACTTTCCTTGAAGCGCGATCATCAGGCCGCGGACGACCGTGTCAAATGGCTCCTGCCATTCAAGGCGAAACTCCTCATCGACGACCAGCGACCGATAAAGATCGCGGCGATGGGCTTCGCCATGGGCCTGCGCAATAGAGATCCATGCCCGGGCGATGTCGCCGTCCGCGGCAAGCCCGAGACGCGTGACGATCGCCTGAATCTCCTCGTTATGGTTTCGCCGCGGCTGCAATTTTTCAACCGCCCGATTGACGGCGTCATCCTTGAAGCCGAGCGCGCGCAATTGCTTCCTGGCCGCCTTTAGCCGGGCCTTGTCCTCTGTCGTTGCCTCAAGAGCGACACCCATCGGTCCTGACAGCGTCTGCCGCAGAACCGAATCCAGCTCTCGTATGGCGTGGCCGGCAACCGGAACAGATACACGAAGTGGGATTGCGCCCGAGGCTACGCGGCAAAAATCCACGTAGCGGTCGGCGATGCTTTTGCCGAGCATTTGTCGCATCAGCGACGCCGTATTCTGCTGCTCTGGTGAGAGGTCGCCTCTCTTGCTGGGCTCGTTCATTTAACGCTGTCGGTTGACGCCGCGTGATCTGGCGCGGCGCGCAATGAATTCCTTCATCAAGGGCAGGAAAAACGCCTTGCTGAAATGGCCGAGCGGCGGCTCCGGTTCAAGATAGAACGACTGGCTGATGACGTCCTGATTGTACTCGTCAAGGATAATCCAGAGGCGCAGCGTGACATCGAGCCCGGCGCGACGCTTTTCCATCTCTGGAATTTCGGCCGCAAAGCGCTCGGAAGAGGGCGGCTGACTGGTGATCGGAAACAGCACCAGGACATCCTCGCCCTTGGGCCGGGCAATCCGCACACCCACAGCCACGGGACGATGCTTGCGTCCTTCGGTCTCCCCGCGCTCGGCCTCACGCACCCACAGATAGGGAAAGCGGATGACACATCCGGTGCGAAGCTCGTCCCGGCTCACGTGTCATCGCCCTCCCGCTCATAGGCATCGACCGCACGCTTGACGTCCTCAAACAGTTCGTCAGGCATCGTCTCAAGCCGGCCGGCCGTCCGGGTTTCGGCTCTGGCCGTAAGCCTGCGGTAGTCTTCGATGCTGAGCAGCACGAGGCGAGGCTTATTGCGCTGGGTAATCGTGACGGGCCGGCGCAGCGCCTCAGCAATGATGTCACCTGATTTTCGGGACAAATCACTCGTCGAATATTCGGTCATCGATCCACCCTTCAGCATTGCTGTAATTTACAGCATTGCTGTAATTTACGCAAGTCATTGGTGGATCAATACCCTAAAAGGCGCCCATAGGCCGCCTAGTGCTCGACCTTGCGCGGCTTCTGCAGGTCGGCCGGCGCCCTGATCGCTCGATGCGCCGCGGCGTCCTTCCGCTTTTCGGCGGCTGTTTTTCGGCGCTCCCGCCAGCCCGAAAGCACGAAAACGAGTAGGCCGGGAATTCCGATGATCGAGGCAATCACCTGCAAGTCGCTCGTCACGGTCCGGCTGAAAAACATGAACACAGGTCGATCCAGGACGGCAAGGTTGATGATGCGTGCATCCTCGGCATCGGGCTTTCTGGGAAATAGCTCCTCGGCCTTGGACGATGGAAACGGTTTTTCGCGCACGGTCGGCGCGTCCGTGATCCAGAACTGATCGACAATCCTCACGCTCTTATTCCCGACGGCTGAGGCAGTGACCAGGAAGGTCGTCGAACTGCCATCCTTGAGCGTCAAATCTATCCCGTCCGCCGGAACGATCTTTAGCGAAGGCCCATCAATCGCAATGTGCACCCGAGCGTTTGGATCGTGTTGATAAGTGCTCGCTACGCTCGAGAGCGATATCGTTATCGGCAGATCGTCGCCGAGATACAGCTGCGAGGGATGGTCGACAGTGAGCTTATAGGCCTTTTCAGCGCTTCCTCCGGTTCCGTTTAGCGGTCCCAGTGTCGCATCCCAAATTTGAATGGCATCGGTCAAGTACACACTGCGCGTTGCCGTCAGAGCCGCCGTTAGCGCCAGGGACAGACCTACGCCAAAGACACCGCAAGCCAGAAACGCGAACCGTCGATTTCGAATCCATGTCCAGACACCGGCCGTCCCTGGAGGATCCGAAGGCAACGTATCATTCGAATTTGTCATCAGGACGCCCACGTGCATTCGTTGCGCAAACGAACGGTCATCGTTACCGCGAGAGCTACAATAAGCTGTCCCCCCGACCTTGAATATCGATTTTGGCCGCCGCTTCGGAAAGGTCATTGTAGAACCAGCGGTATCGCCCGTCATCGATTCGTCACGCAAATCTCCGGACTCAAACGGCTGCTCAAGAGGAAGCAATGGCAAGAAAACTAAGCATTCCCAGGCGGCTGTTCAAATACCGCGCGTTCAATAATCTCACGTTGGATATCATCATTGCGGATAACCTGTTCTATGCTGACCCAAGCACATTCAACGATCCGCTCGATACACGGCCCTCGCTCAACACTGATCTTTCTGCATCGGACCTTGAACGTGCAGTACGCAAATTCGTCGAACGGCGCGTCGGCGCAGAGATGAAGGCCGCGGCCAAAACCATCAAATACAAAGGGCCGAAAACCATGGATCAGATCAGCCGGCTGAGCCGGCTGCAAGCAGATCGAGTCATTTCAGAAATCAACTATAACGCCAACGACCCAAGCTATGAGACGGAGGATCCCCTTCGGTACCTTCTCGGTCGCCAGCTCGAAAAAGAACTGCTGCTGCAATATGGCAAGGGCATCGTGTCTCTGGCTCAGCGCGTGACCTGCCCGCTAATGTGGAGTCATTATGGCGACCAGCATCGCGGTGTCTGCATTGGCTATTCAGTGCCTTCCGATGCGCATCAACACCTCCACAAAGTCGAGTACGGCGGCAAGCGGCTCGTCGATGCCAGCAAGGTTTTGGCGATGCTCGATGGCGACAAGGACGCAGGTCGTCAGGTTGATGAGGCAGTTCTGTTGCGAAAAGCGGGGAGTTGGCGATACGAACAGGAATGGCGTTTGATCGGCGCGCGGGGTCTCCAGGATTCTCCGCTCGAGCTCGAAGAGGTCACCTTCGGCATGCGTTGCACCGAAGCGGTGAAATATGCCGTCATCGCCGCCCTGGACGACAGGAGCCGACCCGTGCGTTTCTATGAAATGCGCGAGCTCCACGGCACTTTCAATTTGAAGAAGTACCCGCTGGACGACGGAGAAATGAGAGCTTTTTTTCCAAGGCGGTCTCGCGACACCCAAGAAGCATTCGCGTCCGATGCCGACGTGGAGACGCAGCCGCAGTGACGTCCGTCAGGGCGGCACCGGCCGATGGCCGGTCACGCTCTACTCGCAGGCATAGGCCTGCGAGCGGAGCCACAAGAGTGTCTCCGCCCTTCGGGTCACGATCGTTGCCGCAAGCAGCGGCTTAAGAGTGAGAGTGTGGACGCGGTTTGGCCGCGACGGGTTACGAGCTGCGAGAGAGGCTTGCAGCGCCTGTCGCGGAGTTCCGCGATGTCCTCACATCATCCAAAAGCGCACGCCGGCGTCGGCCGCGCGAATCTCTACGACGAAATCACTGACAAAATCATCGCTGAATTGGAAGCCGGATGTTTGCCCTGGGTTCAACCATGGGGAACGGCAGCGGCAAGGGCGCCGCTGGCCATGCCGAGAAACGCCGAAACCCACAGGCAGTATAGTGGCATCAATGTGCTGATACTCTGGGGCGCCGTGATCGAGAAAGGATTCACGGGCCAAAGCTGGCTCACATTCCGTCAGGCGCTGTCACTCGGTGGCCACGTACGCAAGGGCGAGCGCGGAACGATGGTTGTTTATGCCGACCGCTTTATCCCCGCCGAGGAGAAACGCCGGGCCAACGAGAAAGGCGAGAAAGCTCAGCCTATTCATTTCCTGAAGCGCTTCACGGTCTTCAACAGCGATCAATGCGACGGCCTCCCTGGTGAGATCGCAACCGCCGCTCCTCCGCCGCCGCCAGGATTGATAGAGCCGAGAGTCGAGGCGTTAATCGCGGCCACCGGCGTCGATTTACGCGTCGGCGGGAATCGCGCGTTCTACGCACCTGCCGAAGACTATGTACAGGTGCCGCCACCCCAAGCCTTTTTCGAACCAATCAATTGGCATCGCACCGCGCTCCACGAATTGGGACACGCCAGCGGTCATGCGTCGCGGCTCAATCGTGATCTCAGCGGCGCCTTCGGCACGAAGAAATACGCGTTCGAAGAGCTGATCGCCGAGCTAAGTGCAGCGTTCTCCTGCGCTTCGCTCGGGATCACGCCGACGGTGCGCCATGCCGATTACATCGGCTCCTGGCTCGAGGTTTTGCGCGAGGACAACCGCGCGATCGTGCGTGCCGCAAGCCAGGCCAGCAAGGCGTCCGATTTCTTGCTCGCCTTTCTCGACGTCGGTGCGGTGACACGCGCCCCGGTCGAAGCAGTGGAGAGCATGGCGTTGAGCACCTAGGACAGCACGAGGCCAGTCTTGGCCGCGCAGTACACTCGCTCACGACACTGCTCGATGACCCGTCTGTTGTAACGGGCAAGACCCTGGCGATCGTTCTTCAGCATCGTCACGTTGACGGTGGCCTGTGGGCGTTCTTTCCAGGACGCCAAGGCATACGCCACGAAATGCGGCGACGCTTGCCCCTGAACCAGCGTCGCGGCATCTGCGAAGATATAATCCACGAAGGCGGTGGAACAGAGATTAAACGACATCGACATGTGAGCGCCATCCGGGATTGCCTGGCAGAAGCTGCGGTCCGACAGCAAACAATAGTCATTGTCGTAGATCCAGACGAACGCGGCGGCTTGAGTGCCACGGGCCTCAAACAGGTTCTTGATCATGCCCTCGAACAGGTTCGGTTGATCAGCTCCGGTGTGTATCAATAGAACGAACAACAGCCTCAGCCACTTGACATACGTTTCCTCCGAAATGCCAAGCTCTTGGCAAAGATGGGCCTGCTGTGGCTTCCTCCCCGTGACAATGCTTCGGTAAGTCGCCAGCAGATCCCGGCCGGTCGGCTCCAACCCCACAACCGCCGGAAAGGTGTTCAGAACCTTTTCGATGCAGAATGGATTGCGAACAAAATTAAGCAGCTTGGCTGCGAACAGGTCGATAATCTCGGCTTTGATGTCGTTACTTCCCCGCGCGAGCTTTTGCAGCAAGCTTTTTGTGTGCGTTTCTACGTTTAGTTCGTACTTGTGAAACAGGGCTTCCAGATTTGTACGAATCCGGCCGCCGCCCGGAACATCGAAACTGAAAAGGTCGAACATCGACAGGTTCGACGCGATCGGGCGACCGCGGGGATTCTCCAGCGCAATCTCGTAGGTCTGCCGGTTGACGAGGCGGAACGAATAGATGCGGAATTTTCCGCTTTCGCTGTCAGGGTTGATCGCATTCAGCTTCTGCTCGACCCGGGCGACAAAATGCTGGTTGCGTGTCTCGTTGCCGTTCATGGCCATTCGCCCTTGTCTAAATGGCCTATTTATCACAAGTCTCGTCGAAGCCGCCGCCGCTGAATGACGACGTCAGCGACAGCGCCGCGTATCAGGCGGAGACCGCGCAATCGCCCGTTGGCGGACGAAGACGATATTTTCGTGGTCGAGATGCGCAGGAAGCTTACCGAGCATCAGTCGCGTTGAGCTTGTCGAGAATTTCGAGCGCACTGTGCGCGAGCACTTCCACCTGCTCTTGCGTCAGGACGTATAGCGGGACATAGCGGATGCCATCGGGCGGCATCGACGACATCTTGCAGGCGAGCAGGCCTTTGCCTTTGCCGAGCTCTTTCGCGATGTACTTCGCCAGTATGCGCGGGCTTCCGCCGTCAGCCGTCGGGCATACCGACACGTCGGCAAGCCAATCGCCATAGACTATCCATGCATGGCCGTTCCAATCGAGATTCGTTTGCGAAAATGCGGCTTTGCCGTCAAACTCGCCGTCTTCACCGAACACGCGCTTGTCGCCGATGTAGAGCGGGCCGGCAACGACATATCCCGGCTGCGCCCCGAGCTTGGCGAGCGCGACCGAATACAGGGCGCTCATCAGCACGCATTGTCCTGGCATACGACCCGGGAACATGTGCAGGACCTTCATCGCGGCTTCGCGCAGGACGAGCTTATCCGCTTCGCCGACCGTGAATTTGCTCCACGCATCGGCAGCGTCAGCGCCGTACGACGCCGCTATCATGTCTCGCAAATCCCCAGGCATTTTTCCGTGCCGCGCCGGAGGTGGTATCATTGGCGCAATAGCATGGCGAAGAAGCTTTTTGTAGTCAGGAAGTACGTCTAACCGCGTATCCGGGAGAGAGGAAGAGGGCTGCGCCGCTCTTCATGACGGGTTGGAAGCCAAGAGAGAGTCTCCTGGCCGCCCGTCGTGGAGAGTGCAAATGACGAAGGTCCAGAAGATCAGGCTATCGCCCTCGCGCGACATTCCCTTCAACAAGCTAGTGTTGAGCCAGTCAAACGTGCGGCGGGTGAAGGCCGGCGTTTCCATCGAGCAGCTCGCCGAAAGCATCGCGCTGCGCACTCTGTTGCAAAGCCTGAACGTTCGGGCCGTGGTCGACAGTGAAGGCAACGAGACGGGGATGTTCGAGGTCCCGGCCGGCGGCAGGCGTTATCGCGCCCTGGAGCTGCTGGTCAAGCAGAAGCGCATGGCAAAGACGCAGGCTGTACCTTGCGTCGTCCGTGAGGGGGGCCTCGCCGAGGACGACTCGCTCGCCGAGAATGACGAGCGCGTCGGCCTGCATCCGCTTGATCAGTTCCGGGCGTTCAAGATTTTGAGCGATGCCGGCTTGAGCGACGAAGACATTGCGGCCCGACATTTTGTAACGCCAGCAATCGTCAAACAACGGCTCCGATTGGCGTCGGTGTCACCTAAGCTGCACGACGTCTATGCCGACGACGGCATGACCCTCGAGCAGTTGATGGCGTTTTCCGTGACGGTCGACCACGCCAGACAGGAGCAGCTCTGGGAGAATGCCACCCGCTCCGGCCAAGATGAGCCGTACCAAATTCGGCGAGCTTTAACGGAGCATACTGTCCGTGCGTCGGATCGTCGTGCCCGCTTCGTTGGAGTTGCCGCCTATGAGCAGGCAGGCGGCGTCGTCGAGCGCGATCTCTTCGAGCACGACGATGGCGTTTGGCTCCAGGACGTCGCCTTGCTCGATCGTCTTGTCACCGAAAAGCTTACCGCGGAGGCCGAGACGATCGCCAAGGAAAGGTTGGCGCTGGATATCGGTCGCCGTGGATTTCCCCTACGGTCACGCCGGTCAGTTGCGCGAACTGGAGGGCAAACCTGCCGATCTCACCACGGAAGAGCAGGCGACCATTGATGCGCTGAACGCCGAGCAGGCCAAGCTGGAATTCGACTACCAGGACGCCGACGAACTGCCCGAGGAAGTCGATCAGCGCCTTTCCGAAATCGAAGCGGCGCTGATTGCCTTTGAGGAGCGCGCCATCATTTATGAGCCGACCGATATCGCCCGTGCTGGCGCTTTTGTCAGCATCGATGCCGAGGGCCGGCTCTTGGTGGACCGCGGCTATGTCCGGCCGGAAGATGAGGCGCCGCGGCAAGATCCGGAAGCTGGGCAGGCCGTCGATATGCCCTCGACCGAGGGCCAATCGACTGATGGTCCTGCTCCTGGCGTGCAACGGACGGCCATTTCGGTTGCAGGACCCGCCGCCGACACCGAGGATGAGGACGAGGATGCCGCGCGGCCGCTGCCGGATCGCCTCATCACCGAACTGACGGCGCACCGAACGCTGGCATTGCGCGACGCGCTGGCAGAAAGCCCCGCGATCACCTTCCAGGCCGTGCTGCACAACTTCGTGCTGACTGCGTTTTACCGGTTCGCGACCTCCGGGAGCTGTCTTGAGATCGGACTTCGTACACCGACGTTCCCCACCCAAGCTCCTGGGTTAAGGGATAGCGCGTCGGCGAAAGCCGTCGAGGCGCGGCATGAGTCCTGGAAAGCGCGGTTGCCCAAGGACGAAAAGGACCTGTGGGATGCGTTGACGGCGTTAGACGGTACGGCTCAGGCGTCCTTGTTCGCCCACTGTGCGTCTTTTGCCGTCAATGCCGTCTACGAGCCGGCCAACCGCTACAACGAGAGCCGTGTCTCCGCACACGGCGTCCGGGCTCGGCTCGACCAGGCCGATGTGCTGGCCCGCGCGGTCGGGCTCGACATGGTCCAGGCTGGCTGGAAGCCCACGGTCGACAACTATCTCGGCCGTGTCACCAAGCCACGCATTCTCGAGGCGGTGCGGGAGGCAAAGGGCGAACCGTCGGCTCAGCTTATAAACCATCTCAAGAAGGGCGATATGGCCAAGGAGGCCGAGCGCCTTCTCGACGGCTCTGGCTGGCTGCCTGAGCCGCTGCGCCCGGCCGCCGTTGAAGCAGAGCCGACGCAACGAGAGGCGGAAGCAGAACCGTTGCCTGATTTCCTCTCCGACGATGAGGAGCGGGAAGCCGCAGCCGAGGAAGAACGGCCGCAACAGCTTGATGCCGCCGAATAGCATCACGTCGCTGGACGGCTAAGGTCGTCCAGCGTTTGGAGGAGCAGATGGGGGCCGGTGTGCAGCGCCGGTCCCCATTTTTGTTGGCGATGACCCAAGAGGAAGAGCGGTGCCGGGAAGGATTTGAGTCGCCGCGGTCTTGAGGAGAGCGCCGCGCGGTTCGGCCCATTCCCGCTCTCCGAAAGTATCCTCCCATGACCGAATCTCTTCCCGGCGGCGCCAGCGGTGCCCCGCTCTCGATGCGTGCCGCCGCAGTTGTTGCCTCCGCGGTTGTCAGGGCTGCGCGACAGCTCTTAACCGACCTTGAGCGCGGCCGCCGCATCGACGCGACTGCTCTACGCAACGCCATGGAGGCCGCGTTTGGTGCTGCAGATAGCAGCGGTGCCTGGAACTGGAAGACGGCTTATGACGCCTGCGAGGTAGCGACCGTCCTGTTCCTGCGACGGTATGGCGCCGCGATGCGCGCCAAGGCGGCGTCGCCTAGCGCCATGTTGCCGTTGCTGATGCGGATAGGAAGGCTGCTTCCGACTCACACACGCCGGTCCGAGGAAAGCGAAGCGTTCCAGCAGTTCTCAACACCGATTGGGCTGGCATTTGTCGCCAGTGTCGCTGCCGCGATCACGCCGGCGGACGTCGTGCTGGAACCGTCGGCTGGCACGGGCCTACTTGCCATCCTCGCTGAACTCGCCGGTGCATCCCTTGTTCTCAACGAGTTCGGCGACGGCCGCGCCGGTATTCTCAGACAGCTTTTTTCTGCCGTCTCGACAACTCAATTTGACGCTGCCCACATTAACGATCACCTCGACGCAGGCATCGCGCCGAGCGTCGTGCTGATGAACCCGCCATTCTCCGCTGCGGTCCATGTCGATCGAAAGATGGCGGATGCAGCGCTACGGCACATCGCCTCGGCGCTCGCACGTCTTCCCCAAGGTGGGCGGCTAGTCGCCATCGCAGGCGCGAACTTATCGCCAGACAACCAGATCTGGGCTGAGTCCTTCAAGCACCTGCAGGATCACGGCCGGATCGTATTCTCGGCGGCGATTGACGGCGCCGTCTACGCGAAGCACGGCACCAGCATCGATACCCGCCTGACTGTCATCGATCGAGCGCCGGCCGACGACATCGCGTCATTCCCGCCATCTCCCGGCATCGCATCTGACCTGCCGACTTTGCTCACCTGGGTCCTGCAGCACGTGCCGCCACGTCGCCCCCTGATCGGCAAACCGACGGCAGCGGTGCCAGCAATTGCCAGCGCTCGAATCGCCCGCGCCCACGCCGGCCAGCGTCTGCCAGCGGCCGCGCCGGCGATCGACCCCGTGGCGACCGAAGTCGCCTACGAACCGGTCGACTGGACGCCCACCGATGCCAGCCAGATCAGCGACGCGCTTTACGAGGCCTATGCGCTGCAGTCGATCCGCATTCCCAGCGCGCTGGCCCATCCGACCCAACTCGTGCAATCCGCGGCCATGGCGTCCGTCGCCCCGCCGAAACCCTCGTACCGGCCGCACCTGCCAGCCAATGTAGTGGCAGATGGAGTCCTGTCGGACGCCCAGATCGAGAGCATTATCTACGCTGGCGAGGCGCACTCGGAGTTTCTTAGCGGTTCGTGGACGGTCGACTCGACTTTTGATGTCGTGGCGGCGGCGCGCGACCACGCGGGGAATGCCGTGCGATTTCGCCGCGGCTGGTTCCTTGGGGATGGGACCGGCGCGGGCAAGGGCCGGCAGGTCGCCGGCATCCTGCTCGATAACTGGCTGAAGGGCCGTCGCCGCGCGGTCTGGATCAGCAAATCCGACAAGCTGATCGAGGATGCGCAGCGTGATTGGTCTGCGCTCGGCATGGAGCGCCTCCTTGTCACGCCGCTCTCGCGTTACCGGCAGGGTACGCCAATCCGGCTCGCGCAAGGCGTCCTATTTACCACCTACGCTACGCTGCGCACCGACGAACGCGGAGGAAAGCTTTCGCGTGTCCGGCAGATCGTTGAATGGTTGGGCTCAGACTGTGACGGAGTCATCGTCTTCGACGAGAGCCACGCCATGCAGAACGCGGTGGGCGGCAAGGGCGAACGAGGCGACCAAGCAGCCTCTCAGCAGGGCCGCGCGGGCCTGCGGCTCCAGCACGCCCTACCGAATGCACGCGTGGTCTATGTCTCGGCGACCGGCGCCACCACCGTGCAGAATCTTGCCTATGCGCAGCGGTTGGGATTGTGGGGTGGCGAGGATTTTCCATTCGCCACCCGAGCCGAGTTTGTCGAGGCGATTGAGGAGGGCGGTGTCGCGGCTATGGAGGTGCTGGCGCGCGACCTCAAGGCGCTCGGCCTCTACGCGGCGCGCTCACTCTCCTATGAAGGCATCGAGTACGAACTCGTCGAACATCAGCTCACGCCGGAGCAAGTTCGTATCTACGACGCTTATGCCGGCGCCTTCGGCATCATTCACAACAACCTCGACGCGGCCATGCGGGCCACCAACATCACCGGGGCAACCGGTACCCTGAACGCGCAGGCAAAATCCGCCGCGCGATCCGCCTTTGAAAGCGCCAAGCAGCGCTTCTTCGGTCACCTCCTGACATCGATGAAGACGCCATCCCTGATCCGCTCGATCGAATGCGATCTTGATGCGGGACACGCGGCCGTCATTCAGATCGTCTCGACCGGCGAGGCGTTGATGGAGCGCCGGCTCGCCGAGATCCCGACCGAAGAATGGGGCGACGTTCAGGTCGACATCACCCCGCGCGAGTATGTTCTCGACTATCTCGCTCATTCCTTCCCGGTCCAGCTCTATGAGCCTTTCACGGACTCGGAAGGTAACCTCTGTTCCCGGCCCGTCTATCGCGATGGCCGGCCGGTGGAGAGTAGGGAAGCTGTCGCGCGACGCGACCGCCTCATCGAAAAGCTCGCCTCGCTGTCACCGGTGCCGGGCGCCCTCGACCAGATCGTGCAACGGTTCGGGACGGACGTGGTGGCGGAGGTGACCGGGCGCTCCCGCCGCGTCATTCGCAAGGGCGGCCGCCTCATCGTCGAGAACCGTGCCGCGTCGGCGAACCTCGCGGAGACAGCGGCGTTCATGGATGACGCCAAGCGTATCCTTGTCTTCAGCGATGCCGGAGGTACAGGGCGTTCGTACCATGCCGAGCTTTCGGCCCGGAATCGCCGTTTGCGGGTCCATTATCTGCTGGAGTCTGGATGGAAGGCCGATGCCGCCATCCAGGGCCTCGGCCGTACCAACCGGACCAATCAGGCGCAGCCGCCGCTGTTCCGGCCGATCGCGACCGACGTCAAGGCCGAGAAACGCTTCCTCTCCACGATCGCGCGCCGGCTCGATACGTTAGGCGCCATCACCCGCGGTCAGCGTCAGACCGGAGGCCAAGGCCTATTCCGGCCTGAGGATAACCTTGAAAGCCAGTACGGCCGTGATGCGCTACGCCAGCTCTACACGCTGCTCGCGCGGGGCAAGGTCGAGGGCTGCTCGCTTGAGGCGTTTGAAGACGCTACCGGCCTCAAGCTCACGGATACTAACGGGTTGAAGGATGAGCTTCCGCCAATCACGACTTTCCTGAACAGGCTGCTCGCCCTCACCATCGAGCTTCAGAACATCCTTTTCACGGCGTTCGAGCAGCTGCTGACCGCTCGCATTGAAGGTGCGATCGCCTCTGGCACTTATGACGCAGGGCTGGAAACACTCCGTGCCGATAGCTTTGTGATGACCGGCCGTCGCGCGATTTACGTTCATCCGGCGACAGGTGCTGAAACCCGGCTTCTCAGGATTACCCAGCGCGAGCGCAACCGTCCCGTAGGCCTTGATGACGCTTTGGGCCGATCCTCGGATCGTCGTGCTGCTCTACTGATCAACGAGCGCTCGGGCCGGGCCGCCGTGCAGATCCCGGCCCCAAGCTTCATGCTTGATGACGGCGAGATCGAACAGCGCGTTCGGCTGATCCGCCCGATGGAGCAGCATAGCGTCTCATTGAAGATGATGGCGGAGAGCCATTGGCTCGAAGCCGACCGCGAGCGCTTTTCCGCCGCCTGGCTGGCGGAGCTCGCCGATATCCCTGAATTCTCCGAAAGCACAATCCACATCGTGGCGGGATTGCTGCTGCCGATCTGGAAACGGTTGCCGAACGAGTCGACGCGCGTCTATCGCCTTCAGACCGATACCGGCGAAAGAGTTATCGGTCGCAAGGTTTCGGCTGCCTGGGTCGCGAACATCCCTGGCTCCGGGCCGCCCGAGTTGGCTGCGGACGCAGCCTTCGCCGCACTGACCGAGGGCCGAACTGTCATCGAGCTCGCGGAAGGCCTGCAGCTTTGCCGCGTTCGGGTCATGGGCGCCTACCGCATCGAATTGTCGGGTTTCACCGATACGATGCGTGATCGACTGCGCGCTTACGGTCTCTTCGCCGAGATTATCTCGTGGAAGCTGCGCATGTTCGTGCCGACCGACGCGAGCGGCGCCGAAATTCTGGCGAAGGTGCTTGATCGCTACCCGATCGAGCGTATCGACGATCGGGAGGCGGCGTAATGCCCCGCGACGCCTCCGAATTGGCGCATCGCCTCGCGCGCGAGGCCGAGGCGGTGTGCCGCCACTACCTTTCCAATGGAAAACGCGAAGGGCGGTATTGGCTGGTTGGGGACGTTCACAATAGCCCGGGCCGCTCGATGTTCGTGCGGCTCCAGGATTCACCGAAAGGGCCTGCCGGTAAGTGGACCGATGCCGCAACTGGCGAGCATGGCGATCTTCTCGACATCATCCGAGAAAGCCTGCGTCTTCACGACTTCCGCGAGGTCGCGGAAGAGGCGAGGCGTTTTCTCAAGCTGCCCAGACCTGAACCAGAAGTCGTCCCGAAGGTTGCTCGTCCGGCTGTGACCGCAGGTTCGCAAGAGGCTGCAAGACGGCTCTTTGCGATCTCAAGTCCGATTACAGGCACCATCGTTGAGACGTACTTGCGTCATCGTGGGATAGTCCACGTGCATCACGGTGGTAGCCTGCGGTTCCATCCACGTTGTTACTATCGGCCAGATGAGCATCTTCCGACGGAGACCTGGCCGGCGATGATCGCCTGCGTCACTGACCTTGCTGGCAGAATCACTGGTGTGCATCGCACATGGCTCGATCCGGACGGGTTTGATCGGATTCGGCTCGGCAAGGCTCCGATCGATACGCCGCGACGAGCCATGGGCGACCTGCTCGGCAATGCGGTACGTTTCGGTGCGACGGACGACGATGTGCTCATTGCCGGCGAAGGCATCGAAACCATGTTGTCACTACGCTACGTGCTTCCGATCTTGCCGATGGCCGCCGCACTGTCGGCCAACCACCTCGCAGCCATGGCGCTGTCCTCCAGTCTGCGCCGGCTCTATATCGCACGCGATGCCGATGCCGCTGGAGACACGGTGCAAGCCGTTCTGCTGCAACGCGCGGAAGACGCCGGCATTGAAGCGATCCCGTTATCGCCTCGGCTTGGCGACTTCAATGAGGATCTGCACGTCTTCGGCCTCGATACCCTCCGGGCGGCATTACGGATCCAGTTGGCACCGGAAGACGTCTCCCGCTTTCTGCTCTTGCGGGCCACCGTCGTATAGCTGGCATTTAGCTCCTATTAGGTCGATAGCTCGGTCGCGCGGCGGGCCCAATGCGGAAAGAGCCGCGACCATGGTCTTCTAGAGGGCGATCGGACGGCAGGCGGCGCGGCCCGGCAATGGCTGTGGGGCGGCTATTTTCCGCCGGCCCTACGGGCCTTTGCATCGCGAAGCAAAATAGCCGCCCCACAGCCATCCTTCGCTGGCGCTTCGGCCCTCCGCGTTGCTCCGGGTGCTGGCCCGCGCCGCCTGCCGTCTGGGTGACCGCCACGAAGGCCGCGATGGGCGCGGCCGATCCGGCAAAAGGACCTCTTCCTATGACCGATCACGACGACATCGAACCGCCGCACGCGTCATCTTCCACCGACCTCGTCCTCAACGAATTGCAGCTCTTTGGCTACCGTCCATTCGACGACCAGCCTGATTCCAGACCGATGCCTGAAGGTAAGATGATCGCCGGCGCCGTTGCCGACATCTTCGACGCCCTGGTCGCCACGCTGAACGACACCCGGCTCGAGCCCGACCTACCGGATCTACTCTGGTCGACGGTCAACCTCTTTCACCGCGCCGCAGACCGAATTAGCCGTCAGCTCGACGACAACGAACAGGCTCAGCGCAAAAGCCAGCGCGAGCAGAACGGCTCGGAAGTGCGATCAGTCGAACTCGAACGTCTGACGGCAGAAGGCATCACACTGATCGAGCGCCGCAACTGCCTCGAACGCTTCCGCGACCAAGCAATCGAACGCTTTGAGGTCCACACGGGTTCACCCTGGCGTCCTCGATCCGGATCACTTGTCAACCACCGCACGCTGACCGCGGCAATGATCGACTCGCGGGAGTTCATCGCAGCCAAGCGCCGCGCCGAGACCGAGGTCCTGTTGCCGCCAGGACCGAAGGTCGCTCTTACCGGTGGTCTCGACTTCAATGACCACCACCTGATCTGGGACCGCCTCGACAAAGTCCACGCCAAGCATCCCGACATGGTGCTCATCCACGGCGGTTCGCCAAAGGGCGCCGAACTGATCGCCTCCAAATGGGCGACAACCCGCAAGGTGCCACAGATCGCGTTCAAGCCCGACTGGACCAAGCATGCGAAGGCAGCGCCCTTCAAGCGCAACGACGCCATGCTTGAACTGCTGCCGATCGGCGTCATGCATTTGCCGGGCACCGGAATCCAGGACAACCTCGCCGACAAGGCGAAGCGGCTCGGCATCTCCGTTTGGAAATTCGGCGCCTCGTGACCGCCGACCTGTCATCTTCCGCACCACAGGTGGAGTTGCATCGCCGCAACTCCGCCCCGTTTCGATTGCATCGTCAGACCTGCGCCGTGGTGGTGGTGGTGGAAGGCGCAACCATAGCCCCTTTGCATATGGAGCCACCACCATGCTCGCCCTTGGACTTCTCCTGAACATCGCTGGCGTCGGCTTGTTCTGCTGGCTGATCTTCTCATTGGCAGTATACGCCCTGCCATTTTTTATCGGACTCTACGTCTTCATGTTGGCATTGCACAGCGGCGCTGGCGTGCTCGGAGCGCCACTTGTTGGCATTGTGGCCGCCGGGGTGACTCTTGCGATTGGTCAGACCGCGTTTGCCATGACGCGGTCCACAATTGTCCGCGCCATCATTGCCGCCCTGTTTGCCGTGCCAGCGACAGTTGCTGGCTATCAGGTCGTGTTTGCAATGTCCCAGGTCGGTGTGCCGTCATTGGTCTGGCGTGAGGTCTTCGCCTGCCTCGGGGCGATCGTCATTGGCGGCGCAGCATGGACACGCTTAACTATCCTCACCGCGACCCGCCCGCTCAATTCGGACACTGCGGTCGGGAGCGGCCCTCAGCCGGTTCTCACATCTGCAACGCACAAGCAATGATCCAGCGCCACTTGCCTGTCGAATCTGAACGGTTAAAGCAGCGCGTCGAACGCGGGTCAGCGAGCTTGAGCGAAAGGTAGTCACGACCTTCCTCGGTATACTTCGACGAGATGGTGTTGATTGCATCCACATCGATCCCGCGCCGGAGCCTTCGTTCGCAGCAGGCCCTGTATCGACGAAACCGCCTTTTGCCTTCCCACGTTTCTTTTCCTACGCCAAATCGTTGCGACCTCTTGCATGGCCGAAACCGACGTCCACCATCTTCTCCCGGACTTATGGTTCAGAGCACGGACGCACCGGGCCTCTGTGATGGCTTGATCTGGCCGAAGACCGGCTGCGCCTCGATCGTCTGAGCCGCAACGCCGTCGCTTGAGACTTTCTTCCCCTGGGCTACGCCCATTCCTCGCGAGGCAAGAAAGTCTCCACGACAGCGTCCTCCGCTGCGCTGCGGCCCTTCGGGTGCGTCGCCGATCGTCCTCGGCCTGCAGATCGCCATCGAGGCCGCGGTGGTCGCGGGCTCGAAACACAAACAGGAGAAGTGACATGGCTACCATCGGTTCGTTCAAAAAGGTCGGCAACGATTTCCAGGGCGAGATCGTCACCCTCAGTCTGCAGGCCAAAGGCGTCCGCATCGTCGCGGAATCCAACCCCTCCAACGACAAAGCTCCGAGCCACCGCGTATTTGTGGGCCGGGCCGAGATCGGTGCCGCCTGGTCGAAGCGTTCGGAGGAAGGTCGCGACTACCTTTCGCTCAAGCTCGACGATCCCTCTTTCAACGCGCCGATCTATGCGAACCTGTTCGACGACGAAGGTGGCGAAGGCTACACTCTGCTATGGTCGCGGCCGCGGAAGAACGGCGAGTAAATCTCGACGCCAAGCCCCGCCCGTACCAATCGGGCGGGGCTTTTTGCTTTTCCATCCGATATGAGCGCACCGACCGCGCCAAAAGCGAAGCAAGCTAAAGATCGGCCCTACAAGGACTCTATCCTCGAGCGGCCTCCGCGAGCAGGCCCCAGGCGACCTACGACGATCTGGTCGATCTCCCAACTCGCCTGAGCAGATCTCCCGGCTCAATTCCTAGTGCTTCCGCAATTTGCCCGAGCACAGTGACGCTTGCCGAAACATCGCCACGCTCGATTGCGCCCACGTAACGGGCGCTCAAGCCCGCACGTTCGGCTAGCTCCTCTTGCGTCATTTCTAGATCGTGGCGTTTGCGACGCAGGTTCATAGCCATGATCTCCTTGAGATCCATATGGTATGGGAACCGAGCCGGAACGATCGTTCTAGGAACGATCGTTCCGATTCGTCGCGGAATGTGCTACATGGGGGAGTTATCCAGACAAAGGCTGGCCGCGTGCTGCTTAAAAAGTCTAAGGGTTACCCTCTTTCGGGAAGCGCCGCAGCGGTTTACAGTTTGTCGGATTTAAGGCGTGATGCATTGTGAGGCTTTGAAGGTTTATGAAAAAACCTCCGCGAGATCCAGACGTTGCCGATCTTGCGCCGACGGATTCCGTGCTCACGGTCTACGACGAAGAGCACATCATTACTTATTTGCGCATGCTCGATGCGGATAAGGAGGGGGCCGACTGGCGTGAAGTGACGCAGATCGTGCTGCACATCAATCCAGAGCTTGAGCCTGATCGCGCGAGACGAGCGTTCGACAGCCACCTGACTCGCGCAAAATGGATGACGGAGCATGGATATCGCCACTTGCTTCGTGGCGGAGCATCAAATCCAAATCTCTGAACACATCGTGAAATAATTTTCTCGCGGCCGTTTAGTGTCGCTCCACCGCATCGCGTGATGCACGCTTGGGGACTAGCCTCAACCAGAGATTTTAGAATTATGCCACCGCCAGCGCGGCAGCTCAGGTTTGGGGACGAGTACATGCCAAAGTTCAACTGGAGATCGTTGGACGACACTTACTACGACCACATCGAACAAGCCGAAATGACCGGAATTGCGTGGGAATGCCTGCGCCGCAACGCGTCGTTCGAACGAGATTATCAGACGATCTCATCATCAGATCGAACTTTGAGCGGCCGAATCCGGCGGCACTGGGGGTTGGTTTTTCGCAGCTGATCCCGATCGATCCTTCCTCGAACAGACAATCTTCTGGGCTCCCGAGGCCGTGCCGACGATTGTGCCGGTCCGCCCGGCGTCGCCTGCCGAGCCGGCTACACACGTCAGGCTGGATCTCAGCGAGCTGAACGAAAGTCAATTTCGGCAAGGCCCGGATGGCTGGCACGCCGTGTTATCTTTGCGCGGCGTAGAGCATCGTATTTGGTTCAAGGAAGCGCCGATCATCGCCGCTGCCTACATCGTCGAATTGCCACTCGACCGCGAATTCGAATTCAGAGCGGCTGCCGGTACTCGCTTGTGGCGAGGGCTCAATGGCCGGCCGCAGGGCGCGCCTCCGCACGCGATTTCGGCATATCGCCGGCGGCGAATAGCACTCGCTTTGCGGGCGGCGGATGCAAGCACCGACGGCGCTACCTATCGCGAAATCGCCGAAGTGCTGTTACCCGCCCAACGTATTTCCGAGCGGGAATGGCCAACGCACGAACTGCGGGATCAGATCATCCGCTTGGTCAAGACCGGATTGGCTTTGGTACAAGGTGGCTACCGCGCTTTGCTAAGGCCGCCCTCCCGAAAACAATAGAACGCGTGGGGGTAGCGAAAATGCACCCCCCAATCTTCGCCATCCCGATTTGAGGTTTTCTTCCTCCATGGTGTCCGCCGCCGCGCCGGCGATTTCGCCGGTACTCCAGACCATCACGGGGCTCTTCCGCATGCCGGATTCGAACACGGAATCACCGCAGCGATATTTGCGCACGTCCGAAGCCGCACGCCATCTCACCTTGTCTCCCCGCACCTTGGAGAAGCATCGAATTTACGGCACCGGTCCGGACTATCACAAGATCGGCGGCCGCGTCGTCTACACCGAAGAAGACCTGAACGCGTGGGCTAAGCTAGGCAAGAAGAAATCGACCTCCGATCCAGGTGCTGGCACCGTTCTCCCAGCAAAACGGCGCGCCGCGATCCCCTATGCGGGAAAAGAGCGGCGCTGATCCATGAAGAGGCAAGCCTACACCCCCGAGAGCCATTCAACGGAAGAGGTCTCGAGCAGCCTCACGACGGTCGAACTCTTGTGGCTCGAAAAACGAATCGAAAACCGCGTTCGGTTCGGTCGTCCTGTTTCGGAGAGGATTCTGGACGGCAACCGGCGTGTCCTATCGTTCGCTCCCGGCAGTATCTTCGCTTTCGTGCGTTGGACATCCAACGACTTCGGGACGGTCCTGTCCCGCATCGATATCTTGCGCGCAGCGATACCGGGACAGCGCTATTCGACCGTCCCCTGGATCACCCCGGGGGGTGAAAGTCTATTGCGCCTATCCGGCTGGCGGAAGGTCGAACAAGCTCTGCAACTAATCGATGCCGTCGAGGCGCTCCGCATCGATCCGGCCGAAGCAGCACCCGATTATTGGCACCATGTTCATAATCGATTGTCGGTCAACGAAACACCTCGGCCGTACACCCGGTCCCGTCACCAGGCGTGGCTCCATCGGCGGAGGGTTACGTCATGAGCGCTCGGTGTGCGACAGTTTTCGCGGCAATTGCAGCAACTAGTCTCCTCCTCTCGACGGTCGGAGGGACAAAACCACTCTACATATGGAACGCGTCAAACAGCGTTCCGATCGGCCTTTACCGCGTTCAACCTGCGACACGGTTAGCCGTTACCGAACTCGTGGCCGTACAGCCGCCCGATCTTCTCGCTGCCTTCCTTGATCTCAATGGCTACTTGCCGATCGGCGTTCCCATGCTGAAACGCGTGTTGGCGCTTCCCGGACAAACGGTCTGCAGAAACGGCCTGACAATCACTGTCGATGACATCGATATGGGCCGGGCACACGACCGCGACGGCCAAGGCCGTCCGCTTCCGGTCTGGCATGGATGCCGCGTCATTGCTGATGGCGATGTCTTTGTCATGAACTGGCAATCGCCGGATTCGCTCGACGGTCGGTATTTCGGACCACTACCAGCATCCGCCGTTATCGGCAGGGCGGCGCCTGTGTGGACTGACGAGGAGTGATCGTGCAGGACGCTATCACTCTTTCTGATTGTGGCTCGTCCGAGCACACTCTGATCCTTCCTTACCGGGGCAGACTAAAAAATGCAGGATGTCCGCGCGGTCTGCAACGCGAGAGCGGTACCCGTGCATGGGCGGGGCAAACAGTACGGCTCCGTCCGCGCGGAGCGATTGCACGCATCATCCTGGCCATCGCACCGTTTGTATGCCAGATGGCCGCCTCGACAGCCTTTGAGTTGGGCGCGCGCGCACAAACTGCGACGCGTTACGAGACCATCGATCGGTTCGCCGGATTCGTCGCGGAAGCATCCACTCGCTTCGCCGTCCCGGCAAGCTGGATCCGTGCAGTGATGCAGGTAGAGAGCGGAGGGGACGAACGTGCGACGTCGCCTCGTGGCGCAATCGGCTTGATGCAACTGATGCCTGGCACCTGGGTTGAACTCAGCGCTCGCTACGGACTTGGTTTGGATCCTTTCGATCCTAGCGACAACATATTAGCCGGCACGGCCTATCTCAAAGAAATGCACGCCCGCTTCGGATCGGCAGGCTGCCTTGCGGCCTACCACGCCGGTCCGGCGCGGTATGAACAGCACCTCGCGACAGGAAAATCACTTCCGCAGGATACCATCGCTTACGTCGCGGCGGTCACCGCCGTGCTCGCCGAAGAGCACGGCGAACTCACCGCGGTGCAGGCCAGGCGTGCGGTTCCTTGGCGAGAGGCTCCACTGTTTATCGACCGCGCGGATGCACGTAACTAAACGATTGGTGTACATCCGCCATGCAGCGACATTGCAAATCATCGATCAGCTCACCCCACGCCTTCCGCGCCAAATTGACGTCCGCCCGGTCTGTCGCTGAGGAGGAGTGGTAAGCGTCCGGCAGCTGCACATCGGGCGACATGAATCGCCAGTTTTGACGCTCGCGGGCGACTTTTTACCTTGGAGAGGGCTCAGCAATTGGAGCCTCCGCTTTCTCGATCACGGCTTCGGCACGCGCTATCGCGGCCCTGAGCTCATCGCTCTTCCATTCATCAACCGAATGACCATCGTCGAATGATCGGTCGTTGGTTTCGCGCGCGCGTGAGACCAGCTCCCGAAGCGCGGCAATGGCTTCGACAAGCAGCTTGGCATCAGCTTCGTTTCGGGAAGACGGCGTCATCTCTTTATCCCTGTCGTATCGCAATTATGGACCATCAGGCAGTATGGTTGCAACAGACGTCAATCGCGATTGCGCTCTCTGCCTGGTCTTCGCTGTTTGGTTGGAGAGTGTCTTAGCTGAGGAGCGACCGAGGATGGCGAGGAGAGGCGAGGAGAGGCAAGATAAAGCGAACTGGCGTTCGCGAACTCGCCGCTCGTCAGCGATTGCGAAACCTTTGTCTGCACATTGGTTTTTAAAAGCGCGACGACTGGCGATCAGACCACGTTTAGCCCAGGCCGGCTGGCGCCGTTCAAGCTTTCCGAGCAATTTCAATACGCCAGCCGATGGCGCTCGCGGACTTCATTTTAAGGTCCCTGCATTTTATTTCGATCTCGTGCGCGTGGTTGCGATTTTATGCGATCGACCCGTCGCGGCTCTTGCGCGAGGCGCAAGCGATGAGGATCGTCAGTTCATGGTGAAAGATCAAAGCGACGATTTTCATGTGCGGCCTGGACGCGTTGGTAGCCGCGGGACCCGGATCAATCCGCGCGGCAACCTCAGCTCCCAGCCGTTCCTGAAGCAGGTACAGGTCGCCGTTAGGAAGGCTGGCGGCAACCCAAATAGGATCGGCCGCGAGCCTAGTCCCGGTGCCGGACGCGAGAGCGGGTTAAGCGGCCGGTTCAACGCGCGGGGACGCGGTGCAAAAGTTGTTCCTTTGTTTCTTCGTGAGGGGCACGATGGTGGTTGGCACCAGGACTCAAGCGGACGCTTCCGGTCACGTCGCGTCGCTGTCAAGGCGAGGATCATCAAGCTCAATCCCCAGGGGCGGAGACACCAGCTGCACGGCGCCGAGAAGACCAAGATGGCGGGCAAAGCGGTCGATGCTCATCTTCGTTACCTCGAACGCGATGGTGTCGATCGGGACGGGCAGAGAGGGAGGGCATATTCGGCTGTTGAGGACGATGCCGACGGCAAGGCTTTCGTCGGGCGGGGACGTGAGGATCGACATCAGTTTCGCTTTATCGTGGCGCCCGAAGACTCCAATGAAATGGCCGATCTGAGAGGCTTCACGCGCGACCTCATGCGGCAGGTAGAGAACGACCTGGAAGCGCGCCTCGACTGGATCGCGATCGATCATTACAACACCGGCCATCCTCATACCCACATCATTGTTCGCGGTGTTCTGGATGGAGGCGGTGTCCTCAATATCGCCGGAGATTATATCGCCCACGGCATTCGTCATCGCGCTTCCGAACTGGTGACGCTGGAGCTCGGACACCAGAGCGAACTCGAACTTCAGGCGACGTTAAAGACTGAGGTTGAGGCGGAACGGTGGACCCGGCTCGACAAGATGCTGGCGACCGAGCAGCGCGAAAGGGGAATAGTTGACCTCCGGCCGGGAGAAGGGACGACCTACGCATTTCGTGAGAACCGCGGGGTCATGATCGGACGGGTGAAGTTCCTGGAACGTTATGGCTTATCGAGCCAGGTTGAGACGGGGCAATGGGTGATCTCGGATCGTGCCGAGGACACCTTGAAGGAGCTTTCAGATCGCAACGATGTCATCAAGACCATGCATCGGGCGCTCACAAGCCACGGACTGGAAGAAGAGCGCGGGATCGAACAGTACGTCCGCCATGGTGTTCGGCCGGGCGAGAAGATCACAGGCCGGATCCTCGCCAAGGGGTTGGCCGGCGATGAAATGAGCGAGCGGGTCTATTTGGTGATCGACGGGGTCGACGGCCGCGTCCATCACGTTGAATTCCCCGACGGCTCTCATCTGAAGGGTACTGGACGGGACATGATCGTCGAGGTGGGTCCGGCCGCCTCTGGACCGCGAGCCGCCGATCGCAATATCGCGCTCAACAGCGGCGAGAACGATGGAATCTATCGGCCGAGCCGGCACTTGGAACGCATCCGCCAGCAGTTCGAACGAGAGCTCAAGGATCCTGAGTCGTTTGTCCGCTCGCATGTTCGTAGGTTGGAGGCCTTGCGTCGCGCGGGACACGTCGAACTGATCGACGACGACCATTGGAAAATTCCCGGAGATATCCTTGAACGTGGTCAGGCCTACGATCGCACGAGAGGCGGTGATGGGCCGAGGATTAAGATCCTTTCGTCGGAAAAACTCGAGCGACAGATTGCAACGGAGGGCGCCACCTGGCTCGATCGTGAGCTGACGGCTCGCGAGCCTCAGGTTATCGCTGATAGTGGCTTCGGCCGGGACGTTAAAAGTGCTCTTCAGCGCCGCGCCGAGCGCCTCGTTGAAATGGGCTATGCCACCGTCAGAGAGGGCACGGTCCGGATTCCGTCCCATACCGTCGCAAATCTAGAGCAACGGGAAGTGGATCGCGTCGGTCGCGAAATGGCAGGCGAGCGAGGTTTGAATTTCACGCCCAGCAAAACGGGCGATTATGTCAGTGGCCGCCTCACCGGTGTTGCCTCTCTTGCCAGCGGACGCTTTGCCATGATCGAAGATGGATTGGGTTTCCGGCTTGTGCCTTGGCAACCTATTCTCGAAAACCGCATCGGCCGATTTATGAGCGGCATTCAGCGAGACAGCGGCGGCATCGATTGGGACTTCGGAAGGAAACGTGGATTGGGACTGTAAATCCGGTTTTGAAAAATGCGAGCAGTCTGGCGGTTCATAGCCGTCAATGATGAGATCGTCTTGCTCCAGAACTTGACTACCCGGTTTGATACCTAGTCGCTGATCGCCCGCGAACGCTTGTCCGATTTCTACGCCAGGACCACATGTTCTACTACCGCAAGCGAATCCGTCTTGCAGCGTGCCGAGGACTCCGCAACTTACGTTTATGTCTTCGACCAAGATCCTTTGGGGTCAGATTTGCGCTGCTCTCGGCATCGTGCTCGTCACGATGTGGACGGCGACAGAGTGGGTTGCCTGGAAGCTGGGGTTCCAGCCGCAGTTAGGCGCACCCTGGTTTGAGCTGGTTGGCGAGATACCCATCTATTATCCTCCGGCCTTCTTCTGGTGGTGGCTGGTCTATGACGCATATGCGCCAAGGATATTCATGCAGGGCGCCTGCATCGCGGTGTCGGGCGGCATTCTCTCAATGCTCGTCGCCTTCGCCATGTCGATCTGGCGGGCGCGCGAGGCGAAGACGGCTGCGACCTATGGATCCGCGCGTTGGGCAGCGGCGTCCGAAATTCGGGCCGCGCAGCTGATGGGACCGGACGGCGTCGTGCTGGGCCGCTTTGGCCGCCACTACCTCCGGCATGATGGACCAGAGCATGTGCTTTGCTTTGCACCGACGCGGTCTGGCAAGGGCGTTGGCCTCGTCGTTCCGACCCTTCTGACCTGGCCGGGTAGCTGTATCATTCACGATATCAAAGGCGAGAACTGGAATCTGACTTCGGGCTTCCGTGCGCTGCATGGCCGCGTACTACTGTTTGACCCGACCAACCGAAGGTCTGCCGCCTATAATCCGCTGCTGGAGGTTCGCCGCGGGGAATGGGAGGTGCGCGACGTCCAGAACATCGCGGATGTGCTCGTCGATCCCGAGGGTGCCTTGGAAAAGCGCAATCACTGGGAAAAGACGAGCCACTCCCTCCTGGTAGGCGCTATCCTTCATGTGCTTTACGCGGAAGAGAATAAGACCCTCGCCGGCGTCGCAAATTTCCTGTCCGACCCCAAGCGGAAAATCGAGGCCACATTAGACGCCATGATGACGACAGCGCATCTTGGTAATTCCGGCCCACATCCAGTTATTGCGTCAGCGGCACGTGAGCTCCTGAACAAGAGCGAGAACGAGCGCTCCGGCGTATTGTCGACGGCAATGTCGTTTCTTGGTCTCTATCGCGATCCAGTCATCGCGCAGGTCACGCGACAGAGTGATTGGCGGATCAGTGACCTTGTCGAGGGCAGGCAACCGGCCTCATTGTATCTGGTCGTGCCACCATCCGACATCAGCCGGACCAAGCCGCTGATACGCCTGATCCTCAACCAGATCGGGCGGCGCTTAACGGAAGATCTCGATGCCCGAAAGCACCGGCATCGGCTGCTATTGATGCTGGACGAGTTTCCCGCCCTGGGGAGGCTCGACTTCTTCGAATCGGCGCTGGCGTTCATGGCGGGTTATGGCCTGAAAAGCTTCCTGATCGCCCAATCCCTCAACCAGATCGAAAAGGCTTACGGTCCGAATAACTCGATCCTCGATAATTGCCACGTCCGCGTTTGCTTCGCGACCAATGACGAGAGGACGGCACGCCGCGTTTCGGATGCGCTCGGAATGGCGACAGAACTGCGCGCCATGAAAAACTACGCCGGTCACAGGCTGAGCCCGTGGTTGGGGCATCTGATGGTATCAAGACAAGAAACCGCCCGACCTTTGCTTACCCCAGGTGAAGTCATGCAATTGCCACCCGACGACGAATTGGTCCTGATTTCCGGTTGCTCGCCGATCCGGGCGAAGAAGGCGCGGTATTTCGAGGATGAGCGTTTCCGCGAACGCGTAATCCCGCCTGCCAAACTTGGCGGCATCGCAGGAGCCGGCGATCGGCAAAATGTCTGGAGCGGCCTTCATCCGGCCACGGCCGTCGTCAAAAAAGTCGGTACAACGGACGGTCTCCGGAACGGCAAATCCGCTGACGATCACGCCAACAGCGGCATTCGGCGGGAACCTGAGCTGCTCCAGCATGAAGAGGTCATACCGGAGCGCGCTCCGGCAAGGCCGGAGTTCCAGTTCGCTGACGAAGAACCCGATGACGAAGTCCAGCGCGCCACGATCTTGAGAAGGCAAGCGGCCAACCTTGCGCGTCAAGCCGCGATGGATCCCGACGACGGTCTGGGTCTTTGAGCTGAGCGATGCGGACCAAGCATACATTTCGCCTGCCGCCCGAGCTCGCGAGACAACTTGCCGACTACGCTGGCCGCAAGCGCCTGCATCAGGCATTCGTCGTCGAGACGGCGCTTAGCTCCTTTCTGTCGCCGGATAATTCCGAAAGAATGGAGGCGGCACTCGGGAAACGGCTGGACCGGCTCACGCGCCAAGTCGAGCGCCTTGAACGTCATGTCACGATCTCCAATGAGGCGCTCGCCCTATTCGTGCGGTTCTGGTTGACTGCGACGTCACCTGTACCCGACGCCGCGCTCCCCGGCGCGCAGGCCAAAGGCCGAGAACGCTACGAGGGGTTTGTCGAGGCTCTGGGAAAAAGGCTGGCCAAGGGCCGGGGTCTCGCACAGGAGATATCGCAAGACGCCGATCCGCAAAGCAAGCAATCAAGCGAGTAAGGTTCGGCCTGATCGCGCATTGCCAATGCTCCACCTTGTTACGCCAGACTACGATCGGCATCGCTGTCCATCAGGTCGCGCGTCTTTTCCGCGCAAGTGCGGTGATCCGATCCGGCATCTCTCCATCGGATCGACGGCTCTTTGCAAGTTAGCGCCGAATTTGAGGAAGGCGCATAAGGGTTGGCGCGTCTTCCGTGCGCTTGCCGTTGCGCTATGTGAGTGCGGACAGCGCGACTCCGCATCTTCTTTCTTTTTCTACGCCAGAGTAGGGTATGCAGACTTGCGCTGTTGAAGCCATGCCCGTCCTGCTCTTTCTGTAATTTCCATCATGTTGGTTCACCTCATCGTGTCGCGACGCCGCGGCCTCGATCGTGGTGTCTTGGGGGACTATCAGAACATGCAGCAGCTAGCCGGGTCGCAAGCCGATCTCGTTGACGTTCGACCACAGCGCAGGCAAAAAACCTCGGAGCGTCGCAAAGTCACGGTTCGGCTGAGTGAGGGTGTCTGCGGTCGGCTCGACGTTGCAAGCGACCGGCCAGGTGTTGGCAAGAGCATGCTCGTTGAAGCTGCTCTTGAGCATTTTTTGAGCCCTGCGCCCTCCGTCGAAGCTTTGCTGCGCGAGCGTCTCGACGGCATACACGCCAGATTCGACCACCTCGAACGCGACATGCGGATAATCGCCGAAACCGTTGCGCTGCACGCCCGCTATCATCTCACCGTTGTCCCGCCGCTTCCGGAGTCACGACAACGCGAAGCAGTTGTTCTCGGCGACGAACGCTTCAAGGTCTTGGCCGAGCAAGTCGATCGACGTGTTCGTCTCGGTCGGCCTCTCATGCAGGAGACCATCAATCGCCTAAACTCCGCGGAACAGGAAGGACCAGGGCCGACAACGGGCGAGGACTCGGGGCATAATTCGGAGCGAGCCCGCAAGAATCCGAATGCCTTTCCTGGAGGTATGGACCTCGAGCAGACGCCGCCCGCGTCAGCCAAGGCGGCGCGCGGCAATCCGACCTTTGTCCAGCATCCCAAGATGACGAGCCGGGCCGACACCTCCGATGAAGAGTTAAACCCGTGCGTCACACAAAATGCCGATCCAAAATCCGCAACAGCGAGGTCGGAGGCTGCGAATGAGAAGCCGCTGTCAAAATGGCGGATGATCCTCTCAGTCTTCCTTCCCTTTGCAGCGGGCTATTATCTCTCTTTCCTGTTTCGAACGATCAATGCATCGATTTCGCCAGTTCTGGCATCCGATTTTGGGCTCGGTGCGGCCGAAACGGGGTTGCTTGCGTCGGTCTATTTCCTCGTCTTTGCCGGCGCCCAGATCCCTATCGGCGTCCTCCTTGATCGATACGGACCACGTCGAGTCCAGAGCGTCTTGCTGGTGATTGCGGTCGGGGGTGCGACACTGTTCGGCAATGCTGATAGTTTTGTTGAGCTTCTCGTCGGCCGCGCCATGATTGGGCTCGGTGTTGCCGCTTCATTGATGGCCGGGCTCAAGGCGATTGTCACGTGGTTTCCGAGAGATCGAGTGGCGTTCGTCAATGGTGGCATGATCATGTTGGGCTCGCTGGGGGCAGTCACGGCAACGACGCCGACGGATTGGCTGCTGAGTTGGATTGGCTGGCGCAGCCTCTTTGAAGTCTTGACGATCGCGACGCTTGCGACCGCCGGGCTAATCTATTTTGCCGTGCCCAAATCCGACTGGAGCTCCAGGGGCTCCGTCTCTTCGGGCAAACCACTTACACTGCGCTCCGTCTTTTCGGATCCGCGTTTTCTGAGAATTGCCCCTCTCTCCGCAACCTGCATCGGATCGTCCTGGGCGATGCATTCGTTGTGGGCTGGATCCTGGCTCGCTGACGTCGAAGGCTTCGACCGACAAGGCGTGATCAATCAGCTCTTCACGATGGCCATTGGAATCAGCCTGGGCGCATTGCTCCTGGGAACGCTCGCGGATCGTCTGCGCAAACGCGGCATTTCGACAGAAGCGCTACTGGCAGTGTTTGGCGCACTATTCATGTTGGCCGAGCTCGCCCTGATTATGCGCGTGCCACTGCCATCGATCTTGCCCTGGTCCATCGTATCAGTTGTGGGAGCAGCTACCGTACTGAGCTATGCGATCATCGCGGACTACTTTCCCGTCGAAATCGCCGCTCGTGCCAATGGCGCTCTGAATCTGTTGCATTTCGGCTGGGCATTCGCAGTTCAATACGGGATCGGACTGATCGTCAGCCAATGGGCGCCGCAAGACGGACATTATTCGTTGGACGCCTATCAGACCGCATTTGGCGTCAGTCTCGCGCTTCAGTTCGCTGCTCTGCTTTGGTTCGTAGTACCTTGGCTCCGGAGCTTTGTCAGATTCATCTTTGTTCCAGCGGATGGCCGAGCAGTACTCGCGCCTGCCGCGGTCGCCGAAGAATCTGTCCTTGAGCGATCTGAAGGAATCGAATGGTAGAGCAGGCGCAAAACCTGCAATCTCGAGTTCTGTTTATCGTCCGGAGACGTTGGTCCAGACGCTGAGTCCGGCAAAATGTTCGCCTTCAGGACAGCTACGCGACCTTTGACCGGGCATGATATGTCGAACTTGAACCTGAAATCGTCACCATTTGTCGCCTTCGCGAAGAAGTTGGAGACGAAGCAACGAACCTCTTTTCCTTGAAGTTGAGGAAGCAAAGCGATTTCTGTTGCTTATTGCCCATTGTGGCTTTTCGTCCCAACGCTGCCAGAGGTCCGGCTGCGCCGAGCTACACCTGCGTCGACGTGCGCTGTGCGACGCGTATTGGGGCTTTCCGTCCTATCCGACACGCGGCAAGTCAAGATCACGACGCCACGTTGCGTGGTTGTTTGCTCAAGCAACAGACCCTAACCCAAGGGGAAATGGTGTTCACGTAGTTCACATGCCGCGGTCCGTGCGGCGGAATCGTTGCGCCAGAATCTAAGGTAGATCCCAATCTTTCTTTTCGTACGCCACGCTGCGAACAAGGTCAGCCACTTGTTGCGCGAAGCCGCTTTCTGCCTTTTCTAATCATCCCCATCCGAGGCCACCAGAAGTGTGCCTCGGCTCTTTGGGGGACGGTGGTGGCAGTCCATTCCTTTCAGTCGGAAGCGATCTCGCGTGGCGCGCGCATGCTGCGCACGGCATTTGGTCCCGCGATTGCGCGCTTTCTTGAAGATCCGGCCGTCATTGAGGTGATGCTTAACCCTGATGGCCGGCTGTGGATCGACCGGCTGTCGAGCGGCTTGGCAGACACCGGAGAGGTCGTCTCTGCTCCCGACGGGGAGCGCATCGTTCGGTTGGTAGCCCATCACGTCGGCGCTGAGGTTCATGCAAGCAACCCGCGTGTTTCAGCCGAGTTGCCCGAGACGGGAGAGCGTTTCGAGGGTCTGTTGCCGCCAGTCGTAACGGCTCCGGCGTTTGCTATCCGCAAGCCCGCCGTCGCCGTGTTCACGCTGGACGACTATGTCGCCAAAGGGATCATGACCTCCGGCCAGGCCGGCGCGTTAAAGGAAGCCGTTGCAGCACGCCACAACATTCTTGTTGCCGGCGGCACTTCGAGCGGCAAGACGACACTGACCAATGCGCTGCTGGCCGAGGTTGCCAAGACCTCCGATCGGGTCGTCCTTATCGAGGACACCCGAGAGCTTCAGTGCAAGGCACCGAATCTCGTGGCGCTGCGCACGAAGGACGGCGTGATCTCGCTATCGGATTTGGTCCGCTCATCGCTGCGTCTTCGACCCGATCGCATTCCAATCGGGGAAGTGCGCGGTGCCGAGGCTCTCGACTTGCTCAAAGCCTGGGGCACCGGACATCCGGGTGGCATCGGTACCATCCATGCGGGCACCGCGCTCGGAGCATTGCGCCGGCTCGAGCAGCTGATCCAGGAAGTCGTCCTCACCGTCCCGCGTGCCCTGATTGCGGAGACCATCAATGTCATCGCCGTCCTTTCCGGGCGCGGCGCCGATCGCCGCCTGGCCGAACTCGCCCGCGTCACAGGCCTCGGACCTTCCGGTGACTACAGCCTCACCGCAATAGGGGACAAAACATGAGTGTTATTTCGTCGTTTGAGCGAAGGATCGTTTCGACCGGGGTATTCGTCGCCGCTTGGCTTGCCGCCAGTCCGGCGTTCGCCGCCGGCTCCAATATGCCATGGGAGCAACCGCTCAATCAGATCCTGCAATCGGTTGAAGGGCCGGTCGCCAAGATCATCGCGGTCATCATCATCATCGTCACCGGACTGTCGCTTGCATTCGGCGATACGTCAGGCGGCTTCCGCAGGTTGATACAGATCGTATTTGGCCTGTCCATCGCGTTCGCCGCGTCGAGTTTCTTCCTGTCGTTCTTCTCGTTTGGCGGCGGGGTGGTGATCTGATGGACGGACAGATCCCAGGCTTTGAGGCGCCCGTTCATCGCGCGCTGACCGAGCCGATCCTGATGGGTGGTGCGCCGCGCTCCATCGCGATTCTCAACGGCACGCTCGCAGCTGCGCTGGGCATCGGTCTGCGCCTCTGGGTCGCGGGCCTCGTTCTTTGGTTCGTCGGTCACATGGCTGCTGTCTGGGCGGCCAAGCGCGACCCTGACTTTGTCGAAGTCGTCCGCCGGCATCTCCGCGTTCCCGGTCACCTCAACACGTGAGTGCTCTCATGATGAATCTCGCCGAATATCGCCGCTCCAATACGCGTCTCGCGGATTTCCTGCCGTGGGCCGCCCTTGTCGATGAGGGGATCGTCCTCAACAAGGATGGGTCATTCCAGCGGACAGCAAAATTTCGAGGACCGGACCTCGACAGCGCCGTGCCGGCCGAACTCGTTGCCGTTGCGGGCCGTCTCAACAATGCATTGCGGCGCCTGGAATCCGGTTGGGCGATCTTTGTCGAGGCGCAACGTCATTCGGCAGGAACCTATCCGCCCGATACGTTTCCCGATGCAGCTTCCTCTCTGGTCGATGCTGAACGAAAAGCGCAGTTCGAGGAGGCCGGTACCCACTACGAGTCGAGCTATTTTCTAACATTTCTCTATCTGCCGCCGGCCGAAGGGACCGCAAAGGCGGAACGGCTGCTTTACGAGGGTAGCAACCGCACCGTCGACGCTGATGCGCGCGAGATTCTCCGCGGGTTTGTCGATCGTACCAGCCGCGTCCTGCAGCTCGTCGAAGGTTTCATGCCGGAATGCGCGTGGCTCGATGACGAGGAGACGCTGACCTACCTGCATTCGACGGTCTCGACCAAACGGCATCGGGTCAGGGTGCCCGAAATCCCCATGTATCTCGACGCGCTGCTTGCCGACCAGCCGCTAACTGGTGGTCTCGAGCCTATGCTCGGGTCGGCGCATCTGCGGGTGCTGACGGTGGTGGGGTTTCCGACAGCGACGACGCCAGGGATTCTCGATGACCTGAACCGCCTTCCGTTCGCCTATCGCTGGTCGACCCGCGCGATCATGCTCGACAAGCTAGAGGCAACAAAGCTCCTGACCCGAATCAGGCGGCAATGGTTTGCCAAGCGGAAATCGGTGGCCGCTATCCTCAAAGAGGTCATGACCAATGAGGCTTCTGCTCTTCTTGATACCGATGCCCACAACAAGGCCATGGACGCCGACGCAGCGCTGCAGGAGCTGGGTTCTGACCAGATCGGAGAAGCTTTTGTTACGGCGACAATCTCGGTCTGGGATGGCGATCCCGCCACCGCCGACGAGAAGCTGCGCCTCGTCGAAAAGGTGATCCAGGGCCGGGATTTCACCTGCATGACGGAGACGGTCAATGCGGTCGAGGCTTGGCTCGGTAGCATCCCCGGACATGTCTACGCGAACGTCCGCCAGCCGCCGATCTCCACTTTGAACCTGGCGCACATGATTCCGCTGTCCGCGGTATGGGCCGGGGAGGCGAGGGACCATCATTTCAAGGGCCCACCTTTATTCTTGGCCAAGACGGAAGGATCCACTCCGTTTCGCTTCTCACTGCATGTCGGCGATGTCGGCCATACATTGGTGGTCGGACCGACCGGAGCCGGCAAATCCGTGTTGCTGGCGTTGATGGCGCTACAGTTTCGCCGCTATCCGAATGCCCAGATTTTTGCCTTCGACTTTGGTTGCTCCGTACGCGCCGCCACCATCGCCATGGGTGGCGATTGGCATGACATCGGCGGTGTGCTCTCGGGCGAATCGACGGAATTCGTGGAGCTTCAGCCGCTCGCCGCAGTCGATGATTCTTCCGAGCGTGCGTGGGCGGCCGACTGGATCGGCGCGATCCTTGGCCGCGAGAGAATTGAAGTCACGCCGGAAGCACGGGAGCATCTCTGGTCGGCATTGACCTCGTTGGCCTCCGCGCCAATTCCAGAGCGGACTTTGACCGGTCTTTGTGCTCTTCTGCAGTCGAATGTGCTCAAGCGCGCGCTCCAGCCCTACTGCCTCGGTGGGCCCTACGGCCGGCTTCTTGATGCAGAGTTCGAGCGTCTTGGTGAAGGCTCCGTTCAGGTCTTTGAGACCGATGGATTGATTGGCACAGCGGTTGCACCAGCCGTCCTTTCCTATCTGTTCCATCGCATTGAGAGACGGTTTGACGGCCGGCCAACCCTGCTCGTCATCGATGAAGGGTGGCTCGCGCTTGACGACCGGGAATTTGCCGGTCAACTGCGGGAGTGGCTGAAGACGCTTCGCAAGAAGAACGCTTCTGTCATTTTCGCGACCCAATCGCTCGCGGATATCGACGGTTCGGCGATCGCGCCGGCGATCATCGAGAGCTGTCCGACGCGAATCCTGCTTCCAAACGATCGCGCTATCGAGCCGCAGATCATGGCGATCTACCGGCGCTTTGGGTTGAACGACCGCCAGATCGAGATCCTCGCCCGCGCTACCCCAAAACGCGACTACTACTGCCAGTCACGTCGCGGCAATCGGTTATTTGAGCTTGGCCTTGGCGAGGTCGCGCTCGCGTTCACCGCAGCCTCTTCCAAGGCCGACCAGTTGCTAATCGAACAGGTCCTTGTCGACCACGGTCGCGACGGTTTTGTGCGCGGCTGGTTGGAGGCGCGGGATGTCGGTTGGGCGATCAATTTTCTTCCGCATATCTCTGAAATGGAGGCGCCCAAATGAATCGCCTCCGTCATCTCGCCTTCGCCAGCATTGTTGCGATCACCGTCAGTGTCGGCTTCAAGCCTTCCTCGGCACAGTTAATTGTGTTCGATCCCAATAACTACGCGCAGAACGTCCTGACCGCCGCTCGCGCCCTGCAGCAGATCAACAACCAGATCGTATCCCTGCAAAATCAGGCGCAGATGCTGATCAACCAGGCAAGGAACCTGGCGACGTTGCCGTTCTCGTCGTTGCTGCAATTGGAGCAGTCGATCCTGCGGACCCAGCAGCTTCTCGCC
>Ga0210410_10000299_pt1 | contig 60587 bp, 79 predicted proteins | sample IncBWC4MmetaG_FD_161058 | JGI IMG/M metagenome (GOLD analysis project Ga0210410, IMG submission 161058) | Forest soil microbial communities from Barre Woods Harvard Forest LTER site, Petersham, Massachusetts, United States - Inc-BW-C-4-M | ecosystem: Environmental > Terrestrial > Soil >... | reverse complement strand
CCCCGCCGCAGCCCCCGCCGCATCCCTCGCCGCAGCCCACGCCGCAGCCCCCGCCGCAGCCCCCGCCGCAGCCCACGCCGCATCCCTCGCCGCATCCCTCGCCGCAGCCGTTATTTGACCGCGAGCGTAAGCGCGAGCAGACTTAATTGCCTCTGCTGGTCGTTGGTCCTTGGGGTAATGCTTTAGCCAAATGTGCTGGACGTGCTCTGCGCAGTCCGCAGCAAACAGCCTGCAAACTTTGTCGCCTCCATCGACCGCATGATCCAAAGCCCATAGGCAATCGTCTAGGCCGTTGGTTTCCAAGATTCGAGTCAAAGGCAATTCGGTTGACATACCAAAGCTCTTTCCTAGAGCTTCTCGTAGGTGCTTGTATCGTCCCGCACAAGCGCCTGCATCTTTCAGCTTTTGTAAACTGGTTAGCAGCATATTTAATAGCCTTTCTCGCGTGGCTTGTAGATGTTCAGAGCGTTGGCGATCCGCCGCGCCATCGTGTGAGAGACTGCTCGGCAAACTATGTCGCAACCGCGCAAGACGAATTGCCTGACCGCGACAAACTTAGGAACTGGTTTCGTTTCGCTCATAGTCTTGTCTTCGTATTACTCCAACTTCGTCTGCTCACGATAGCCTGCCTCTCTGCACGAATTCCCTGCCAGCCTGAGTGAGATACCAATCGCTTGCGATGAAGTGTTCGATTAGTCCCTTTTTTCTCAGCGCCAGCAGGGTCTTCAGTCGATAGTCTTGGGAATACATCGTTCTAGTTTTCATTCTGGCGTCTTTGCCGACATATTCACCAGTCCCTTTTAAGGCGTAGATGGCGAGCAGTTGTGGGCCGGTGATTTTCATGCGCTCATCAACTCCGTTTCGAGCCGCATAAGCGACTCGCGAATGTTGTTGTTGGCTTCTTTCACGATGCGAGCGAAGTTTGGCCGCTCAACCGGATTGTCAGTTTCTGAATCCCAAATACGTTCGAGCAACGCGCTAGCATCTTTCGCGATCCCGTAGCTTGAGAACTCAAGCAATTGACAGCGCGACATGAAACGATCTTCCAGGTTCGCAATCGAATTTCCGGTGAAAATAAAAATGGTATTCGGTGGGCGGCTAGTTCCGTCCAATACGCTCAGGAAAGCATCTTGAGCGGCTCGGCTCATGGAATCGGCCTCGTCGGAAAGAACCATGTGCATCTTGCTTGGCTTCTGCCAATCTTCCGCGAGTCTCGGAACGTACCAGCATTGTTTTACGAGAGACCGGACGGTTTCAATGTCGCATTCGCGGCTTGGAATGTGATGCAGTTCGCACGGCATTTCTTCCGCGATGGCTCTCGCCATTGTCGTTTTTCCGGTGCCACTGGACCCCAGGAAGAAAAGATTGATTGGCTTTGGGTGCGCGATCAGATTAGCCGCTAGTCGCTTGGCTTTGTCGAGACCAACGAAATCGGAAACTCGCTTCGGTCGATATTTTTCAGTGAGTGGCTGTGGGAACTCGAAACTTAGGTTGTTCGCTAAGTCTGAAATTAGACTTTCGCTTGTGAGTTGGAAGGATGCTGCCATAATCTCTTCTCCGTTTGGTTCGGATGTACGGGATAACTTCCCGCTGCTACAGTCATATTCTTAGCAAAGTAAGAATTCTTTGTCAAGCTAATTCGTAATAAAGTCAGAAAATAAATCGAATCCGATAAGTTTTTAGTCCCTTGTCGTGCGGGCCTTGAGCGCCCATGAACGGTCAGCCGGGAGCATCGGAAAATTTCCCGCATTTTTTCCGACGTAAGAAGTACACGCATCGTTTCCGGTACGGAACTGTACAGGGTAAAACTTTCCTATTGACACGTGTGCTATAATCTACTTTCCAGTACACCGGAAGCGGGTAGTAACCCGTAAACTCTGATAACAGAGGACGTTATGACAAAGTTCCAAACTCAATTTAGAACTGCGAGGCGGGCAGGCACTCCTATTATAGTGGTCCGGAGTGCCGATTCTGTCTCAAGTGTCCAAAGCGTAATCTCTGCTTTGAACGGAAAGCAAGATGCAATCCCATTGCTCCAATGGGATGTAATGCGCGGACTCCAGGGCATAAACGAACTTGGCAAGCAAACCACAGCCGATGTTCTAAACGGACAGCTCGCCGAAATGGTAAGCGCTCGTCCAACCGATTGCCTTGGGTTAGCTCAGAACCTTCCGGCAGACTGCATTCTCTTCGCACACAACCTGCAACTATTTTGGTCCGATGCGCCTGTTATCCAAGCCGTGCTCAACCTCAGAGATCGTTTCAAGGGTAATGGCTCTATGCTGGTTTCCCTTGCGGTATCAGGAAGCACTCTTCCCGCTGAACTAACGGAGCACAGTCTAATTTTAGACGAAGCACTCCCGAGCGCTGAGGAATTGGCCTGCATCGTCGCTGAAACTTTCAAGGCGGCAGAACTTCCACCCCCCTCGGGAACTGCCAGCACAAACGCTGTAGACGCTGTTACAGGGCTATCAGCGTTTGCAGCAGAGCAGAGCTTAAGTCTTTCGATCTCTCGCGAGGGTTTCAACCTTTCCGAGTGCTGGGAGCGTAAGCGCAAGATGATTGAACAAACTCCAGGGCTACAAGTATGGTCCGGAAAAGAGACCTTCGCGGACCTTGGCGGACTGGATCAGTTCAAGAAGTACGTTACCGCTATATTTCAGGGAAACGACGCCCCGAAATGTGCGGTCTTTATGGATGAGATAGAAAAAGCCGTCGCGCAAGATGCGGGCAATTCAACTAAGACAGAACTAATCGGCATTCTGCTTTCTTGGTTTGCAGACCGCGAGGCGGACGGCTTAATCCTGCTCGGAGTACCAGGTGCGGGAAAATCGCAAGGTGTCAAAGCGATTGCCAACGAATTCGCGGTCCCCGTCATCTCCGCCAACGTTGCAGCAATGCAGGATCAGTTCGTTGGCAATTCAAATAAAAACTTACGCAAAGCGCTCGCGACAATAGACGCCATGAGCAATGGCAAGCCGTGCGTGTTTGCTACCTGTAACAAACTAGATTCTCTCTCTCCCGAATTGCGGCGCCGCTTTACGCTCGGAACTTTCTTCTTTGACCTTCCAACGAAGGAAGAGCGGTCTGCAATCTGGGATATTTACCTTGCGAAATACGGACCAACTAAAGGTCCGTTTCCCCAGGATGAAGGTTGGACGGGCGCAGAGATAAAAGAGTGCTGCAAAAAAGCGTATCGCCTGAATTTGTCTCTCTCCGAATCCGCGAAGTACATCGTTCCCGTTTCCAAGTCTTCAGCGGAAACCATAAAAGCACTCCGCCTGCAGGCTAGCGGAAAATTCTTGAGTGCTACAGACGCCGGTGTTTATCGCTACGAGGAGCAAGCCGTAGCTACCGGAAGAAAGATCAGGGATTGACATGCCGTGCTACACAAACAATATCGCTACCGTGGAATTCGGGAAAAACACCGATCTCGATTTATTGGCGCTCGCCATGAAGGAGATCGGAGAGACGGTTTACTCTCGAACGGCAACGACACTAGACGCCTATGCCGTTCGTTTCAAAGATGGCAAATTGGAGTATGACGCGGATAACTTTACCCTCGCGCAAGTCGCGAACCTAAAGCGCGCATACTCCGAGCAAGTAATCACACAGACCGCGAAAAGAAACGGATGGCAATTGTCATGGTCCGTAAACGCTAGCGGCAACAGGCAAGCCGAAGTACTGAGGGTTTCCCGATGACAAACGATAAGCTCACACTTGAAATACTCCAGGACGGGACAATCAAGTCAACAGCGGACGGCATTTCAGCCGCGAATCACGATAACGCGGAAAGTTTTCTCCGCAATGTCTCAACCCTTGCCGGTGGAAAAGTAACGCGGACCTTGCGGACGGATCTTCGCCCGGAAGAGCTTCGCCGAGCGCTCGAAGAGCATAAGAAAGATGGTCACACCCACACTCATTCAGACGGAACCACACACAAACACTAAAACTGGAGAACAGCATGTCAACCGCAACAATGAATCCGGCAGTAGACACGCAAGGTGCAAACCTTGCACGTGAAACCGTATGTATCGCGGTTTCGTTTGGTCTCTTGGGTAACTCCAAGAAAGTCGCGAATTCCGCCGTGGAAGTCGATGCGGATAAGAGCCTAATCAAAGTATCGAAACAGCTCTTGGAATCGAAAGAGCTGGATGCGATCAGGAAAGCGGACGGAGAGCTTCGCCGATACTTATACGATATGTGCTTGCCGTTCGACATCGGCATTTACCTTTTGCCCGTCAAACTCATTCCAATGGTAGACAACAAACTCCGGCAGTACCAGGGCGACCGCGAAATACTGGTTGAGAATTTCCTCGCAGTCTATTCCTCGCTTTGCCGGACGGCGGAAGAAAATCTGCGGTCTCTCTTCAACCCTCGCGACTATCCACCGGAAAGTGTAGTGCGCTCGAAATTCTCTTTCCAATGGCGTTACATCTCTTTCGGTACACCAGAAGCGCTGAAAGCGATCTCTGCAGGAATGTTCGAGGAAGAGCGAACCAAGGCAGCTCAGCGTATGGAGGAAGCTTCCTCGGAGATTACCGCCGTCATGCGCTCAACTATGGCGGAGCTGGTCTCTCACTTGCGGGATCGTCTCACTCCAGGGGCGGACGGGAAACCCAAGATTCTTCGCGATACAGCCGTTACGAACCTTACTGACTTCCTTAAAACGTTCGATCTCCGCAACGTCACAAACGACACGGACCTTGCCGAAACCGTGGCGAAATGCCGGAAGATTCTTGCCGATACTCCAGACATGGAAGTGTTACGCAATGTTGCGAGTTATCGCGCCAAGGTCCAATCTGACATGAACGCGATTTCCCAGGAACTTGACAAGCTAGTCGCGGAGAAACCCTCGCGTAAGTTCCGCTTGGATGACTAGCGCGGCAAGTCTTCCTCGGTACTTCCTTCCACCCTAGAGACCTTCCCACCCTCTAGGGTGTTTTCTTGCTCGCTTCCCGATTGCGAATCACTTGCAGATTGCCCGCTATTCGCCATTACAAGCGCTCTGAGCGCTCGCAACTCTTCTCTCTGTCTATTCCGTCTCTCTTTCTGCAGTTCGCTCTTGCAGGCCGTGCAATATCTTCCCCACTCCGGATGTTCATTCGTTCCACCACACCTAGAACAAGCCCCGTTCCTGTACTTTGGCGGATTACCTGACTGCATACATCTCCAGTCTGAAGCTACATCCGTTCCTCGCGGAAACAATGTAGCTTCACGTAAACTTGCGTCAAACCCATCTTGCTCGTTCCAGGGACGGCAAAGCGCTTCGATTAGTCGCCTGTCGTTTTATTCTCCCGTCGTGTCAAGCTCGCCTCGCCTCGCGTTAGATGTTAGCGGTCTCTTAGCGCTCGATTCGCGGACCTTTGGCGCTCGATTCGCGACAACCAAAGCGCTTGCAAGAGCCATGTTATTGAGCGCTATGGTCCGTGCGCGTAATTGTAAGTTAGTTGTCACTGTGTTTGTAGTCGTTCCAGGCGCATAGTCGGACCGGAAAGGTTGTCCGCGCCCAGGCCCCGGCGTGACGGCGTGGACGGCTTTTTTCTTTCCTGTGCGGGAGAAAAAATAAATTTGGTACACAGTCCCACTTTAGATTTGACTGGTACAGTGCGCCATGGTACAGTGCGCCAGTGATTGAACTGGTTGAATTGATTGCGTGGCGTTGTACGGTGTGCGGGTGGAAGTGGTTTGACCGCAAGGCTGGAGTACAGCCGAGCAGGTGTCCGAGCAGGAAGTGTAGAAAACTTGGGACGACGAAAGATGGAGGCGTAGATGGAAGTGGATTACCGGATAGAAGTTCTGAAAACGTTGTGCCGAGAAGCAAACCAATTGTGCGACGAGTGCCGACTGAGGCAGACACAAGCAGAGATGGACCACATCAAGGCAGCAGACCGTCTGGGGATGTTGCGGACACTCTTGGAGGCGGCGGAAGAGGAACGGAACGAGGGGGAGCAGAAGAAAATGGAGGGGATGTTGAGACCTCGGTAAAAACTCCAAAGTGTCCCGATGATGGCGAACTTATGGTCTGGAACAAGATCACGAAGCGGTGGGTCTGCGAGTGTGGATACCAAGGCAAGAAAACCTCTTGACAAAGAATGCCAAGAGGCATAAGTTCTCTTGCGTGCCGACACTAAACTTTGTGGTGAGCGACGAGTTGTTGAAGGCGATCAGGATCAGGTGTGCGGAGGAGAATGTTCCGCAGAAGGATTGGGTGCCGAGGGTGCTGGCCGAGGTGCTATCTTCCCCAGGATCGACCAGTGCGGCAGCGAAGGGGGATGCGGCTGGCGTCCCCCTTCCCGAGAAAGCAGGCAGGGAGTGAGCGACATTGACGAGAAACTTGAACGGCTACTCCTGAACGACTACTGCCTTCAGGCGCAGTTGGACGTAATCATAAAAAACGAAGACTTGCTTCTCAGGAACGATAGGCTAATACTCAGACTGTTGCAGCGCTTGCCGACAGGCATGGCGATTGACATCATAGGAGACCACATGAGCACAGTAGCGGGCACGACCAGCAACTTCCAGCAGCTTTACACTCCCTCGGGGTCGGTTGCCCCGGCAGGAACAACCCAAAAATGGTCGGTGGACGTAACCGACATTACGCTTACGCCGAGCGCCGATGGGACGACGTGCCAAGCGGCAGTTCCGGCAACCGAGACGGCAACGTCTTACAACCTGACTTGCACGTCGAGCTACACTCCGCCCGGAGCAACCGGACCGATTACTGACACGATTAACGTTCCGATTACCCCGGCTGTGCCGACGCCGACCGGCATGACCATCAACCAACTGTCATAGCAACCTGGACGGGCGAGAACTACGTGCGTCTCGCCCGATTTTTCAAGTCTGAAATTAGACAAGGAGCGTCACATGTCATGGAGCGTATCGGCAATCGGTAAACCAGCAGCGGTTAAGATTGCTCTCGCGAAGCAGTTTGAGAGCGCGAAAAACAGTACCAAGAACATGCCGCACGAAAATGAGTCGGTTGGCGCGATTGAAACGATTGTGAACGGAGAACTAGACTTCCTCGCTGCCCGAACAAATCCTCTTGCAGTGCAGGTTACTGGAAGTGGTTCTGCTTACTATTCATCAGACGGTACTGGCAGCACTCAATTGCAATTTGAAGTGAAGCCGATACACGGATTTGTTGAGTAACAAGATGTATGCCGAAATCAACGCGCATGATCTCCGCCGCTGCCCGCTTCCGCCGCTTCAGGAAGTCGAAAAAGATGACGCAGAGGATGCTTGGGATGTTGCTCGGGATCACTCGGCGCTCGGTCATCAGCATCGAGCAGGGGAAACACGAACCGTCGCTGCGACACCTGAGCGAATTCGACGCACTTGTTGAAAGGCACAAGCAAAATGAAATTTAGTCGCCTTGACGCATTCATAGTGGCTGCGGTTGTCATTCTGTTTTTGTTGGTGCGGTCCTATGGACAGACAATTTCTCGCGTGACTGGACCAGATCACAAACCCGCGCCGTATGCTTGTGTGGCCGGTCCAGACGAAAAGTGTGCGAGTGATCTGTGGTTTTCCGACTACACGAAACTCATGGCCCTCGTTAAGAAGTACACGCCACCACAAGAAATCCAGGACGAAATGGCGGGCATGAGACTGCGGCTTAGCCAGCAGATACCCGCAGGCTATGGATGGGATGACGGGAAAAAGAGATTCGTCAAGTTGCCTGCCCCGCCGCCGACTCCTACCCCGGAGAAAAAATAATGGAGTCAGAGAAATCAGTTCCGCTTCCTCTTACTGGGGAAGAGATACAAGAAGCCGTCGTTTTCAAATTGCGCGAGTGTATGCAAAAAACCTGTCACTTGCACCCTGGAAACGCCTACACTTCGGCCAAGATCGAAGTCTCGGTCAAGATGACGCTGTTCGACTACGGTCGCGAAGTCCGAAACAACGAACTTGCGACGGTCGAAATCGACTCAGGACTGCCACAAGAGGGCGAGCCTGAGACCGTGGAAGGCGAGATAAAGCTTGATCCGATGCCGCCTAACGTTCTGCGGCAGGAAACCGACCAAGCCGTCCCTGTGGCGACCGTTGTTGACGGGAAAAAGAAAATCAGGTATCTGAAATACGCTCCTAGAAAGAAGTCAGACCAGCCGTGAGCCTTGAAGACGAATTCACCCGCGACACCCGCGCAATGGAGCGCATCGCCGACGCTTTGGAGGCTTGGGTAAAGATTCAACAGGACAGGTACGAGAAAGAATTCCCTACTCCTAAGAGGAAGCGCGATGCAGAACTCATCCGATCAGACGACAGTACAGCCAAACGAGCCGAGCAGTTTAGTGATAAACCAAGCGCCGGATGGCTTGAAGAAAGTCCGAAAGAAGCGGAGCCGTCCCGGTTCGCCAAACGGTTCGACGAAGCTAGCAACAAAGCACCTGCCGCGAAAAGAAGCGGCACTACTGAGGTTCCTGAAGGGGACGGGGATAAATCCAAGCCAAGTTGAAAACGCGCCAAACATTACGTCGTTTTTCCCGAACCGAAAGTCGGTGATTGAAGCGATTCGGTTCTCGCAAGAGCCTGCGGTAAGCGCTTTTCTGAAAGTCTACGATGACACTCCCGCGTGCGACCGCAAGCAGATTTCGTTTGAGGCTGTCGCGCTCAAGGCGCAAGTGAACTTTACGGAATTGTTAGGGGCGATGATGTTTTCGTTTCGTTCTGTACAGGCGCAGAAGAGCGCGGCGATTGCAATGGAAGCTCACCCTGGAATCGTTGCCGCGAGCACGAAGTTTGCCAGGAAACCGAAAGGCATTCAGGACCGCAAGATGATTCACGAAGCAGTGGGATTTTTGCCGACTGCTAAAGGCCAAAGCATCAACCTGAATTTTGGGGACCAGAATCCGAAAGAGTCGGACGACGACGCAGCAGCGGTCGAACCGCAAATTGACAAACTGTTTCCGAGAATTACCGAGCGGCAGGAGAACTGGCAGGCCGATAGGTCAAGAATGCTTGAAGGTGGAAACTGATTTGTACAGTCCTCTCGTCATTGAACGAACTATTGACGGCTTCGAGGCCCGCGAAGGCTGGCGACCCACATACCGTTCGATCAGTGAAGTTGACGAGTGGAATGCCTACATCGAGTCTCTTACTAATGTCGAGCAAAACCAAGCTGGTAAGTCTTACTACCTAAAAGATGGATTGCGACTCACACAACGCCGCCAGAAGGAAATCGAGCGCTGGATTATCAGTGAGCAGTTTTTGTGTTTTGCTGACTCTGCTTACTGGGAGAGTCGGTATGCTTGGATCTGCAACGAACAGAACGAAATCTTCCGCTACAAACCGCGCAAGTCGCAGGAGATTTTTCACAAGATTCTTGAGCCATTCGACGAGAACCAGTACGCGATAGAAATCTTCAGCATTAAAGCTCGCCAAGTTGGAATCACTACGGCAGTGGCGATGAAGTTCAAGCACCGTCTTAATTTTATTCCGCATACGCAGGCTGTCATGGCGTCCGTGAAAACGACAAATTCTGAACTGATTGGCCGGATGCTAGAAATTTGCGAAGACCGGCAACCGTTCTGGCTGGGACCGTCAAAGATTTCTATTCGTGCATCTACGCCAAAGTGGTCAAACGGTTCGATTCTCTCGATCCAGAGCGGATCGCAGGCTATGGGAATAGCGCAAGGGTGGACGCCGACCTGTATACACGTTTCAGAGATTGCCGACATTCCAAGGCCCAAGAAAGTATTGGAAGAAGGTTTGTTCCCAGCAGTCCACTCTTCCCGTAAGACCTTTTTTGTGCTTGAAGGAACCGGAGGAGACTCGACAAGCTGGCAAGCAGATAAGTGGCGTTACTACAAGGCAGAGCGAGAGCACGGTGGACGGTTTCTGTGCATGTTTATAACGTGGCCTTGCGCGACTGACCTTTATCCGCAACCTGACTGGTTGCGACAACACCCCATCCCTGAAGCCTGGAGGCCGCTGGACGAGACGAAACGGATGCAGAGGAAGGCTGAGCTATACATTCGATCAACCGACTACCTAGCGAGGATAATGGGCGCAAACTGGTCAATGCCTCCTGAACAGGCATGGTTTTGGGAGACAAAGTACCGGGAAGCGGTCCAGAGCCATACGGTCAAAGTCTTTCTATCACAGTATCCCGTAACCGACGACGAGGCGTTGCAGTCAAAAGATGACCTCGTGTTCTCGGATGACGTTATTGCAGACGTAGGCGACCGGCGCGAGCGAGAGTACGAAGCGTATGCCATTTGTGGGAAGTCAGTCTTGATCGGCCAAAACGACGAACCTTACGAACCTGACGCATCAGAGATTGACGATACTAAGCCGAGAATCCCGGTTGCGTGGAAGTCAAAAAGCGGGCAGATGAATTTCTGGGAGATGATTCCTCTCAGGGAATTTAAAGACACAGACGACGGGCAGTGTTTTAACAAAGTCCTGATCTTCAAGCACCCGGAAGAGGGCTGCAATTATTCTATCGGCATCGACACAGCAGACGGCCTTGGATACCCGGACGAAGACAGGTCAGTTTGTACGGTCGTCGAGAGCCACACCGGAATGCAGCGCGACGAAGAAGCGGCAACGTTCGTATCAAACATGGTCAACCCGCCGCAAATGGTCTCGATTGCTGCGTGCCTCGCGGCTTACTACGGCCAGTGGTGGGACCAGCGAGCGCATACGCGAGACCCGCGAGGCGCGAAATTTATCATCGAGCAGCGTGCGCGGTACGGCGACGATTGCCAGTTCCAGTTAAAGCTCATGGGATTTTTCTGGCACCATCGGTTCCATACTTACGACGACAAAGTTGTTCGTTCGGACAATGCCAAAAAAATCGGCTGGTTCTCGAATGCGTGGAGCGTGCCAATGTTGCTGAATCGCTTTACCGACGCGCTCCAAGGCGGCTGGTTAAAGATCAGCCATCCCATGACTCTGCGGCAGTTGAAAACTTGGGTACGAAAAACAGGCGCGACCGGAAAGACCAAGCTCGATCACGAAAGCGGCAAGCACGACGACAACCTGCGAGCGATTGCGATGGCCTACTTTACGTCGCACGCGGAAGACGTGTTAGTCAATCGGCAACAAGCCAAGTACGGCAACCCGCACGAGAAGCAACCGGCAGTAAACGAAGACTGGCTGGAGAACACGATCACGGTGTAGGAGAAAACAATGGTTGACCCACTGTTTCAGTTCCATCGTCTTAACGAAGATGGAATTAAGAAAGCCGAGGAAATCGCCGCGACTTTCAATGAGTGTCTCAGGGTACTGAAGACGATGTGTCCTGATGGCCGAGAATTTTCTATCGTCAAGACGAAACTGGAAGAGGCTTCTTTCTTTGCTAAGAAGTCGATGGCGAACGTGGCAGCAAACCAAGTGGACGGATATGCTTAACCACTGCGACAAATGCGGCAGACGATACAACGATGAATACTGCTCGACTCTGTGTCCACATCGCGGAATAGGGTACTGTGCTGTGTGCGATTGCGTGATATGCGTATGCGAAAAGGAATCGTGTCCTGACTGGGAGCGCAGCGCGAAAGGCAGGTTGTAAATCTAGTGAGCGACTTGATTCTTCCCCCCGGCTATCGAACGCCGGTACAAATCCAGCAGAAGCAGAGAGTGTGCGTGTTGACCCACATCGACACTGGGCGAATTCTCTGCTTCTGCCTGGACGATGCTTTTGCTTCGAAGTTTGAGCACACTGGCTATCTCAAGCACGAAATACATCATGCGTCCGAATACGATCTCTGGGCAAAGCGTCTTCGCGATCAGACTACTCGCGACAATGAAGCGGAAGACCATGCCTATCTCGAACGAGAAGATGCAGTACGCAAACGTCTGCGCCAGCAGTTGCAGGACGTTCTAATCTCCTCGCACTCGGCCAACGCCGACAAGATTGCTGCTAAAGGTGCTCTCCAGTGCCTCGAAACAATGGAAACTCGGAAGAAGCGCTACCGCTCCGAGAGCTTTATGGTTCAAGAGGGCTACGAGGCTACCGCTAATCCTGGCGATGACTTGGTGAATAAGATCATGGTTCCTAAGAAATGAAACCAACGCCAATTTTGATCTGGTCAGATACTCCGTCTGCTCCAACCGGGCTTGCACGTATTTGTCGCGACCTCGCAACGCGCATCGCCAAGTGTCTTCCTGATGCGTTTCGTGTCGCAACGGTAGGGTATGGAGCGCCGGGGTCTGCTAAGTTGCCATTCCCGCAATATCACTGGCATTTCAGGAACGACTGGTACATGCCAGAACTGCCGGACATTTGGGAAGACTTTTCGCAAGGCGAGAGCGGGATTCTTTTTACCATTCAAGATCCGGCTCGCGTCCTGTGGCTTTCTAGGCCAGAGACATGCACGGATACACGTCTTCAAAATTGGCTGAAGAAGCGGCCATTCAGTTTGCATGGTTACTTTCCAATTGATGCTACCGGACCAAACGACAGGCTGTCGGTCATGTTGAAAGAGTGCTTTATTGGCTACGACCGCATTCTGTGTTACTCGGAGTGGGCGCGAAAGATTGTTGCTAATACGATTGGCGAGAAAGAGTCCACGAAGCGCGACCTCGATCAGTTACCGCACGGCATCGACACTAGCGTATTTTATCCTCGTCCACGCGCAAGGCAACGGCAAATGTTCGGGCAGATGTCGGTTGGGAGAGAAGTGGCTATTTCCGACGACGAACTATTGGTCGGAATCGTTGCGACAAATCAGGCGAGAAAAGATTACGGCCTCGGCATTGCAACGTGTGCGGAACTGGCTAAGACACGCAAAGTTAGACTCTGGGTTCACACCGACGTGATGGATCGTCACTGGTCCATCCCGTACTTACTGGCAGACTTCGGACTTACTGGAGGAAATCTTATTTCTCTGGGACAGTTTAGCGACGATACGATGGCTAAGTTGTACTCGGCGTGCGACGTTACGCTGGCGATTGGACTGGGAGAGGGTTACGGATACCCAATCTTTGAGAGCCTCGCGTGCGGCTGTCCGGTGATCCACGGACACTACGGCGGTGCATCTGAACATCTCCCCAGTGAAATGCTTGCCGAACCACAGGGAAGTCGCATTGAAGGGATCTACAGTTGTGTCCGTCCTGTATTCAGTCCGCAATACTGGTCCGAAAAAGTTCTGGCGCTTGAACCAAAACTTCGTCACGTTGTTCCGCCGCACCTGGACTGGGGTAATCTCTGGCCGCGATGGGAGTCATGGTTTAGAAAGGGAGTCGCGTGAAACTCAACCTCGGCTGCTCGTCCGCGCATCACGAAGGCTACACGAACGTTGACCTCGTTCCTCCTGCCGACGAGATTGTCGATCTCAGTTTGCGTTGGCCGTGGAAAGATAACAGTGTTGTTGCGATTCTTGGTATCGACATTGTTGAGCATCTTCCAGACAAGATGCACACGATGAATGAAATGTGGCGCGTGCTCATGCCGGGAGCGATTGCGGAGTTGGAAGTGCCGACTACTAACGGCGAGTGCGCCTTCGCAGACCCGACTCACGTCAGTTTTTGGAACAGACGCAGCTTCTTCTACTACGAAGACGGCCACCCATACCGCAAGCAATACGCGAACGCCTACGGAATCATAGCCTGCTTCAAAGTCGTAGAAGAATACACGCGCACGATGCGAGACGGACCAAAGTTGCTTATCAAACTGGAGGCTGTAAAGTGACTTTGACGATGGACTTGGCTATCGCCACACACCGTTGGCAAGGCTGGCAAGACTGCGTGGCTAGTTGGAACGATCACGCGACCGGGAAGCACCTTAACTTTATCGTTGAACATCTACCTGTTCTCGAAGCGTACCAGATTGTCTACGAGCAGACTGGCAGCGACATTATTGCTCACGTCCACGACGATGTGATGATTTACGAATATGGTTGGGATGAACGAGTCTTGCGGCAGTTCGATGACCCGAAAGTTGGACTCGTCGGATTCGCTGGTGCTCTTGGTCACGGCAGGCCGGATATGTACGATCCGCCTTACGAGATCGCCAAGATGGTCCGGTTGCACTTTATGTCAAACATGCGAACAGCGGAGCAGCACGGCCACAGATTTACCGGAGAGTCGGACGTTGCAGTTCTCGACGGGTTGGCTCTGTTTGTGCGCCGGGAAATCTTAGATTTGTGGGACGGGTGGCCGCTGGATGAGCCGTATGGTTTCTGGATGTACAGCGAGGCTCTGTGCTGCGAGACTCGACGCCAAGGGTACAGGATACGAGTCGTCGGCGTGGACTGTGACCATCTTGGAGGGAAGACTTCTTCCGTTGCCAACGTCCAGGATTCCTACGAAGACGCGCACCGTTGGTTCTGGGAACAGAATCGGGACGTGATGCCTTTTGATGTTACAACCGGAGTGGTGGTGGACTAATGAATCCAGTTCTTATCTTGACGCACAATTGCGTTTCTCTTTCGGAAAGAGCCATCGCGTCTGTACTGATCCAAGATATAGAGACCAGTATCTACGTCATCGACAATGGCTCAACCGATGGGACTGTGGACAAGTTGCGAAGATACGTCTGCATTTCCTATGTCGCAAACAAAGGCGTAAGTCGAGGGTGGAACGACGGACTTGACATGAACTTTATCCGCTCGGAACACTGTCTCGTCGTCAACAACGATGTGGTCCTGCCGCCTTGGTTCTACCGCGAACTATTGAGTTACGAAGTTTCGTTCGTTTCTGGAGTATCCGTGGATAACATGGACATGATCCGTGAACCCGCTGGAAGAATGTCGCTCTCTCCGTCGCCAGACTTCTCGGCTTTCTTGATTAGGCGCGATGCGTGGGAGAAAGTTGGACCGTTCGATGAGACGATGAAGTTCTATGCCAGTGACAACGACTGGCACGTGCGAGCGCATCGAGCGGGGGTAAAACTCTGGAAGGCGAACGTGCCGTTTTACCACGAGCGCAGTTCGACGCTGAATAACGCGCCATCGCAGGAAGCGCAAGAAATTCGAGATCAGGCAGACAAGGACCGTGCAGTTTTCTTCGAGAAGTACGGATGTGCTCCGTGGGGGCCGGGATATGACGAACTCTTCAAGTAGGACGGCAGTTACTTATATAGTCTCTACTTACGACCGCCCTCGCAGTCTACGGATGACTCTGGCTTCACTGCAAGTGCAAACCGACACTGATTTTGAAGTCATAGTAGCGGATAATAATCCAACTACCGAGTGGACGCGGAACTGGAGTGTAGTTGACCTACTTCAAGACAACAGGTTCAAGCACTTCCATACTGCCAATTACGCCAACTCTCCAGGTTGGGACTGTTACCATTCGGCGGAGTGGGTAGGAAACGAAATAGCGAGTGGTGACTACATTTGCTGCCCTTCGGACGACTCTTACTACGTTCCTGTTTTCCAAGAAACGATGCTCGCGAAAGCCAGAGCAGAAGATTTAGGACTCGTGTACTGCGACATGCTCTATGACCGTCGCATCGGTGGAAAGTACAGCGTCTTGAACGTACAGCCGCGCTCTTGCGCCATCGACAAAACAGGATTCATGGTCCGGCGCGACTGCTGGATTGGATTTCCGACAAAACCTCAGACGTTGAGCAGTTCTTGTTGCGACGGAGAGATGATCGAGGAATTGGTTCGACGCGGCGTGCGGCATGGCAAGGTGGAAGAGTGCTTGGTGGTTCACAATTGAGCAGCGCAGCCTATCATCGGAACGTGCAATCTCACGAAGCGTTGAGCCACTACCCGCCAGTTCAATCCCTCTCTCCGTGTGATGTTTTGTGGCTCTCTGAGTTGTCCGAAGGGAAGTCTTTCAAGCAACTCACAGGGGCAACGAGTGAAGGGGTAGCCAAGAATCGTTGCATTCGCATCCGTAAATTCTTGGGCGCGAAAAACACAACTCAGGCCGTGGCAATTGCAATTCGTCGTGGCATTATCAAATAGGACTGTAGTAGTATCGCCTCGTGCCAGAACAAAAACTTCTCGATTGGCAAGTACCTAATTTTGAAGCGAGTCCAGAGATTCGCCAAAACTGGGTAATCGAGCAGTGCCAGGAAGGAGAGACGTGGGTTGAGAGCCAGAACATTTCTTCGAGCGAAGCCAATCTTGCTCTGCTCAGTGCGGCAGGCACGGAAAAGCTAAAGTCCAACAGTCTAAAATCAGACATTCGCAAGTTCGTTGAGACCATATCCGACATTCGCGAGATCGCGACATACGGAAGTGGAGCTGAACAATTCAAGTCCATCGTTGAGATGTTCAACAAAGTGGTGAAGGTCGTCTACCAGAAGTCCCACTTTCCTCGCCAGTCTCGGCAAGCTCTCCAGTATTCCGTCGCTCTCAAGCGTGGCTACCTCTGGCCGCGCTACATCCGAAACGAGTTTGGTTGGGGAACCGGAGACATCGAATTCTGCGCTCTTGGACCAAGAGAGGTGTTGCCGACTCAGGTTCCTACGTCGAACGACATTCAGGGTGCATACTCGGTAACGATTGTCGAAGCTATGGGTGTTGCTGAGGCTCATGCGCGTTTCCCTAACGACCAAGCATCTCTCATCCCGATTTCAAGATTCAAGTACACGTCACCTAATCAGGTGAGGCGTCACGAATACTGGGACCGGCGCTACGGAAACGAAAAGCAGAACTGGGAGCAGCGATATTGCGAAATCAGGCATACTTTTGTGCGCGACCTTCGCATCAACCGTACTGGCAAGATGCTTCCGATGGGGGACTGGGGAGAACGGGACGGGAAACAAGTGCCGCTGACGAGTTGGTCCTACGAGGTTCCCTCAGTTGGCGCTATTATGTCGTGGACGAATCCCGAGAACGGTCTAGCCGCATCGCGCCAAGCCAAACCGGAAGACTGCCGGATTTACCCAAACTTGCGGCAAATTATTACTAATCCTGGAATGAATCAGCCGCTCTACGATGGGCCAGCGTTTGACTTACACGGTCAGATGCCGCCTGTGCAATACGACGTGGACGACTGGCCGTGGATGGCTATTGGCTACTCATTGCTTGACGACGTAGCAAGCGTAGAGAAAGGCAGTAGGGCGTTTCTCGACCTGATGTATCGCGTCCTTCGCGCCAAAATGAATCCGCTGAAAGGCTACGATCTCAATGCGGGTGTGCCAAACGACATACTGAAAGAAATCGACTGGCTTGCGGAAAACGGAGATACGGTAGGAACCGATGGAGACCCGAGAAAAGCGTTGCAGTCGCTGCTCCCTGATAGCGTGAACGTCAACCGGGAAGACTTCAATATGTACGAACTTCTCGACAAGTTGCGCCAGAAGACTCTCGGCCTAAACGATCTCGGAAGCCTCGCGCAGCTCAAGTTCAACTTGTCGAGCGAGACGGCAGACAAGCTACTCGAAACGATTGGACCAATCGCCAAGGGTATAGCCGGTAACTTGGAGGTCGCGCACTCGAAGATCGCGCAGATGCTGAAATACATGATCTTGCAGTATTTCAGCACTCGCAAACTGATGTCTTACATCGGACCCGATGGCATGTCTACCAAGGTGTTTGACTTCGAGCCAAACTCGATTGTTCCGTCACATATGCCGTGGGAAACAAAGAAAGACGAGACGAGTCAAGTCTCGCGCCTCGAACGGGCAAAGTGGTTCGCGCAGAATCTCGACGTGATATCCGTTCCGAGTTTCCTGTTGAACGTCACGCAGATGCAGGAACAAATGAAGTGGCTTAACTTCCTGCAACGCCAGATGCCAGTGTCGTTCTCGACGGCGATGAAAAAACTAGGAGTGGACAATTGGGGAGACACGCCCGGTGCTACCGAATTCGAGAAATACAAGCACGAACAATTTGAGTTACTGGAAATGAAAGCGAAGGCCGCGCAGATAGCGCAGGTAGAAGGATTGGGCGGGGGCGACGAAAAGGGTAAGGGTCAAGGGAAAGGCGGAGGCAGACCGCCGACCGGGAAGAAGCCGCCAAAGCTCGAACAGCGCGGCCAGACCAACGGCAAGCCGAGAACCGTTATGAGTCAGAGCCAGTAAGGTAAAAGGCGTAAAATGGGACAGCCGACAGTGAAAAACATAAAAGTCTACGCAGTCGTTGAATCCGTAGTTGAGTCGAAAGGTAATCCGCAAGAACTCACCGACTATTTACGCAAGAACCACTTCACCGGGACTGCGAATTTCACCTACGATGCAGCGTTTAATCAGGGTGGAATTCGGACGATTGTGACGAAAGAGCACATCCAGTTGACAATGAAAGAACTGGACCAAATCCTTACTGCACGAAATAGTAGTTGACAAGCGTTTGCGTTTCGGGCTACAAGTCTTATTGACGAGCTACGTTGTTCTCCTCCGGTTGGATTGAGAAGCGCCTCTCGACTGAAAACGTCGTGAGGCGTTTTCCATTTCACAACGGAAAATGGAGGATGTATGGCAAAAGGAAAAGGCAAGCACCTAGTCATCAAGGGTTCGTCCCACATGGGGAAGCACGGCGGCGGCAAGAAAAAGCGCAAGGGTGGCGGCAAGAAACGTCGGCGCAGCAAGCGCTAGGAGCGTCCCATGTCGAGACGCAAAAAAATCGGCTATCCGCGACTTGAGGCACCCTCGAAACTGCCTGCTCAGTCTAGTCGGGTGACTGGGCGCGGAAAGAAAAAGCGGCTCAAGATAGTGGACCGAGCGGTTGGATTTAGCAAAGGCCGCTTGAAGGGTCGCTTGAAAAACAATGCGTCCAACAAAGGGACGTGGAAGGCCGCAGGAAGGCGGCGAAAGCGCTAATGGCCGCTCAACCTACGCCGCAACCGGATTCACAGCCACAGGGTGGGTCTCCTTCTCCGGGGGGAGTCCCACCAGCACAGCAACAGGCGAATCCGTTGCAGCAACAGCTCGCGGCGGCAGCAAAGGCGCTTGAGCAGATGGCGCAGCAAAACCCAGTCGTCCAGGGCGAATTGATGGAAGCGAGAAGCGCCCTCGTGAAAGCTCTCCAAAAAACTATGATGGCAGCGCGGCCACAGCAAGAGCAGCAGGCTGGACCATCCCAAGGACAATAATTCATGGCTACTGTAGCGGAAGTGCTCAAGAGTGCCGGTGTTGCCGATGACGTTGCGGCAGGTCTTCCGAAAGAAGTTGTTTCCGCGCTCTCGGGACTCGTTGCTGACGCTGACACGAAGCTCTCGACAGCCGCGCAAGCCGCACAGAAAGCAGAAGAAGCTCGCCGCCAAGCCGAACTTGAGCGCAAGGAAATCGAAGACTACGTTTCCAAGTACGAAACCTCGCTGAACGAGCAGGGATCGCTCAAAGCGAAGTACGATGCAGCGGTTGCCTACATGGAGTCACTCAAGGCTCAGGGCTTCGACGTGAAAATTCCTGGCACAGAAGGCAATGGCGACGGCAAGAAGCCGGTCGTACCGGGGAGTCCGGCAATTGGAGGCAACGCAGTGGATGAAGGCAAGATTCTTGGCCGCGTCGGAAGCGTGATGAGTCAGTGGCTGGATGCAAACAACGAGCATATCCGGCTTTACGGCGTACCAATCCCAGACCCTTCGACCTCGATTGCGGAAGAGGCCCGTCTCGCTCGGAAGTCGGTTGCAGAATACATCGCCGACAAGTATCACTTCCGTGAGCGGCAGACGGAGAAGCAGAAAGAAGCCTACGACGCTCGCGTTGCCGCCGACGTGAAGGTCAAGCTCGACGAAGAGCGCCGGAAAGATGCAGAGAAGCGCGGCAGCAATCCCAACCTGCGCGAAGGCGAGTCCTCGCGGTCGAGTTTTGTTCCTAAAATCAAAGGCGACGAATTCCACAAGTCGGATGGGAACGTTCCTGTCCGTGAGCGTCACCGGAGACTGCTCGAAAATCTCCACAAGGACGTTGAACAGATCAGATCGGTTGCGTAGGAAAGGTAATTCAATATGGCACCGCCCCTTTACGATCCGCAATATAACGAGATTGAAGTCGGAACCCGCGAAAGCATCCGAAAGAATGTGATTTCCGAGTGCTTCTTTGTGGACACTCCACTCCAAGACATCCTCCGTCGCTACGGCGTTGTCGAAGACTTCTTGGGCGGATCGGGAATGGTGGAAGCCTACAACTATGCTCGGTTGCAGGGCATGGCTGTTACTCCCGGACAGACGATCACGGTGACGCGAAACCAGATTGCGAGCGCCTCGAAGTTTTACGAGAAGGCGTATGCGGTCTTCACCCAGATTGAAGACTTTGAGTTGGATGTCATCAATCGGGCTGGAGACACGCAGGCAATCGACCAGCGAGCGTTGCTCGAAGCGAACCTAGTTTCGCAGATGAACACGATGCTCGAAATGGATGGCTACCGTCACGGACAGCCGAGCGCGGCGAATGGTGGAACGTCGGGAGTTTCGGACGACCGCACAAAGTCTTCAAACGGATTCTTTGAGGGTTTCTCTAACGGCGTTGACCCGTCTCCCGATGGGAACGTATTCACGCTAACAGGCGGCGTGACGCGCAACGGAGCGACCGGCCAAGCCTACAACTCGACGCCGTTTTATTGCGGCCAGTCGAACGGCAATCCTGGTCCGATTACCTATCCGGTCCTGACCAACGTTGTTGCCCAATTGTTGACGCTCAACGCGAAAGCCAAAGTCGGCATTACGAGTCCGTTTGGATGGGCCGCTCTCGTGAACATGCTGCGAGCGATTGCTCGCGTTGACCAGCAAAGCGTGAAAGAAGGTACAGACTTCGGCTGGCCTTCGGTTGACTTCTTTGGCGTAAAGATTTACGCCGATCCGCTGTGTCCTTCCGGCAAGACTTGGAACTACCTCCCCGGTGGGAATACGGCTGCTTTCGGAACGGCGGCTCCGAACACGAACTTCGTTGACGGTAGCGGAAACACGACTAAACTGTCCGCCTATACGACCCCGACGTATCTGTCAAACGGTGTGGCGGTCGCAGTCGGTGCGGCTTCCCCGACTGGATCGAACTTCCCATCGGCGACGACGATTCAGCCGTCCGAGTTGCTGTTCTTGTTCGATCCAGAGGCAGTCAAGTTGCGTCCGACCGCCGAGAAGAGTTGGTTCTTTGCGACCAAGATCAAAGAGATTCCCGACAACATCAGCGCTGCGAATATGTTCCAGCGGCTTGCGACGAACCTTTACATTTTTAACCCTCGACACGGATTGATTGTGTCCGGGTTCACCGCGTAAGGAGAGCCTCCAATGTCACCGATGCAGCGCAATGAGTTTTTACCGCAAGACCTAGTGACGATCTATACCTCTCCTTCCGGGTTGACCGACACGCGCACTGGCTACGCCTATGCGATGGGTGGCCTTGTTGTTGGCGGATACTTCGACCTGACCGAACAGGAAGCGCAATTGTACGGTCGCCAACAGTTGCACCAGGGGCGGTATCGCTTCGTGCAAATCGACTCCAGTGCGAACGCTGCGAACATCGTCCAGGGAAGTATCGGCTTGATGAAGACCTTGGCGGCTGGCGTGAACGTCATCACCAGCTACGACAAGGGATTGGCTGGAGCGATTCGTCCGGTGGTCTTCCTGAATGCTCCCTCGGCAGCGCAGGTGGCGGCGGGAGTTTGGGTCTTCATTCAAGAGTTGGGCGACTGTCAAGTGCTCGGAAAGTCTGGCGGCGTGACCAACGCGACACCGGCAGTGGGAGACGTTATCAATTCCATTGCGAATGGCTTTGTGGACGACCTCGCCACGCCGGGATCAATCGTTCCGACAACGATTGGCGAAGCGTTGACTGCGCCGAGCCACACGGCGACGGCGCTGTTCCGCTGCTTGCTCGACAACGTGCCAATAATTCAGGGGTAAGGGCAAAGACAGGAGATAACTGTGCAGCTATTAACCGCCAAGGGCTACGAGGGTGGCCTGACGATTGGGCAGCGCAAGGCGTTCGTGTTCTACGCCAACGGACCAACGTCCTATGCGAATCCGGCAGGGGATGTCGTTTCTGCTCCAAGCGGTCTGTATTTGGATGCAGTCAATGACACGATGTCTGTCAGTAAGCTCTACTTCGTTGAGTTCTACCCAAGCTCTGTTGGATCAACGCGAGCGACGTGGACGGCAAAATACTTCGTTGCGGCGACGGCATTGGAAGTGGCTAACGGGGTAAATCTTAGCGCCGAGCAGTTTCAGTTCTTGGCGTTTGGCGGAGACTTCTAAGCGAATTTAATCCGGGGTAACGTGGGGAGCGTGCGTCGTGGACGCGCCTCCCCTTTTTTACAGGTGAATATGTCACGTTGGGAAGTTGAGACGCGCAAACTCGCCAAAGTATTTCAGCGCGGCAGCGTCATAGGCTCGTGCGGCTTCTTCCGCTGTATCGAAGTAGCCTTGATAAACTTTTTTCCCTTTAACGATAAGTTGTGCTCTCCAACGAGAGTTCCAGACAACACCCTTATACCCGGAAGTATTGTGTTTTCTTTTCTCGCAGTTTGCTCCATTTTGAGAGACGGTGCAGATGCGAAGATTTTCTTTTCGGTTGTCCAGCGTGTTTCGATTCTTATGATCGTGGCTCTCGCCATCCTGCATCACTTCATTGTGCATGGCTACAGTTTGCTTACGACCACCCTCTCGGGAGTCGCGATACGCATAAAAGGACTTCGTGTATTTGTTCCAAACTGCGTACCAGTTCCACCGGACAAGGCGGTCGTACTCAGAGGAATTGACGATTGCGTCTTGACGTTGCGTGAGAGCGATAAGGCGGATAGACTGATCGAGCGGCTGGACAACGACGTGTCGTTTCACGTTGCGTTTCATAGTTCCTACCCTAATAGGAATTGTGCGGTCTGGCCGCACTTCTCCATCCTACCACAAGGGGGTGCCTTATTTCTTATATAAGTATGGCAAAATCCCTTGCTCAAGGCGAGATACCGGGAGTTTCTTTAGAGCTTGTAAAAACCAAATTGAATGAAGCACTCGGACACATCTACGACGAGAGCGTTTTCAGTTTCCAACTCGGCAACTCCGGTGGATGGCTCATTCCCGGACTCGTAGCGAGCTTAGGGACGGTGACAGTCACTCCCTACAGCCCTTACGTTTTCGCTGATGCGGTCGCTTCAGGAATATGGGCGCAGTACGCATTAACGACGCCTAGCATCACCAGTTTCCAGTTTAGGAACCCTTCCTATGCTCTCTACGACATCATCGCCTATAACACGGCCTACGACGGAAGCCTTGGGAAGCTCCCGCTGGGAGCTGTGCCGCTAGGATGGGCGGGAAGCTCGTACATCACGCTCGACCGGCCTTGGATGGAGCCTGCAAGCGGGCCAGGGCAGAACTACTACATTTACCAAGCATACTTCCCGGTTCCAGTGTCTGATTTCAGAGCGTTTGTGGAAATTCGAGACACAACGAACGGTGACTATGTATCTTTTACCCGACTATCGCAGGACGATCTTTCGGTAGAAGACCCGCAGAGGGTAGTCTTTGGTCCGGCGCTCCCAACTTATGCTGTTCCGTTCGGTATCGACCAGCGTCCGGGGAGTCCGACGCTTGGATACCGGCGCTACGAAATTTGGCCGCACATCTTGTCCGTCTGGCCTTTGAGCTTCACGTTCAAGCGGCGTGGAGCGTTGCTGGTCAATCCCGGAGATACCGTTCCGTACCCGCTGACTGAAGAGCTTGTTACGTTTCGAGCAAAAGAGGTTCTCTATCAGTACAAAGAGGCGCAGAAAGGCGAGCAAGTCCAGCGCGGATCGGGTGCGGATTGGCGGTTTTTGTCGGAGGCAGCGCGTGCGGAGTATAAAGAGTGTCTCAAGAAAATCAGGGCCATCGACGCAAACCTGCATCGCGAGTTCTTGACACGCCAAAAGAAGCGTCCACAGTGGACGCAGGACGGGTTCTCGACTAATCGGCTTGGGCAATTGAACGTAGGGAGTTGGTGAGCAAATGTTCGCAGTGACGATTACCATTACCGACCGAACGCAGACGCCGCAAAATCTTTATACCCTCATCACAAAAGGTTCGCAGACAGGGTACACGGTCGCGCCTGCCGCTGGCATCGCTCCGTCGAACTTGACGCAATCGCAAACTGGATGCGTGTCTTACTTGTCCATTCAGGCGTCTTACAAGAATGGTGGGACCACCGTCTACAAGGGAGACGAGAACGTAAAGAATGACGGGAGCCGCCAAGCCAAAGAGTTGAACGCGGGAGACACGGACGTGCAACAAGCGTACTCGTACAGCACGAACCTGAACGAAATCTATCTCACTGCGAGCGCAAATGCCGCTGTCGTGAATGTGGAGTTTCACTACGCATGAAAACCATTTGGCTCGTGTCTGTGTTCCTGTTGCTGACAGCTAGCGCCTTCGCGCAGTTTGGCTCACACGATGTCTTGTACGTTGGGAGCGCTCCGTCTGGATCGTGCGTGGCCGGTTCCAGAATTCAGCAACTGACAACCGGGGCTGGTACTACTTATAGCTGCCAAAGCATTGTTGCTGGCGTGGGAACGTGGACGGCGATTTCTGGTGGCGGTGGAGGAGGGAACGTCTCGACTGGACAGACAAACGTCTACACTGGCGGATTTCTGCAAGACTTCTCGGCGGCAACGATGGAATTGCCAGAGGGTGCTGGGTTTGTGACAACGGTGGACAGTACGGTTGGGTTTGATACGACTACACAAATCCTCCACTTCTGGGGTCCAGGTGCGGCAGATTCCTTTAACGTCGTCACATCGAGCACGAGCACGACAGCCACACAGCCGATTTTCGCCACAGCCACGGCTGGCTTGTACGCTCCGAGAGCCATTGCAGGAACTGATCTCCCGGCAGTCGCTGTTCAGACTGGTCAGACGAATGTCTATACCGCTGGCCTACAAGACTTCACGTCAGCGACGATGGAAATACCGGAAGGTGCGGGATTCACGACAAACGTAAACAGCACGATTGGTTTGGACACGACGGCGAACATCACGCACTTGTGGACGAACAATGCCGACAGTTCGATATGCGCTGCGACGGCCACGGACACGACTACGACGCACGCCATGTTCGCAACAGCGGTAGCCGGGATCTGCAACACTCGCGCTATAGCAACCGGTGACTTGCCTACTTCCGGCATTTCTAACGTCGCCTATCTCAACGCCGGGAACACCTTCACCGCAGCCGGGACACTGAATCTGACCTCGGCTTCGGCAACTGCCGGTCTAATTGTTCCGATTGCAGCAGGCGCGGCACCCATTGCGAATGGTGCGATTTCTTTCAATTCAACATCCAGTGCGTATGTAGGCGGCGCAGGAGGAGTCAGCACGTACAATTTCGCTCTTGCTGCTCTTAGTGGAACGAGTACGACCTGCACCAACCAGTTCTTCACAGTCATCAGTGCCGCCGCCGCTCCAACCTGCACCACCCCAACCGCAGCAATGGTGACGAACGCCGTCTCTACTATCGCGGCGAACTCCGGCAACAGCGCGATGACGCTGGACATGAGTGCCTCTACAGGAGCGAATTCGTTCCGTGTCGAATCTAAATCTGGGGCCACGGCAACATCGAACGGGTCTATTGATTACGATAGCGGACCTGGACTGATGCACCTTGCAACGAGTGCCGTGGATGCGACCGCCGTGACCTCTCCAGCATCCATCTCGCAAACTTCCCAGACGGCTGCGATTTCAACAGCCACTCTTTGCACTGCCGCTCAATGTCCGAGAGTAAACGGACAGTATGAAGTTCATTGGGACTTCTGGGGAAGCGGTACGGCCTGTTCCAGCGTGACATCAGGGTCGGTCACATTTCTTCTCACATGGACCGACGCAAATGCCGTTACACATTCGGCAGTTGCTTTACAAATGATGGGTCAGACGGGAGCCTCCACGACCGCAATGGGTGGAACGTTTCCCTTTCAAACTGCGCTGGCAAACGAATCGGCAAGCGGTGTATTTTCCTTCACTACTAACGGTACGATCATTCAGTATGCGACCGGATACACAGCTTGTACAACAGGGACGGGTACCTACAATCTGACCGCCACAGTGGAGAGAAAACAGTGAAAAATAACAAGTTATGGTTGGTAACTACATTCCTTTGCGTAGCGGTCATTATCGCGTCTGCTATCTCGGTATTTCAGGGACACGTTCACGCGGATGCCACTTCCTACGCTCTGGGCGCGGCGGTATCTGCACGCTGACTTGGGAATGAGAATATATTCGAAACTCGGATGCCTAACCTTTCTGCTTGCGATGGCAATCTCATCCCATGCTCAAATACCATGTTCTACGGTCACGCCCGTAACTCCAAACGTTGGGCTTAGTATTCCACCGTTCTTGACTCCGGGTGGTCCGAATTCTAATAATTGGAACGTTCTCTACAACACAAACTTCACGTGTTTGGATAGTTATTTGTCCGGTAACACTGGACTTCCAGCGCTAAAAATAAACGCATACGAGGACATTCTCGAAATCCCCACTCCGCGCAATCCTCTTCCTGGATACGAGCGCTGGTACGGCAACCTCTCGACGCACCAGTTGTCCTGCATTACATCGAGTGGAGCAGCGTGCGCTGCATTTGGCGGAACGGTCACGAGCGTTGGACTTCTCGGTACGGCGAATCAGATAGCCGTCTCTGGAACAAGTCCCATCACAAACTCTGGAACGTTTACGCTGACGCTCGACCCAGCGGGTGTTTATCTCCCTGCGGCAAGTCTCACCGTAAACGGTGGCCTCGACGTATCCCAGAATACACTCGGGCTACGAACCGACTGCGCGAACGGTCAAGCTCTACTATGGTCCACGAGCACGCTTACGTGGAACTGTACTACGGTAACGGTCAGTGGAGGAGCAAACACTGCGCTCTCGAATCTCGCAACGGTCGCCATAAACGCTTCTCTCATACCTGGGACAGATGACGCTTTCGACCTTGGTTCGCTGGGTTTTCGTTGGGACGATTTTTGGCTGACTGGAGTAATCGGATGGACCAACGGCAGCGGCACGGCAAACGTAGGCATTTCTTCCCCTAGCGCTGGCGTGATAAACGTCGGAAACGGATCACAGGGAGATGCGACTGGGACGATTCAGGCTGCAAAATTTGTCGGCACAGGGAGCAATGCAAGCATAGTCGGACTTGGGCAAGGTACAGCGCAAGCCGCGCTAGCCAACATCGGCGGCTGGATGGCTCCTACGACGGTCCCTACTGGTTATTGGATGGTCGTGCCGAGCGCTCCCGTCAGCGGGAATGGTCTTTTGCTTCTGTCTTCCACTACAAGCCAGACGGGATGCACGGCATCGGCAACGATTCTCTGTGGGAGTTTTATGACTCCCATAACAATCATTGCTTCTGGAACTGCTGCTCTTCCAAGCGGCTCTCCTATTACGTCTTCCAGTTGCGCTACAGCAGTAACGGTTTCAGCGAGTGGCGTAGTATCTACGGACAGCATTAAGTGGTCTTATAACGCCGCACCAACCACAGTTCCAGGTATTTTAATTGTTAGTCCGTACGTAACCACGAACAACGTAAACTTCCTCTTATGTAACCCAAACTCCACTAATCAAACTCCTTCGGCCACAACTATTAACTGGGAGGTTCTCAGGTGAAAAGTGGATTGTTTATTATGTGCGTGTTGGTCCTGACTAGCTTCGCACACGGACAAGCCTGCGGGCCTCCAGCGTATCCTTGCTTCCAGTCAGGGACGAACACGATAAACTATCCGGCAACGATGCCAAGTTTCGGATCGAACACTTGCAATTCGACCAACATTTACACGATGGCACAGTGCGGCAATCTCATCGGCGCTAACACGACGGCGACTCCTGCCGATTTCCAGACTCAGATTGTCCGCGTCACGGATCAGGCAACAAACGGGAATGCGAACACGCTTTGGCAAACCTACGACGAGCCTAGTGTGAACGCTTGGAACACGGACGACTCGGCTTTCCTCGCGACGGTCAATGGCGGAGGGCAGTACGTGTTCTTGTGGAACACTGCTGCAAACTCGCAATTCACTGGTCCTGCAAATACGAGCCAAGCTCTTTGCACTAGCGGCGTCCCTCCTTGCGCTGGCTTCGTTATTTTTCAGAACACTACTGTCATGTCGTGGGTTCACAGGGACCATGCGTGGAGCGTGGATAACCAGACTGGCCCTGGAATCTACATGCAGGACAACACGATCACGCTGACGCAGGGGTCTGGAGGAGTAAGTACAGCCAACACATTCGACTGGACTAATTCACAGTGCTTGATGAACACGGTGAACGGCTATCCGAGCGATGCCTCGGTTCACGCGACGATTAATTCGTGGACTACGAGCGGAACGACGGTCACTTTCAATACGACCTTGTTTAATAGTTTCGCGGTCGGCCAAACGATTGCGCTTAGCGGGTTCGCTGGAGCGGGTACTAGCTTCAACGGTACTTCGATTACGGTCACTGCCGTTGTCGGGGGTTTACCTAACCAGACGGCATTCAAAGCGACTATCAACAGCGCTCCTGCGTCGAACACCGACACTGGGACTGGGACGGCAACAACTTATCCGCTCAACCGATGGACTGGGGCACTAGGCGTTACTCACGATGAAACAACTTTTGCGATGCCATTTTCTATTTTGGGCAGTCAAGGCAGCGGCTACTATCAGGCTCGGTGGGTAGTTGGTCAGCCGGGATGCCGCCTCTGGAACACGATGACCGGCGTAGTCACGAACAACGGCGTACTTGTTGGCACGATTACAGACGCACCGTGGGGTGGAGCCTACGGAGGAAAATCCGACCGCTGGAAAATCCACGACTCAAACCAGCCAAATACGACTTTCACGGAATCTGCTCCGACGCAAAGCACGTTCGTCTATGGCTCTTATTACGTGGACGACTATTTCTGGGATGGAGGACTGAACGCAATTCCTTGTGGCACTGGAGCACCGAAGTGGCTAGCGAGTACCCACTACGACGACGGCGACCGCGTGGTTCCGTTGGTGAACAACGCTGGCGGCTATATGTATCAGATCATCAACACAATTCCCGGAACGAGCGGCACAAGCGTTGCAGCGTGGAACCAGACTCCTGGGAGCGATACGTCTGACAACGTTGGCACGAGTTCTCCTCTGACGTGGCGCAATACAGGAATCGGAGCAAACACTGGGGGGCAGTTCACAATCGCTTCTTGGTCGCTCACAAGCAACTCAGTGACCTTTACCGGAGTCTACCCCTGTCTTCTCGCAACCTGCCCGCAGTATGTCGCTGGCAACACTCCTACGATAAGCGGCCTAGTCCACGGTAGTTATTTGAACGGACTACAGACAGTGACCGCTGCTACGGCGACATCTTTTACGATTTCTTTTACCCACGCCAATGATTCCGCGACCGAGGTTGGAAACGCGCAGGCGTATTTCACATACTCGTGCAACGGTCACAAATGGAAAGGCGCTCTCGGGGTAGCACTTGGCAAGAACTTCCAGTACGACTCTTATCTCAACCCGCAAGTTCCGAGATTGAATCTTGGGCCATCGGCCAGCTCCAAAGGCGATCAGCATCTCGGGAACACGAACAACAACACGACCGACACAGCATGGTTCTGGATTGCCGCGTCGAACGTTGGAACGAACGTCGATCTAGTGAATGGCGGGAGAACTTATTCTGGCACGGTGACGGCGAACGGGACCAAGAACGTCGTCTTGGCGTCTGGCTCGAACTTCGATACCAGCGGTTTCTGGAATGGGGATGCGATCACGATTAATGGCGTAGGGTACGTCGTGTCTTCGGTAACGGACGCAACCCATCTTACGACAACGGCAAACGTTACAAGCGGCTCAGGGGTGAATTATTCACTTACCCAGACCAGTCTCCCAGGTGCTCTCTATGGTGAGAGTTTTTTCATCGCTCCGCCATACTCTTCCCCTGGTGTGATAAATACGACGACCGTAAATCAGGTTCGCAGAGCGTTCCATTGCTTTAACAGTGGCTGGCCGTGGTCTTTTGATGCGAGATACTGTATTTCCGTCGTTTCGCAGACTGGCAAGTACGCTCTATTTGTCAGCGACATGTTTGGGCAACTAGGAAGCCGCCAGAATCAGGCAAGTTGCAATATCGGTGGGCCGGACTACGGAACCGAAGGTGGTGCTAATGACGGTGGTGCCAACAACTACGAAGTCGGAAGCGTCATCTTGCCTAATCTCGCGCAGAACAACGGCGGAAACTATATTTTCCAAGTGCTGAACTGCACGGCAAACGGCGGCAGTGGGTCAGCTTGCACGCTCGGAAACGTGCATCCCAAGTGGCCGCAGGGCGGAACGCCGTTTGGTCAGTCCAGCCCAACGACAATTGCAGAGAACTCTCCAGGAACGATCACGTGGGTGCTTTCGCCGGACGTAAACGATGTGACCAAGGCGGCTATTGCCAACTGCCGCGTGGACGATTTCGTCGCAATCTTGAGTCGAAGTGGAATAGGGAAGGCAAGTACGATCATTCAGGGGAACACGATACTCAATGGAAACGTGGTGATTGAATGAAAAGACTTGGATTCTTGCTTTTACTGTCTTCGTTTGCTGGAGCGCAGTGTAGCGGTACAGCGCCGTCAACTTGTCTTCCGCCGCTTGGAGTCGGAGGCGGAACGCAAACCGTGCAATCGTCCATCACGCTGATTGACAACGGACTTCCCAACCCTTTGCCTGCGACTGGTTACTATCATCTGTCGATTGCTGGCGGGGAAATTCAGGAATCGAACGATGGCGTTGCGTATCACAGTCTCGTTGGGGCGAAGGGAGCTACGGGCGCAACTGGCGCAACGGGTTCAACTGGTCCAGCGGGTCCGACCGGCTCTACCGGCGCTCAAGGTCCAGCGGGTGCAACGGGACCGACTGGAGCGACAGGCGCTCAAGGTTCGCAGGGGGTACAGGGAGTACAGGGACCAGCGGGAGCGCAAGGAGCAGTCGGCGCAACAGGCGCAACCGGCGCACGAGGTCCGCAAGGGGTTCCTGGCGTGATTGTTGGCAACACGATTACCGTGACCGAACTTTGTAATAACGTAAGTGGCAAGAGAACGTGTACTCTCAAGGTGTTGGCGATCCAATAGGAGACCAAATGGGGCAAGCGTTACTGAAAGTCGTAACCGAGACTGTCTCGTGGCACCTTGTATGGCTGTGGCTGTGGTTTGAGATTGGCGTTATCTTGTACATCGCCAAGCGAGCGTACTATCTCGTGACCGGCCCGAATCCGGTTGCTAGTACCTACAGCCAGTTCATTAAGCGCTGTTGGTTGCCGCTGTTCATTCGCACCACGATTGATAGCGTGATCTTCTGGGTGTGTTTCAATCCTGCCTTAGCCTCGGACGGTCTGAACTACTTGGGATGGCAGAAATTTTCCTGGGTGGTTGGCCTGCTCACCCAGTTCGCTCCGGTGGCGTTCTTCTTCGGGCATACGGTTGACTCGATTATGGACGTGGCCGTAAGCAAAATCCCGTTTCTCAAGAACTTCTTGCCGCAGATGCCAAGTCCGCTTGCTGCTACTCCAGCGCAGGCAGAGGCAAAAGCACAGGCAAAGGCAGAGGCATTGGCATGAGCAAAAAGAAGCAGCCTAAACCGCCAGTTCCTGCTCCGATACCAATAGATGACGGTGCGGAGAATCACGAACTGCCCGAGCATCACATTCCAACGCTCGGAAAGATCATCGAGCAGGAACGCAAGAAACAGGAGGACGAACAATGATTACAGCACTCGCGATGTTTGCAGGACATATCGGTTTTTTCGGCCAGACAGGAGCAATCTGGGCGTTGCTTGGTTTTGTTTGCTTCTGCGTTATCGTAGCGATCCTGTTCAAGATCGTCTTTCTGGCGCTGCCTGCGTTGGGCGTAACTGAACCGTGGATCAGTATTATTTTTTGGGTCATGGTGTTGGTGCTGTTCATTGCGTTCATCAACTACGCGCTGGGGTGGGGATTCTGATTGACAGTGAACGACAAAGGAAATGGCAGGACGCACGAACCGTCCCTGCGTGAGCTAACCGCCGAACTCGACGGCATCCGGGGAATTTTCGACGAAAAGATAGACCGAGTTCGGGAAGTAGCCGACGAGCGCGACCGTCGCTACGAGCAACGTTTTGTTGCAATGGACGAGAAAACCGGACTTGCTCTTACCTCCAGCAAGGAAGCAGTAAATAAAGCCGAAGTCGCACAAGAAAAGCGCTTCGACAACACGAACGAGTGGCGAGCAGCAATGCAGGACCGGGACCGAAACCAGATGCCTCGTACCGAGATTGAACAACGTTTTAATGCACTTACTGGCGCTTTTCGCTGGGGAGCAGGAATTGGCATCACGATCATATTCGGGGTTTTAGCCTTGTACTTCAAGGGACACTGATGGACGCAGCATCGGAAGTTAAACTCGCGCTTGTATGTCCAAAACTGGCAACGCTGATCCGTGCTCTTGCGGGCATGGTTACGGATGAGCCGATCCGGGTGACGCAGGGACTGCGAACGTGGGCCGAGCAAGAAGCGATCTACCAGCAAGGACGGACCACGCCGGGGGAGATCGTGACCAACGCTCGGCCAGGATATTCTTGGCATCAGTTCGGACTTGCCGTAGACGTTGCTCCGTTCGACTCCGAAGGGAATCCCGACTGGAACGAAACTCACCCAGTCTGGAAACAACTAATTACGTTCGGAGAGTCGCTCGGGATGTATTCTGGGGATGAGTTCACGCACCACGACGATCCACATTTCCAGTTGACGGGTATTTTCCCTGTAACTCCGAACGACGATGCGAGGCAGATTTTGCAGACACAAGGTTTGCAGGCTGTATGGGACACGGCTGGGTTGACGGCGGCATGATAACGTTGCACAACGCTGTTGTGCCGTTCGATGGCGACGAGATCGTAATTGGCGAGTCTGAAACCATTAAGGACTACACGGTTGACCACTCGCAGCCAAGCGGCGATTGCACGCGAGTTGAGCTTGACGGCGGAACGGTATACTTGGTCACGGAGTCGATTGATGAGATTGAGGCGATGATACGAAAATAACCAGCATCATCTCTCGCCTCGGACAGAACATTCAGTTTGTGGCCGCGTGCGCTCATTTCTTCGCTGCTGGGTATCTGGTCTTGTTGTTTCCGAGTCACGCGCTCTGGATTGCGGTTGGCATTACAGCCTACGCAGCCGTGAAAGAGTTTTTCTTTGATGCTCGGTACGAAGAAGACCCGCCTCAGACGTGGCAGGATGACTTACAGGACTTCGCGGGCTACGTGGCGGGCGCGTGGGTTACGTTCTTGATAGTCAAGGTTTCTTGAAATAGGAGGCACGACGATGCAGACACGAAGAGGTTTTATCCAGCGCATGTTTATGGCGCTTGGCGCGGTTGCAATCTCGGGGAGCACGTTGTTCCTGACTGCTTGTGGGAACGTCGCAAACGATCTCGTGACGGCGTTCAATTCGATTTTGAACATTCTGTCGGCGGCTGGATTGGTTCCGGGTGGGGCGCTTGTTGTGACGGCACTCGAAGCTGTGCTTTCGGAAGTCACGGCTTACATAAACGCGCCTGCGGCAGACAAGACTTCCATCGGACAGGATTTATCGCTTGCAATTCAGCTTGCACAAGCGAGATTGCAGACATGGTTCACCGGCCTTGGCCTTACCGGGACACTGGCTGTGGTCATCGAGAGCTTAGTCAGCGTTCTTTTGAGCACGCTGGCTGGATTCTTGCCGCCGCTGCCTGTTCCTGTGACGCTGAGTAAAGAGATCAAGGAATCGCGAGACACTATCGTGTACAGGCCAGTAGCGGTTATCCACTGTACCAAGAGTGGACTGAGAGCAGCGTCGAAGCAATTCCAGTCCAGTTTCAACTCGGTGCTGACAGCAAAGGGATACCAAAAAGTATTCTAGGGGGCAACGATGGCAACGGGAAAGATGCTTGGCAAGTTAGCGCCGAAGTACAACGCTCGCACGCGGGACTTCTCAAAATACTTTGGGACAATTATTCCTCCGCCTCCGCCTGAGAAAGTCTGGCGAGAATACAAGATTCCTCCCGACGCTTGGCAGATGTTCGGTAACGACACGATAGGCGACTGCACGTGTGCGGCGATTGCCCACATGCTGATGCTTGTCACAGTGCATACCGGGGCGATGGTGACGCCGACTCTCGACGACGTTATCAAAGCCTACACTGCCGTGTCTGGGTACGATCCGGCGACCGGCCTCAACGACAACGGTGCGGCCATTACGGACGTCCTCGATTACTGGCGCGGTACAGGCATCGCAGGCCACAAGATTCTTGGCTGGGCGCAGGTTGACCATACGAATGTCGAACAGATCAAGCAGGCCATTTGGCTGTTTGGCGGGATTGACATTGGCGTACAGTTGCCAAAGTCAGCTATGGTCCAGAACGCCGCTAGCCAGTCTTGGGAAGTGGTTGTAGACGACGGTGGCATTGACGGTGGGCATTCGATTCCGAACTTTGGCTACGGATCTCAAGGAACGAACTGCATCACCTGGGGAGCGCGGCAGGGAATGTCTTGGGCGTGGTTTGAAAAATACTGCGACGAGGCGTATGCGATTATTACGCAAGACTGGTTTGACCAGACAACAAAGAACACGCCGAGTGGGATTGATCTTGCGACTCTCGAAGCCGACTTAAAGGCGCTTTCTGTGTGAACGATCCGCTTTACAACCAAGTGGAGGTTTCGAGTATGCCGACTGAGCGATTCAGGAGCAAAGAAGCATACCGAAAATGGCGTGCGTACCGCCACATTCACGGAATCAAGTCTCGTGCCAGCCGTGTTGTTGTTGGCGGGAAGGCGCACAAGGTTAATCACACGAAGAAAGCAAAGCGGAAGCGGTGAATATGAAATACCTAGTGTTTTTAGTTTTGGTGGCCGCCGCCTTCGCGCAGACCACACCGAACATCGGCTTGAATATTCCAAACTTCAACACGCCGACATGGAATGTTCCGCTCAACCAGAACTTCACACTGCTCGACAGTATGCTTTCCGGTGGGACGGCGATACCTAGACTAAAGATTGAAGGCACAGGGCAGGGTGCCATACCAACCCAGCAGCCCTTCGAAGTTCACAATACTTCTTTTTCCGCAGTGGGTCTTTTTTCTCATAATGTTGCCTCCTATAATAGTCCAGACTTGGTATTCGCCAAGTCTGGAGGCTCAGAAACGTCACCGGCCTTGATAGCGCTCGGTAGTTATTTAGGGTACGTAGATTTCTACGGATACGACGGAACGACTTACGCCAAGGGAGCACAAATAAACGCACAGGTCGGCAGCGTAAGTTGGTCGCCCACGGTACACAGCACTAATCTCAGCTTTCAAACTACTGCGGCAGGAGGGACTGGTCCGACCGAAGTGTTTCGCATGGGATCGAATACCGATAACGGCGGCGACATAAATGTGAATTCTTCCCACTTAGATTTCTCCTTGCCGCTAACTAAGTGTTTCCTCTGGGCTTCGACGGACGGTTTTAGTGGTCTTCCTGATATAAGTGTTTGCCGTATCGCCGCTTCAACCCTCGCCATTGGCAACGGGACGGACGGCGATAAGACTGGTTCATTGGCTGTCGCCGTAATTGTTCCGGGAATCATTTATAGCGCGGCGGGCACAGCATTGCCTTCGTGTGGCAGTAGCATCAAAGGCGCTCGGGCGGTTGTGAGCGATGCAACCTCGCCAACCTACATGGGGACTTACACAAGCGGTGGCGGGATTACCGTGGGTGTCATTTGCAGTTTCAACGGTAGCACGTATTCTTGGCTGACTCACTAAATGCCCGATGGCCACTCAATTCCAGTGGATCACGTACGCCGCAGCCCGTAGCCTTCTCGCTGGACGACTAGCGGACCCCTCTAAAACATTCTGGACAGACGCTGAAATTGGGATTTATTTGCAGGAAGCGCTGAGAACTTGGAACGCTCTCACAGAGCAGTGGAATGCCAATTTCTCTTTCCTGACAAGCGGAGGTGGAGGGTACGGTGTCGGAGGATATGGACAAGGCGGGTACGGTAGCGGCGGTGGTGCCGTTACATGGTATGACATCTCGCAATTATCAAATTCTCCTCGCGCCCGAACTCTGCACGACTCTGATCTTTACACGATCATGGAGTACCACCTTCTTGAGCCGCCAACCGGAGCAATGTGGACTGGGACAAGCCAGTTCTCAATAGCCGATCTCCAAGGCGCGTTGCAACGACGCCGAGACGAAGTGATTCAGGTGGCGGGATGCAATCTCGCACAATTACCACCGCTAGCTTCCACCTACAACCAGCGCAGAACGTTTTTCCCTGACTCAACTTTAGAGCCAATGAGAATGAGATTTGTCCCCGACTCGACGGCAGGCCCGATCACGCTTTGTCGGGAAGACACGCTCCAGTTTGATGCCTTCGAGCCGGGATACCTCCAGAGTCCAGCTTTGCCTTCGTCTTGGAGCGTCATTACCGAACCCCCGCTCGCTTTCGACGTGGACACCGCTCCAGGCGTGACAGGGAACTACGATGTAATTTCTCTACAGGCTGGTCCGACCTTTCAGCCTCCTTTTGCTACGCTTTTGGGGATTCCGGACGATTTCGCGTGGGTTGCCAAAATGGGAGCGCTTTCGGACTTGCTCGGTAGGGAGTCGGAAGCGACTGACAGGCTGCGAGCGGACTATTACGCACAGCGATACGCGGACGGTTTGAAGCTGATAAAAGAGAGCAACTGGCTCGTCTCGGCCACCATAAACGGATTGCCCTGCGACACACCTTCCCTGAAAGATTTTGATGCTTTCTCGCCGGAATGGGAGCTTAACGCAGCCGCGTGGAGCACTTTGGTGCAGGCTGGAGTCGATTTCGTAGCTCCGTGCCCCGTAGGGATCGTCTCTAGCGTCGGAATGGTGCTTGTAGGCAATGCTCCCATCCCGGTTCTCGACTCCGATTACGTTCAAGTCAGCCGGGATGTGTGGGACGCAGTGCTCTCGTATGCTCAGTTCCTAGCGGTCCAAAAAATGGGGGGTGCTGAGTTCACGAGCGCGATGGAACTAGAAAAACAGTTCTTCGAGGCGGCTAAGGCTACCAATAAACGCCTCGCCAATATGGGGATTTTCTCGGATGTTGTACATAGTGTTGGTAAAAAGCAGGACGTGAGTCAACCAAGATGAGCGAAGTCTCCACAGTTCCGTTTGGCTGCATCACAAAACGCTATATAGGCGGCTTCTGGGGTATCGAAATAGCCAATGGTGATTTCCTTTTTGTTGACCTGTATTCTTGCTTTCCATTTGTTGCGTGTACGATCAAACGTCACACCTTTGTAACCAGACAGGTTGTCTTTTCGTTTTTTGGCGTTCCACTGATTTTGCGACTGCGATGCTGGTCGCAAGTTCTCACGTCGATTATCAAGAGTATCGTGATTCCAGTGATCGGCTTGACGTGGATCGTCACGACTCAAACCGAGAACCTCGCGACTCATAAAAATGGTGAATCTTTTACCTTTTTCATCTGGCGCACTGTTTCGCGCTGCGTAGAACGATTGGGTGTGTTCTCGCCATTTCGCATACCACTTCCACTGATTGAGCCACTTGTAGCGAGTGGCATCGACCTTGGTAACTTGGCCTTGTGTCAGCGGGATTTCGCGGTAGGATGGATTCGAGGGTTGAGGTTCCTGCTCAAACAGGTTCATGCGGTGCCTCCCGAAAGGCATTGCAACTCAACCCCATTTTAACATATGGCGAAGGACTATCCACGCAACAAGGGCGGCGAACGTTTGGGGATGCACGGAATGGACCTCGTGAATCCTCCCGATGGCTTGCGTCCGGGTAAGCTAGCATACGCGCAGAACGTTCGTGCCTACGTTGGAGAACGAACTTCGACGCGAGCGATGGAAGATTCCTCGGTGATGACTCTTGGTTCTTCCGTCCATTCGCTTCGCCGGTTGAACGATCTCACGCCTGCCGGACCAGCGTTGGGATATGTCCTGATCGGAGGTGCGGCGGGGATTCTTTATGCCAATGGCGTGCAAGTCGCTCACGGATTGAGCGGCAATCCCCTGTCGCTGATTCCTTTCCGACCAGCGGCAAGCGTTCAACCGTGGATGTACGTCGGAGACTCGCAAGTTGGCGGCGTCTTCACCGATTCGTCTCTCGGCAGTTCATTGGTCCCGAACGGGATGCTGAAAGTGCGTTCGGACGGACTGTGCTACGCGATGGGCATAGCTGAGCCACAAGCAGCGCCAACAATCACTTCGATTCCAGTCCCGTCCGCAAGCGCAATCTCTTTGTTGGGTCCAGTCACGATGTCCTACTGGAGCAATCTTGGTACAGGTTCTGCTCCAGCACAATTCATCTGGAAAAATGTCAGCGATCCGAGTGCGAGCGGTCCTGCACTGACAGCGATTCCTCCGATTGGAACGAATACCGGAAATTCGCTCTTGTTAAACGCCGCTGGAGACTCTGGCGTAAATCCTATTGCGTGGACGCAATACCAGACCTACAACGGCACGGTCAACACCGACATAATCGGCGGCACGTTCAACGTTCACTGGGTAAACGGCAATCAGTTTGGCGGCTTGGCTCCAGGTGGAAGCATTGTTATCGGAACGACGCTTTACACGATTGCAACGGTCCCATCGAATACTTTGCTGACCCTGACAGCGACAGCAGGGACACAAAACAACGTTGCCTACGAAGCAGTCGCTAATCTCGGGACTGTGCCCCTGTTTACGCCAGCGCCAGGTGGCGGCGGCTATCAGAACTTCAGGTGCGCTTTTACCGGAACGTTCTACGTGCCAGCGGCGGGGAACTATACGCTCGTTGCTCATTTCAAAGACGACATCATTTGGGGCATCGGGAACAGTCCAAACGGCAACGTGACTCTTGTCAGTTACACAGGTGGGTCTTACTTTGGGCAGAACGCTTTCGCCGGTCAGACCAAGACAGCGTTGCAGGGCTACCCTCTACTTCCTAGAAATCCAGACGAGTTCGACACAGGAAATGGTTTTGGTGGTTCCAACACGTTCGGTGGATCAAACGTAGTTCTGAACTTCTCGCAAGCAGGAAACTATCCCTTCGAGATTGACTGGGACTTCTGGTATCACTTCTTCGCACAACTTACGCTGAAGTGCAACGGCCAAGATATTCTCCCGGTTTCGGCAGCGGTCATCACGGAAGCTCAGTACCGCTACACTTACCGTTCGTCCAAGACGGGAGCAACATCCAACCCGTCTCCCGCCTCGATGGAGCAAACTCTGTCCGTGTTGGCGAACACCGTTACGGCCACTCCATCTACCGACCCGCAGGTGGACAAGATCGACTGGTACAGGCTCGATACTGGGCTGCAAAACTTTACTTACGTAGGAACAGGGCCGAATACGACACTTCCGTTCTCCGACATTTTGCTCGACACGGCAGTCGCAGCGAATCCGATTCTACAGTTCGACAACTTCCAGCCGTTCCCGTCGATTGATCTGCCTCGCGGTGGAACGGTAAACGTGACAGGTGGAGTGGTGACGTGGGTTTCTGGAGATAAGTTCAATCCGCGATGGCTTCCGGGTACGATCATCATCATCGGGACTGTTCCTTTTACGCTCGACAAGCGCCCAACGTCTACGCTTCAGTTGACGGCCAGCAACGTCACTGTCACAGGCGGGATCGAGACTATCGTTGTTCCCGCAGACGGGACAAACTTAGTCTACGAAATAGACGAACCGGACCTTGCGGCACAGCCGTTGCCCTACTTGTTTGGCCCAACCGACAACATCAATTTCATTTTCGGCGTAGGTGATCTTCTGCGTCCGGGGACACTCTATTGGTGCAAGGGCAATAACCTAGACTCTGCACCGGATACTAACCAAATGGACGTTACGAGTCCATCGGAAGTTCTAGTCAATGGTGCGATGAGCGGTGGACGTGGCATCTTGTTCTCGACGGAGCGGGCGTGGCTTATCATGCCGAACTTCTTCAACGCTCTTGCGACTGTTCAAGGGACGGTTGGTTCGACATGGACCTTGCAGGAATCGAGCATTGACCGTGGCCTTTATATTCCAAGAGCACTCGCAATGGAAGCGAGCGGAAACATCTTTTTCCGCGTAAAAGACGGCATTCATTTGTCTCCGGGTGGTGCGGTTTCCAAGTCGATCACCGACGAAGATATTTACAATGTGTTCCCACACGAAGGCGTGATTGCAGAACCTGTGACTCGTGGCGCGTACACCGTTTGGCCTCCAGACGACACGAAGCCGCAGTATCAAAGCATGGAGTGCGCGAACGGCTATCTGTACTATGACTATCTCGACATCAACGGCTTCTACCGAACTCTGGTCTACGACATCCAAGGGAAGGGATGGGTGGTGGACGCCTATCAGTATCCAGCGCGGATTCATCGCCTCGAAGAAGGCGGAAACGTGAACGGAACGCTTATCGGATGTTCGGACGGATCGGTGCGGCCTCTCGTCGATTCGGGCGTAGAGCAGGCGTGCGCGATTGTGCTGACGCGATGTGAGATTGCAGGAGACGTGAGAGCACTTAAAAACTTCGGAGATTTATACATTGAAGGTGAGAGTTTGAGCTAACATGCCAGCCGCTTTAGTCATCAACGGAACTGATCCAGTTAAACACCAAGGGAGCTACGGTGTTGCTGCCGATCTCGGTTTGGGTGCTACCACAACTACGGCGGTAGGTCATTTCTTACACGACACCGTAACCGGACACGTACTAATATGTGCCGTTAATTATTACGTTTATGCGAACAAAGGAACAACGATAGTAGGAACGGCTTTCATACCGTCTATAGTCGCGCCAACAACCCCTGGTTTTTCTTGGATATTGGCTGGTGTGATAACCAGCGATACGCAGACCGTGACTGACCTCAATGCCAGCGGGGGTAGTGGGACGTTTTGTAACGTCACCGCTATTTACTTCATTCTTAATGCCCCTGTGATGGCTAGTTCTGTCAACACGACTGTGGTTTTTAATTTCACTGGCACTCTTGGTTCACCACAACAGGATGGGTCCGCCTACGGTGGTTTTGAATTAACTGAATGGAGCGGGATTCCTGCAACTGATGTTGCTACGGTTGTAACTAACAAAGGAATAAACGCAACTGTCGATGCTGGCACTATAACGCCACCAGCCAGTGCTATTGATTTACTGATTGTCGCAGGGAGCATTATTACTCCAGACGCGAATGGTTCTACAAGTACGAGCGTAGGTCCGGGATACACAGGGTTAGATAATCTGGTAAATTCCAACACTCCGGGTTCGGGTTTTGTGACCTCGGTTGGGCAACTTGGAACGCAATACCAACTCAACCTACCTATTGGATCGTATGCGACGGCATTTAGCGCGGCAGTAGACGGTCCCTCTCCAGATCCGGCGAATCCAGCGATCCAGCCTTGGTCGGTAGTCGCTGTAGCATTTAGTCCTTCCGGTGGAGGCGGAACTACCCCGATCTTACTTGTGTCGCCGCTAAGTCTGGTGTTCTCCGCTATTCAATTCGGTGCTAATCCAGCATCGCAAAACGTTGCTATTTCAAACGGAGATGGCGGGGTTTTGAACTGGGTCTTGAACTCGGATTCCGCTTGGCTTACCCCTGTTCCCGCAAGCGGGACGGGAAACGGAACGGTCGTGGCAAACGTAAATATCGCTGGACTTGCGCCGGGAACATATACGGGACACCTGACGGTGAGCGCGGCAAGCGCTACTGGGTCGCCGCAGATTGTGCTTGTCACGCTGAACATTTTGACAAGTACCGGTGGCGGAGGTGGCGGCGGAGGTGGTGGCGGAGGTGGCGGCGGAGGTGGTGGCGGAGGAGGCGGCGGAGGAGGCGGCGGAGGAGGTGGAGGGGGGGGTGGTGGCGGGATAACGACGTGCATCCCGAACTACGCGAGTGGTGTGTTCGTTCCCGACTTGTCGCTCTACATTCAGCCGACAACGGCGCTCCACTCAATTCCTGTGCCGACTGGTTCGATTGCTGCAAACGAAACGAGCGTGCAAGGCCGCAACGCGGTTATCCTCGATTTTAATAACAGCGAAGGTCTCTCCGCACGCGACTTGGGAGTAGTGTTTACGTGGCCGGTTGGTAATGGCACTGTTTTGGATTTGTGGCAACCGACGATCATCCCAGAGCAGGATGACCTCTACAACCGATTCAGTTACCACTTTCTAGTCAACGCCTTGGGTTTGACAGGATACGGCCATATTCGGGAGTTGAACATCGCGCACAACGCCACTGCACCGATCACGCTTTTGCTGATATTCGATCAGCGTCCGAACATCAGCATTACGATACCTGCCTCAAGTGGTGGAGCAGTGAAAGTAAAAGTTTCGGTCCCGCCGCAGAAATTCAAAATGGTGGAAGGATTCTTGTCTTCATCGCAACCGTTCATGCTCTGGGGGGAGTCATGCGAACTTAAGCTCGGGCAGTGGGGAAGGAGTGACGGTTACAAAGTTTTGAAGCCGTTCAGTGGATGAGTTCGCCTACTTCATTTCGTTTGCCGTTCGTCATGACCCCGGACGTTCACCCGGACGTACAGGCGGCGATCAGGTACGCCTTCAGCGGAATCAAAGACCTACAAGATGCGGTTACGGCAATCGTTCCGAAGCTCGGAGGCAAGGGAACAGTCACAGAGAACATCGTTACCAACGTCTCCGGTGGCGGCGGAGGCGGTTCCGCACCTTCAAGCATAGGAACGGTCAACCAGCAAGTCACAGGCGCGTATTCTCTTCTCCAAGCTGATTTTGGAGCGCTCGTCCTACTCGAAACGGCAGCGACGTTTGCGGTCACTCTCCCAAACACACTTTCTGCTCCCTTTTTTACGATCATCGAGAACGAGTGTCTTGGGTTGGCAACGCTGACACCGACGACTGGGACGGTCAATAACAACGCTTCTTACTTGCTTGGAGTCGGCCAGTTTGCGCTCGTGTTTTTCGACGGGACAAATTGGTGGGCAACGACGATACCTCAGACTCTCGGCGCGGTCTCATGCCAGTGGGTTGACAGCTATAACGCCGTTACGGGAATCTTCCACACGAGCCAGCCGCGAGCCTCGTGCCTAGCGGACTCGACCGTTGGCAGTGGACCTGTGGTTTTGGATAGCTCTCCGACGATCTTCGACCCAACGCTGTTTGCTCCCATGAGCATAAAGAACTTGAAGATATTTAGTTCAAACGCGAACGCAATCGCAGGTGGCCTTGTAGTTGGTAATTTATACCGAGATGGTTCTGATCCTGACCACGTTTGTTGTGTTCATTAGGTTGACTCGTAGTGCATAATGGTGGCGTCATGCTGAAACGATGGTTGCGTTATCTTTGGGAAAACGAAGACGGCTTCTTTGGAATCGGCATGGGTCCGAACCAAGGACAGGAAAACGAAGCTTCTGCGCTGACAGGCATCGGAAATTTCGGAACGAGCGAAGGCGAGAAAGACATCCTCCTGTCCGATAATTTCTGGCAAGCGATTCTGTCCGGCGATCCGGGGCAAATTAGCAAAGTTCTCGGTCCAGAGATGAGCGCGGTCAACAAGCAGGGCCAGCAAGCAAAGAAAACGGCATCGGAGTTTGGCAATCGCGGCGGCGGAACGAACGCCTATATGCAAACGACGGACGACTCAACTCGAACTGCTATTGACAGCATGATTTCGCGCTTGACCGGAACGGCAGCAGGGGCGCTGGGATCGAGCGGCAGCGGACTGCTCAGCACTGGCCTGTCTGCCCACAATGCAGCGTTCAATGCGGACACGACGATTCACGATGAAAACCAGGCGAAGTGGGGGGATATTTTCAAGAGCGCAGTTGATGTGGGGACAGCAGCGTTCAAGGGATTCAAGGGTATGGGTAAAACTAAAACTCCAGACAGTGGAGGATTAGATCAAAGCGTTTCTGGCGATCCTACCAACGGTGATTTCGGAGAATTTTAATGCCCCAACTCGTTGACAATCTGCTTGAAGGTTTCGCAAATGCAGCGGGTGCGACTGATACTGCGAACAGACTCAGGGGAGAAAGACAGCACCGTCAGAATCTCGATGACACGGCGCTTGAAGATGCTGTACAGGTTCACATGGATACCATGAAAGGTATTCAAGCAAGACTCGGCTCGAATCCAAACGATCCAGAACTGCAAAAGCAGTTGAGCGGCGAGCGCGACCAACTGTTCCAACTCCTGCATCCGGCGAACAATCCAGATGCACTGGGGCGAGTCAAGAAACTCTTTCGGCACGTATTCCGGCAGCAGGAACCTACGTCGAAGCAGCCGGTAAACAATCTTCCTTCGGTTGCGGCAATGACTGCGGCTGCACCCCAAGGTGAATTTGGTAGTTTATCGCCGGAAGATCAGAAGAAAGCGCTTCGCATTAAAGCTGGTCTCGACCCTCGCGCTATCGCAGACAAGCCAGACCCCGAGAACTGGACGGTCGTAACGGGCGTCACATCAGACGGAAAGCCGTTTACGTTTCAACACAACAGCAAGAGCCACGAGAGTCTTGGACTCGATGGTAAGCCGATTCCACCTGAGATGTTGCAGGGGTTCACCGTACCGCCGAAAGGTACTGGACCGAAAGTCGGTTCCTTTGGTGAATTCTTGCAAGCGTCTTATGGGCCGCATCCTACCGCTCAACAGCAGATTCAGGGGCGCAGGCTTTGGGCGCAGGCGAATGCCGGTACAACGGTTGGCGAGCACGTCCTTCTCGTTCCACAGTTGGACGGGAAGATTTTACCCATCACGGTTGTGACAACAAGCACTAAGACGTTTGACGGTGGTGCGCCTGTCAGTAAGCCTCCAGGTGAGCAGAAAAAAGACCTTGGGAACATGACGAAAAAAACCGCTGGCGTGGCTTCGGTTGGCGATCCAGTAGGCGCAAAGCGGACTACCGCACAGAACAAAGCCGACAACGATTTCGTGGAAGCAACGAAACTGGCAAGCCTTGCAGACCAAGTAGCGCAGAAACCGGATGACGCGGTAAACCTAAAAGGCTTCGCGATAGCCCTTGAGAGAGCGCGTGCTGGACGTTTCACGACACAGGCATTGGATGTCATGCTTGATGCCGGATGGTTGAACAGAATCAATACGTGGCTCTTAAAACCGGAGTCTGGATCGTTCCCAGCGGACATAATTCGTCAATTGGTGGACGGCGCACATGAAAACCTGAAGGCGGCGAAGGCGGCGAAAGACGCAGCGTTCGCAGAGAGCGGTGCTAGCGGCGGCGGGGGAGAGAAGAAAGGCAAGGTAAGCCTCGCCAAAGCCAAAGCTCTACCAGAGAACAAGGGAAAGTCCGACGAAGAAATCAAAAAGCACATCGAAAGCCTCCACTATGAGGTAGTTCCGTAACATGCCTGAGAACGATCCCTACGCAGCCATCGCGGAGCAAGGCGACCCCTATGCGGCGATAGCGGAAAAAACAGAAGCCACTAAGCTTCCAGAGAAAACGGCGAAGAAGCCGGGATACTTCACGCCTGAAAACTTCCAGAATCTAGCGTCCGAAGCTGGCGAGCGCGAGCAGGAATATCAGAGGCGAGCCACGTATCCAGGACCGGCACGACTCGTTATGAGACAGGGGAAGCCTGTCTACGAACCAGTCGGAGAGCAGCCAACATTGGCGAGTCGATCTGGTGCTGGCTTAATGTCTGGCGTCGAAGCAATTGTGCGCGTTGTCGATCAGGTTACGGCTGGATTACTGGACCCTAAGACTGCCGTCGCGTTTCTTGTTAGCAAGGTTAGTCCTGCCGCTGCCGGTGCATACTTTTCAGCGCAGAGCACTTTAGGTTCAAAAGACGCAGCCAAGGACATCGCGAAAAATGGCTTGACACCGGAGAATGCGGAACGAGGTTTGCTATCGCTTGCCGGGATTGCCGGTGGAGCATCGGCGGGCCTAGAAGGATCGGCGTCTCCAAAGCCTGCCGGGGAACTCCTGAAAGGCTTGAAAGAACGTGCTCAAAACGTAGCTCGTCGCGTGACTACCGCAAAGTCAGGCGTAACCAACGCCGTCGTAGATGCTGGCGACCAATACGCAGGCGAGTTGGGTAAAAACCAGCAAGCACGACGGGAAGCCGTCCAAGAGAACATCGACAAAGACACAAAGGAGAAAGCCGACATCGACCGCAACGAACGCGAGACGGCGGAAACGAACGCTAAGATCGAAGCAGAGAATAAAGCCTCGCGTGATGCTGTTGCTCGCAAGGCGGAACTGGCAAAGTCGGTTGACGAACAGAGTGTAGCCGTAGGTAAGAGCATCGAAGATGTCGAGTCGAAGGTCTACGCCGCTGGCGACCAGAAGTTTAAGAACGTCCGTACTGCGCTTGGTATCAACGAGACGAACAAAGGACCAGAGTTACCGCCTGAACCTCTCATTGAAACAGTAAAAGACATACAGAAAAACGTCCTTCAAGACATTCCGGAAAACGTAAAGGAATTTCGTGCCATCCTGAACATGGAAGGAGAACAGCCAAGCGAAGCCGAGTCGGATGTTCGCGTGTTACCGACTCGTACCCTGTACGGACAGCCAATATCTGAGACCAACGTAGAGTCTTTTCCTGTGACTCCAAACGAACCAGTTCCGGGAGAGGAATTAGAACCTGCAACGCCTCTGACGTGGGACAAACTCCAGTCTCTCAAGAGTCGCATTGACGCTCGCCTGCGAAGCCGTGGACGAATCAATGGTGACTTGAAGCGCGGTCTGTTCCAAGCTCGCGATGCGGTTGTCGAACAGATGGGAAGGATTGCGAGTCAGAGAGAGGGCGCGGCGGCGGCATGGCAGGATGCACGCAACTTCTGGCGGGAGATGAAAGAAGACTTCCACGAGTCTACCGGACCACAGGGATCAGCCTCTCCCGTCGCGCAAGCGCTCAACGCTGTTGACCCAAAGAACATAAGGGGAGTGGTTCTCCGAACGCAGAGCGAAGTTGAGAATCGCGCTGTAAAAATACTACGAAAGTACCGCGAGTATGGCGGCTGGGAAGCGGCAACGCAGATAGAGCAACTTAATCGAGACTACAAAGAGATGACCGGCCTTCCCAAGAAGGCGGAAGTCAAGCCTGCTGCAGAAGCGCCCAAGCACAAGATTACCGGCTTCAAAGAAGTTCCAGAGCAACCTCTGCCTCCTACCGTCAACCCGGAGCAAGTCTCGCGGCAGGCAATTCAGCAAACCGCAGAGCGTGTTGGCAGACTGAACGTCTGGGATGCACGCATTTTTGCCTCGTCTGTGATTGCTGGACTGATGGCTCCGTTTCTCGGAGTCAAGGGTGGAATTGAACTTGGTGCGGCCTATGTTGTCACGAAGTACCTGATGTCTGATGCACTGACAAAGCCCAACGTAATTAACTGGATTGCGAAGACTCCACCATCGGAACTCGCCGCGTTACGCAAACTTCCACAGGCACAGCTTGTCAACATCAAGAATGGGATTACAACTGCCGGGGAACTGACGAAGGCTAAGACGATCTCGCCTGAACTGGCAGACTTCCTTGGACCAGAGAACGTGAAACGCATTCTTGCTGCCTCGGGAGCGGTCGCTGGAAGTCAGCAACGAAAGAGAAAGCCTCCCGGTGAGCAAAAGCGCGACCTTCAGGAAATGCGCCACTCGAATCCCGCGTTGCCAGTAGGCGTCGATCAGTGAACAGTGCGGAGATCCTGGCTGCGATGGACAGGTGTCATCGCGCCGGAGTCTATTCTCGCGACTGGGAATTTACCAGACTCCATCCAACCGAAATCCTGAGACGTTCTGTAGACGTTGGCCTGATGTCCGGGGAAGACGATCCCGGCCAAGCGGCAGGAGACCATGTTATGACTCTGGCCGCAGAGCGCGGCCTGGACATAGAAGGTTCCGGCGTCTATCCCATCGCTTTACACACAGCGTCGTTAGCGGACTTAGTGACAACTCTTTTGCGTTGTGGTGACTTGAGAGCACGTCCCGAGGACAAAACGGTGGGAAGTGTCAATTGGGTCTCTTCGGCTTACCTGGGCGCATCGGGCGTGCGGCTGCATAGGGTTCTGTTGGTGTCTCGATGGTCGAGCGACCGTGCCAAGGCAGAACGGTATTCGTGGCACACGCTTGGGGAACAATCCGTGTACGAATTACCTATGACCATCCACGTCGTTGTTTTAGGACAGAGGCGGGATGGGAAGTACCACGGAAGTTTTTCCAAAGGTTGGCTACACCCTCATGGTCGAATGTTGCGAATCAGGAAACGAAGCGGCGAGAGCTTCTCTGGCCGATGGACGATAGCTTGGCGCGAAGAGCAGGACACGATCTCGCGTGACAAGTGGAGCGAGACGATGGAAGCAGACGGCGTAATGGAAGACTCGATGTTTGAGATCGAGTGCGAGCCTCCGTCTCAAAAGATGTCGTCTGAAATTAGACTTCTTGCCGAGAACAAACTGCGACAGATTCAAGAGTACAAGCGCGTGCCGGACATGAATCCCAGTTCTTGTTTTTGGCCTACGCCGTGTCAGTTTGTGGGTTGTTGCTGGCAATTCCTGAAGCCATCGGAACGGAACGGATTTGTGCCAGTTTCGCAACTAAGTCTTCCGTAGACGGGTGCTGGTATTTCAAGGCCGTTACTGCCGAGCTGTGGCCCATGATGTCCATAATTCCGCGTAAGCTAATCAGTGCTCCAATTTCAGTACCGAAGCCGTGACGGGCCGTATATAAGCACATTGCTTTCGGCAAGCCTGCTTTGTCGCGTGCCTTGACAAACGGCTTCTGAATGCTCCCCAAGTGGCCGGACTTTGAGAACGTCGGAAAGACCCAACCTTGACGCGGTTCCCCATCTTCCATGTGACGGCGCTTCAGGACCGTCAGCGATTCGTTGAGCAATGGAATCGCACGTCTCGCAGCTTTCGTTTTTCCTTTCGGGTTTTGGTAGATGGCTCGTGCAAAGTCCATGAACTCCCAGCGTAGCGAGAAACATTCTTTAGGGCGCATCCCAGTAGACCGAAGGATCTCGAAGGCGTCTTTCGGGTTGCCGTGCATGTAGGAAGCAATCTGCGCGGCGTCCTCGCGGGACATAGCAATGCTTCTGCCCCATTCTTTTCTTAATTTAATTTTAGGAACGCTTGTGGTCACTTCCATTTCAAATGCTTTGGCAAGGATGCGGCGAAGTGTTCGCAAGGCTGTGTTCGCATTCGCCGCTCCCCCAGGGAAGCTCGCCGTCTCGCAGAGATGGTTGCTGATGCGGTCGAGAGACAGTTTCGACAGATGAGTTTTTAGGAGCAGGTCTGCTCCGTGGTGGTAAAACTTCTGGCTTGCAATTTCCAGGCTGTGAGTGTGATCTACCCACTCTAAGAATTCTGGGATGAACTGGGAGAGTTTCATAGTATGACTCCGCCGTGAATCTCACTGTCCCGTAGTTGGTGGACATGAAAACAGTTAGGATGGATGTTCACGTAATCGACCTTTCGCGGAAGGATAATAGCCCCCTCGATCTCGCTGGCGTCGGGGCAAAGGTCGTACCAAGCCGTGTAGATTTCGTCCCACGTTGGATAGCGGCGAGGATGCGAAATTGACATGTGCCAGTAACCAAGTTCTAGAGCGATCAGGGCAGAGACTTCTCCCCAGTGATACCAATCGCCGCCCATCGGGTGATTGAATTTTTTCCACTTAGCTTTGGAACTGAGAGCAATCACGAGAACCCCTTGTCGTTCATAAATTCGGCGGCGACGTTTCCGCCGCTCGGTTTGGGATTAGCCACTTTAGTTGGAATGCTGGTCACTCCCTCGGGGATCGGGTTGAGATGAGAAAAGACAGCGCCGGGAGAAACGCTAGCGGGTGGCAGAAGAGTTCTGGTTGCGTCCGTCAGTTGCATTGGACTCCCAGAAAGCCTCTGCTGAAACCCGATCAGCGAGTTTATCTCCTGCTCTAACCGCGAGAGCCTGTCTTGCCAGTGGACGAGCTTCGAGACCATAGCTATCGCCTTTGCGCGGTCGCGGATTGCTTGCGCGAGGCGGGCGTCAATCTCGGCGTTCGCTAGGCTTATGGTACGTTCGCCTACGGTACGGCGTTTCGTTCTCACTTCATCGTCCGTCATCCGGGCTACTCCCTCCTTATGGACCCACTCACAGCCATCGTTTTAGTTCTTCCGCCGTTCGTCCGCGAATGACAACCGGCTTACGAGTGAGGCTCTCTTGCACGATTTCCGCTAGCTTCAGGGCGTCATTGGTTCCGAGTTTCTGAATCTGCTCCGCAACCCACACCACGTCTGGCGAGTAGGCGAACAGCAGTTCTATCTTCTGCGGCAGGTTGGGAACGAACTCGTTCAGCCATTTATGAATCGGCTGGCCCTGCTTGAGTTTTTCGAGGTTTCCCGGCTCAAGCACAAGCATCACGCATACATTGCCTGCCTCGTCGTGCAATCGCGCTGCAATCATTGGTCAGCCTTTCAGCCGCAAAAGTGGTACACGCATCCGATAAATCCAAGCACAAGAATCCACGAGACCGTCCGAATCAAATCGGCTAGCGCGTCGTTTATTTCAGGCGTCATTACTCCCCTTTCTGCCCACGCTCAGCCCGCACCCGCTCAATATCCCCAACGATCACACGCATGTTCATGGGCACGCTTTCGTCCTTTGCCGTAGGCTTCCTTGGCATAAGTCCACCAGTAGCCGATCAAGTAAAATAGTCTCATTTACTTTTCCCCTTTCTGACGCTCAGCCCGCACCACAGCCTCAGCCCCACTGTTCTGCCATTGCTTCGGCAATTCCCGGTTTCGTGCGGCTGCGATTTGCGCGTCTCTCGGCGCTCGGCGCTTCCTTCCAGCATGCCTGCTCCCCGTCGCCAAGGTCGTTCGTCTTTTCCAGCGGCGTCAGCCCCTTGAGCCATAACCCTGTAGTTTTCTTGAAAGGATCGCCGAAAAAGTAAGGCTGTACGATCTGATCCGGGCCGCGCCAGAGCGAGGACAAGCGCCCGATTGGATTCTCGATAGCGATGCGCGGGATTGGAAACCTCCACAGAGCCTTGACGGTATGCAGGCCCATCAGCAATGCTTCCTCTCGCCATTCGATACGCTGCCATCTCGCTCCGCTAACCGTCAGAAACGTACAATCCGGGTGAAAAATTGCCAAGTCCCACTCGCCATTCACAACCTCGTTATCGAATACGGACGTTTGCAGGTGCGGCCCAAGAATCTCGGTTGGCCGGTAGTCGCAACTCCAGGCGTCATGCCCGCGTCGGCGAAACGCCTCGCGCACAACTCCAGAACACTCCATACCAACCAGAACTCTCATCGCACTACAGCCAGTAATTGTTTAGCGCGTTCCACCCATGCGGGTATGGCAATCTGCGAAGTTCCCGCGAAAGGTCCACACTGCCAATCGAGGGCGGCCTGCAACGCTTCGCGCATCTCTCGGAGTTCTCGGTCGCGAGAGGCCAGCAGGGAAGCAGCGTAGGCTTCGGCAAAGGTGAACGCAAATCGGCGATAACCGGGATCAGATAAACCGAAATTCTGCCCCGTCTGCTTAAGCCAGAACTGTTCGGCTGACATTGGTGCTCCTTGGGCTGCTACGAACGCACTCGTTTTGTCTGCGGCTCGGTGCTCCCCCGCTTGCGTCACTATTGTGTGGTTTGGATTCGCGCCTGCGTTGTTCGGCGGATTCATTGGGCATCACCTGCCTTTCGCTGGTGCTTGATAGAGTTTACCCACACGTCTATGTCCGGCAATTCGCGGAGGAGGATAATCATCGCGCTATCGCTCGGCGGGACCTTGCGAAAATTGCATTCTCTCGCCAACCACTCGATTAGTTCAGGACCGCTCATGTTCTCCTCCTTGGGCTGGTGCTGCTTGCGGCTCTCGGGACGCCGAATCATGCCAAGCAGCACGACATTCTCCGAGATATGCTCCACCGTGCTCCGAGAAGATTGGACCGCGCACACTCCGCATAACGCTTGGGCAATTCGGGCACTGCTCGGGCTGTGCGGGCGGGTGACGGTCCACGGCTGCTTGCCACGCACGCCACGAAACATCGTAATACGCAGCCCGGTAACGATCACTGCGAAGCGGCTGTGTGTCCCACCACTTATCGAATGCCTCTCGCTGCTCCTGCCGTGTTGCTTCCTCAGTCATGGCTTACTCGCTCCACACTTGTCGCAGTGATACATGTACCCGACCATGCAGCCGAGATTTTCTCGCCACATGATTGCCCCGCACTTGCAGAACACGGTCGCTTTAACGAGATAGCGTAACGAATCTAACGCATCGGGCTTCTTAGGCTTATTCTTGGGCTGTGTTGCTTCCTTTGCTCCACTCATGGCTCAATCTCCTGCCTGAATTTGGTGGCGGCATACGTATGGCAATCTTCCGAGAAACGCTTCCACTTTCTCGGTGTTAATCGCGTATACAGGCCAAACAAGGTCAGTGCCGCATGTCCAATGGGCATCTGGCTCAGTCGGCGGACCTACTAGGAAGAAAGCAGGATTGTCAGCGGACGGCTGTTTCTGCCCAATACCTGACGGGTGAGTCCCAGCATGGCTATGATTCTTCGGCCAAGGACAAGTCGCCATGACGCGAATCAATTGCGGCTGTGCTCTATCCCCGGTCATTGGAACTCTCCGCTCATGCTCGCCGCGTTGCAGTCCCGCGCATTCAAGCAACCGAGCGCGAACTGGTCTTCGGCAAACTTCAGGATGCTGCCGAAGTCGTAAACCGTATGGTCAACCGATCCCGGCGCGGTCAGCAGCGGGCTATTGACCCATGCTGCCACCCTGATCCCGTCCCCGAACTTGTCCACGCTCGGCGGCGGTACGTGGTCGTAGTACCCGCCCCAATCGTCGTAGACCACGATCACGACCGTGCTCGCCCACTCGGGACTGGCTTGCAAGGCGTTCACGTTCGCCATGATCCACGCCTCGTTGTCGTGCATGGAAGCCATCGGATGACCGGACGCTTTGAACGGCGGTATCAGGTACGTTATCTGTGCAAGCGTGCCCGCCGCCACGTCTGCCGGGAAGCTGTCGATGTCGTGCATGTTCGTCTGCCAGTCGGCCCCGTAACGCAGGTGGTAAACGTAGTCCCATCCGACCCAAGTGAACCCTTCGTCCTCGCCTTCGAGCGGCGTGTAGGCTGCCCACGTCACGCCAGCAGCGTCGGCTAAGTCGGAGATCGTTTGCACTGGTGCGGTATGCCCTGCTCGTATGTCGCAGGGAAACTGTTTGGTGATGACTCCGGTAACTGCGTCCATGTTTCGTGCCGTGGTCGTCGCCGGTGCGCTACATCCCCAGACGTGAGAGTTTGTCGGGTTGTCGATGAAGTCCGCAGTCTGGGCCGCGATTATGAACCAGTGACTCGTGAACGATGGTCCGGCAATTGGAGCGAACATGTGATCGAGCACAACGCCGGACTGTGCCAAGCTCCACAGTTGCGGGATGTCCGACTGCCAGAGCTGCACGTAAGCCTGATTAACGCCATTGATTGTTGGGCAGAACGCAGCAAAGCCGTCCATCTTGCCGGCGTCGATGTCGTGATGAGCGTCTGACCAAGTGTGGCCGCAGTTTGCCAGTGGCGGATCGGTTGAATGCGCGAGGTTGACCGCGACGCCGTTCTTCATGTGGCCCATCAACGCGCCCTCCGCGCCAGGATAAGTTCCGAACACGTGATCGAACGATCGGTTTTCAGGCACGATGATTACAACGTGTTGGACGCCGGGAATCTGCGCCAACATAGAAACGCTCAGTGCAAGTACGGCGAGTAAAGTTTTCATATCACACCGTCCAGCCACGCCAAGACGCCCTGAAACTGTTCCGCCGTAAGTTCATTTCCTGACTCGACTCCGTACTGCTCCGTGTACCACATCTTGACATCGCCTTGTGGCACGCCTTTCTCTTTGGCTTTTGCGTAGCAGAGCTTCCAGTTGTGCTCGGGAGTCTTCTTGGCCGTCTGGCTCGTCTCTTGTGCTGGTGCGTTATCCTGAGCAGGCTGTGCGGCGGCGTTGGGCTGTTTACCGAGGCTTGCCTTCCATGCCGCGTGTTTGGAGCACTTGGGTAGATGTCCTCCCTTGGCCTTGCACTCGGAACACTGCTGGTCGGACCCCGGTTTAACTTCAGATTCGGCGTAGAAACAATCCGGCTTGTGCTTGCCGTTCGGCATCCTACAGTCGCCGCAGATTACTTCGTCCGGCTTCTTGGAAGTCTGGTCCATTCCCGAGAGCGCCGGTGCCTGCGTCATGCCTTCGTTCCCATGTCCACGGTTCGGCTCCGAACTGACACTCAACGTCGCCATCTCGTTCTTGACATCGAGAACGCCTGCCTCTTGTCTCGTGTCAGGCGGAATGTCCATGACTTCCTCTGCCAGTTTCATGCCCTTGAGCGCATCTGCGAACTTGTCGCGCAGACCGAATCCTCGCGAGCGCATCTGGAGCATTCTTTTCGGGTTGGTGATCCAAGGCGTGTCCTGTCCGTTGTACCCACGCTTCCCCCAGAGTTTTGCCGTCTTCGCGTCCGCCACGGAGAATTTGACTTCGTGCCACGCTTGCTCTTTTCGTTTGATCTGGAAAACCGCCGTGTAGTTATCTTCAAAAGGGGTGCCAGTGTAAAACTCTTTGTGATCCTCGTAATCGGGATGCGCCTGGACGACTGCGAGAGAGAGATCACCCCAGATAGACGGTCGGCCATTGATAATCGCAATCCCCTGCATCGCTTGGAGCGGAGGTACTCCCAACTCTGCCCCCATTTGCATTGCTAGGAAACAGTTACCCGGCTTTCCCTTAAAGTCTTTCGGAACGAAGTCGCTGCTTGCAAGCAACTTCGCAAGGCCCATCGCTTCGGTCATGTTCGTCGGCGTGAATACTGCTAGCCGCGTGAGTTTGTTGGGTTGAGATTCGGTGATTCGGATGGGAGCTACAGCAAGAGCATCCTGCTTTTCTGCCATAACGGTCTCCTTTTTTCTCGGTACTCTTAGCCCCGAGAGGCTTAAATCTCGGCCACGCGCAGTCTCTATATGCCCTGCCAGTTTCGCTCTGGCTATAACATGGCCGAGTTCTGTACAGAATTAGATTCTACTGCTGTTTGTATCTGAATCAACTTTGGTCGGTGCGCGTATTCGCAACGGTCCCAGTAAGGGCAATACTTTGGGCTGCAACCCCACCAATCAGGATTGGCCGGAAGAAACACGCCAGTCTTGATCGCGTGCTGGACTGCCACGAATCCATTCAGGAACACTTGGTTGTCCTTCTCGTCTCGCTTCGATACGAGCGGGACATGCTTCAAATCTTTCCGCTTCGGAGTCTGAACAAGATAGTCAAGTATCACCGCATCCGGAGGTTTCTTATTGAGAACCGTTTCTGCGACCGCATAGCAAGAGAGTTGGTCGGAGTCGTCTGCTGCACTCTTGTTAGGTGACTTCCCAGACGTTTTGCTATCGCGAATGATAACCATCGTCCCATCTGTCTCTCGAATGTCCATCTCTCCGCACAAGTCAATCCCTTTGCGAGCCTGGGAGTTTAGCGACGTTGCTACGGAATGCAAAATCTTCCGGTCGTAAGTGGTCAATGCGTCCTCGGCTTGTTTGTGCAACTCGGAAGCACGGAACCGAAGGAACATATCCATGTTGATTGAAAACCGTCGCGAGACCTGGACCTCGACTGGCAAGTCGGTACTCATGTGGATCGTTGGCGCAACACTCTCACAGTGCAAGCCAGCAAGGTTGACAGCCTTGTCTTTCGCTTCACCCACGACGGTATCCGCAGACAGACCCTCGGCCTTCTCGTCCGGGTCAGGCTCAATCGGTTCTCGCTGTTGCAAGTAATCGAAAGCGCCTTCTGCAACCCCCATCGCGTCTTTTTTTGAAAGCAATTCTCCAGACTGAATCCGGTTCGTCAAATTGGCCGCGATAGATTGGTGCGTGGCCGTCCCTGTGTGAAGATGAGAGCGAGGTGGACGCGGTATGCCCATGATGTGTTGAAACATAAACTGGATTCCGCAGTTACGCGCCTGATTCATGCCAGAGACGTGCAACTGTTGACGAAGTTTTACCTGCATCGTCGCTAGCGCGTCACTAGAAAGGGACATTGACTGCCTCGACCAACTTCATGAAAAGTTTCCGGTTAACTGCTAGCCAGTTGTTCTCTTTCGAGTCCAGTTCCGCCTCGGTGAGGCTGGCTACGAGCGCCAGGGCTGCACTCCGAATCGTGACAAGGCCATTGTCTTTTGCCTTGTGCGCTTTCTTCGGCGCTGCAATCTTGCCGTTCCCTTTTGCTTTCGAGATTGCCGCTTTCTGCTGATCCTGCGAGAGCTTTGCGATAGAGACAGCCGCTGAACCCTTCAAGCGACCGTCCTTCATCGCCTGCTCTGCTTCGGGGCTGAGATTGACAAGCGCTTCTCTCTTGCGGACCCAACGGAGCGCTGCTTTCAAGTCTTCGCCTTGAGCGCCAGGAAAATAGATCACGGCAACTTGCTCCTCGGTCTTGGCGTACTGCTTCATAAGACGCTTGATGTTGTAGGCGTCGTCCAACTCGGTTGTCTGGTTCCGCATCCGGTTCTCGGAGATAGCGGTTAGGAATCCCTCTTCCTCGGAGCACTGGACATAAGTGCAGCGCAATTGCACCGGCTGACCCATGAGGTTGCGCTTGTTAATCTCGCTCACGGCTCGGTAGCGCGAGAATCCCGCAACAAGTACGGCCTTGCCGCCGTCGTTCCTGATCGGAACAGGTGTGTGCTGTCCGTTGACCAAAATGTCCTGAATCAGCCACTCGATATCCGGCAGAACGTGTCGGCCATTCAGCGCCGGTTTAATGGTGATGTCTTCCGGCAATAAGCGGTACTCGCTGGTACGGCTGTGAGGAACTGAAAATTGGACGGCCATAATTTAGCCTCGAAAGTCTTTCGCGTTTGGACAATTGCTGAAATGAGATTCGCAGTTCCCAGATTCGTCCACGTCCATCGGCATCTTCTTGCCGCGAGGCGTCGTCCACCATTCGATTCTCTCTCCACAGCCTCGACAGTTCGCATCGTTCTCGAACTTGTACCCAGCAGCCTTGAGAGCTTCGATGGTTTCTGGAAACGGCATACAGACCTCAGATGATGATGTCTTTTGTTAGTTCGACCTTAACGAGTTCCCACGACTTGCCTGCTTCTTTGTCTGCTTTTCGTGCGGCGTGCTGCAAGGATTGAGCAGCAACCGGAACGGTTTTGGTGGCTTCATTTCCGCCTGAGTACGTTGCGTTATAGACTTTCACTTCTGCTCCTTCGAAGGCCAGATGTGGCCGCACTTCCGGCAAACTCGGTCTAAATTAAGACGAGTGTAGACCTGACCTGAACCACATGCCGGACATTCGAGTTTTGGTTTTTCCTCGACTTTTGATTTCATGCTCGCTACTTATCGCACACGCACACGCACGTGTCAAGTAGATTCGTAAGAAAAATTATTTTGCTTAGTGACTTGACAAGTGGGATCTGGTTGGGAAATAATTTGGTCAGTTCTGGAGCGTCGGGCGGGCGGGTGCTTTGGCGAAACTTCTTCGCCGAGGTTCACGCCAACACCCACCGCAACTCGCTTCGATTGAACCTCGGCGAATGATTCCCATAAATCACAATTCGGAACCTTCAGTGCTATTCGCCGGAAATTCCTCCGCGAGAGGACGGCTGATCCTGGCACCCAGTTCCGCAAAAAAAGGGCCAGTTCGATGCACAAGTACGGGAATAGTCAAGGCTGGTTAATCCGGGCAACGGGCTGCTACTCGATGCAGCGCACAACGCTTACGTCCCGGTCGATAGGGGATAAAGCCGTACCTAGCTATTCCAAGGGTCCAAACCCTAGTTCCTACTGGGAAAGCGTGTCTCCGAGAGATTCTAATTTATGACCAAGCCATCATACGAAGAAGTATTCGCCTACTGTGAAACTCGCCATCGGTCTGTAGATCCGGTGGCTTTTTTCTTGCACTACGAAACAAATGGCTGGATGGTTGGGAAAGTCCCAATGAAAAACTGGAAAGCCGGGATAGCGAATTGGGACCGAATGCAGCAAACACGGAATGGAGGGAACCAGTATGCGAAGCAACTCCCAGAAACGTTTGCCGAGCGAGACGAGAGGGCAAGTACTGCGGCCTTCGAGCGAGCAAGACAGGATCGACTTGGCTTTACAGAAGATGTGCCGACGATTGAACAAAGTCATAACGGTCGAGCGGATCAATCTCTGGCACGAAGACCTCGCGCCCTACCCAGTGGAGGGCATTGAATACGCTTTTGATTGTTGGGGCGCAAACGCGAAGGCTCTGCCAGTCCTCGCAGATATTGTAGGGATGCTACAAACGTGGACGATCCCCAATGCAGGCGAGAGAGACGAGCCAGGATGCGAGAAGTGCAAAGACGGATTCATTGTCACAAACCCAGAGAAGTCGGTCGCCGATTGGGTTGTGACGCCATGCGAGTGCATCCGAGACCGTTCACTACGTAATCGAGAACAGCGCGATCCTAATCCACTCACTCAGGAAGAAGTAGTGGCTTTGGCTCAGAGGCTACGTGATGTGTCTGGCACGCAGCCGAATCGTTTTCCAAACGGCAACCCAAGAATGAATCGGCCTCTTACACAGGCGCGAGCGTTGCTAAATATATAGCGCAAATTAAATGAGCCGATGGGACACTCCGATACGCTGGGAAGAGATGACACAACTAGCCTCACAGTGTTTGAGGAATGAAGTGGAAAGAGACCAGCGGGACGGAACAAAACGAATGAACGCACTTCGAGCTGGGCAGTGCTATTGGTGCAACCGCCGTGCCCACCCCCCACACGTTCGTTGCGCCGGTTCAATGAAGGGAATGGCCGCATGAGTGTACAGCCGGTTGTGATACCTCCACAGGATGCCACCCCAGCAAGCACAGGACGAGCCAGAGCGCGATTCGATGAGTTGGTGGCCCTCGGGAAGCAAGCCGTGGAATCGGGCCGGATATGGGCAAGAATAGGCCGGTTGGCGGTCCAGATGGAGCAGGACCAGGACTACGCCGCGCTCGGATTCGATTCAATGGGCGCTTGCATCATGGAAATAGAGCTACTATCAGGTTATGACCGATCTTCCATCTACGCCTACAAAACTCTCTACGAAGAAGCCAGTCCGAATGCTGGGGAAACGATCTTGCAGATGCCCCTTGGTTCGGCGCAAATCTATCGGCAGCTTCCATCGGCGCTGCAACGCAACCCAGTAGTCCAGACGGCGGCGAGAACCAAGCCAAAAGACTTTCGCGTGACATTGGCAAGAGATTATCCGCAAGCGCTGGTCGAGACGCGCACTAGACTTCTTCTGAATTTAGACAACTCGGTATATATCTTGTGGGAAGAGTTTATGAGAATCTGCCGAGAAGTCAGCGGAGATCCGTCATTGACCTACGAACAGGCGCTGGAACTTTACTTGCTCGCGCCAGCGCTTCAGGAAATGAGGAATGCCCGTAACGAAGACTAAAGACGGTCGCACGCTTCTAACTGGGAAAGACTACACGGAGCTTCGCCTGCATGTTTATATTAGGGACAAAGGATTCTGCCAGCGTTGCGGGATTCGTGTTCGTTACGAGCAACAAGGTTTTGACGATGACTACCATTTGGCACACGTAATTCCCCGGCGAATGGGCGGCGGATCACGCGACGATACGATGGAAAACACGCACGTATTGTGCGCGAAATGCCACAGGAAGGAACATAATCAGGCATGAGCGATCTTCAGCGTAGAACCGAAGCACTCTTGCGTAGCCGTGGGTACTTGACCGGCAGCGTCGAACGTCGCAAGCGATTCCCAGCGCCGAAGTCGCAGCCGTGCAAGGCGTGCGGTTTGTCGCAGATGATCGACATCGCTCACGATCTTTGGAATGTGTTCGATCTCGTTGCGGTGCGTCCGAAGATTCAAGAGTACATAAACACAGAACCGGCAAGCTCAGTAGTATTTGTCCAAGTAACCAGTTTCAACAACCATGCAGACCGTCGCAACAAGATCATTGCCAGTTCGGAAGCGAGGCTATGCCTGCTCTCTGGTGTCCAGATTCTCATTCAGTCTTGGGGGAAGAAAGACAACCGATGGGTCGCAAAGGATGAATGGATAACGATAGACCAGTTCGTGCAAGGATTGCCGGATACCGTGGAACAGTTTTACGAAGACGAAAGGCGGCAGAAATTGTTGGACCGTAAGAGCAAACTACCCGCTCTTCCACCCGGAACAACCTTGCCGCTCTCGCCATATTTGCAGGATGACGAAATGCCGTTCTAGTGAAGTTTGCTGAGACTCGCCAAGTACGTCACAAGGTCCACGGAAGCGAGATAGAGAATCCTGATCCAGACCGCAACAAGCAGCGCGGTCGCAATCCAGCAGGGCCATTGATACCACGCCAGAGATTGTTTATCCCATAGTTTCTTACGTCGTTCCTCGTAAGCGTAGTCGTCCGCTCGTTCCATGAGTTTGTCGTATTCGTGTTTCAATTTTCGCCTCGCTTTCGTTGCAGGATTTGGTCTACCAGTTGTGGAAAAGTCGTAACGGTTTCTCTGTCCAAAATGCTTGCCAATGGCCGCAGAGCAATCGACTCGCAGACGGGGCAACGGTTGGTTCCCATTACGGAAACTTCCTCACAATTGAAACAGAGCTGCGCCAGTCGAAGTGGCACGGAGATTATCACGCTTGCACCGCCTGCTCTGCGTGCCAGTCTTCGGTCACTTCATCGTTGAGGTAGGAGACAAGGCGAGCAGTTTGCCACTTCTGTTCCGCATCCCACGCCGCATCCCTCGCCGCAGCCCCCGCCGCATCCCACGCCGCAGCCCCCGCCGCAGCCCTCGCCGCAGCCCCCGCCGCATCCCTCGCCGCAGCCCCCACCGCAGCCCCCGCCTAAGCGCGAGCCGCAGCACTCGCCCACGCCCGTACCTCACCCCCCGCGACAGCCCCCGGCC
>Ga0210410_10000298_pt1 | contig 60667 bp, 49 predicted proteins | sample IncBWC4MmetaG_FD_161058 | JGI IMG/M metagenome (GOLD analysis project Ga0210410, IMG submission 161058) | Forest soil microbial communities from Barre Woods Harvard Forest LTER site, Petersham, Massachusetts, United States - Inc-BW-C-4-M | ecosystem: Environmental > Terrestrial > Soil >... | reverse complement strand
GGAAGGTGTAGTGGCAGCCACCGGTGCGGAGGCTACTTCCTTGGCGTTCACGGCAACGCTGTTCTTGGAGACGGATTGCGCAGAGGTGAAGGCTTGCGGCGTGGTCGCGGAGACGGCGCCGGGCACGCTTTGATTCATGTAATGCTGGTTGTTCACAGTCACATTGTTGTTGGTGACGTTGGTGGTCTTGTTGATGACCGTAGTGTTGTAGTAGTTGTTCACGACGGTGGTGTTCACCGTGGTGTTCGAAACGTTTACGTTGTTCACGTAGGTACGGCTCACGGGATAGGACGGCACGTAGACTTCACGCGGTCCCAGCGGGAACCAGCCGACGTTGACGCCGGCGGCAAAGCCACCGCCGCCGATTCCGATGCCAATGCCGAAGTGCGGGCCGCCGACCCACGCCACAAGTGCAGGCGCGTAGACGGGGCGAACATAGGCAACGCCCACAACGGCGACAGGACGAGGCGCGCAGGGCACCCAGCCCCAAACTCCGCCGACAGTCACCCAGCGGCCGTAGTGGAACGGAGCGAAGCCCCAAGGCGCATCGTCAACCCAGGTGTAGCCCCAAGGTGCGATGTAAGCCCAATGACCGTAGTGATAGGGAGCCCAGCCAACGATGGAGACGTGAGGGAACCAGATCGTGCCGTATTCGGGCACCGGACGCCAGCCGCCGTATTCATCGAGGTCTTCATAACCGATGGCGTCGGTGGAAACGTAGCGCGCAGAAACGGAGTGGTCGATGCGGCGATCGCGGTCGGCGCACCAGCCGTCAAAATCATCGTCACCGCTTTCCCAGCTCTGGACATCGGCGCTGAGTTCATCGGTGCCACTGAAGCTGCCAATTTCCCGGGGATGAACGGTATAAGCCGAACCGCCGCCGGTGACTTCGCCTTCGCCGTCACGGACAACAACCACGGTGGTATCGCCGGCTTCGTTCACGTTGATCTTGTAATTGCCGGGGCGGAGGATGGAAAACGCCACATTGGGCGTATCGACTTCAAACGCTTCATCGTCATTGAGGTTGCGCACGCGGATGTTCAGCGTGCCCTCGGTGATGCGCACCTGCGTCATGTTATCGGTCAAATTCAGGAAGGAAAAACCCGTGGAGCTGCCCAGGCGGATTACGGCGGAACCGATACTCAGTTCAGAGCGCGCTCCGTCGTCGTTCCAAACCTTATCGCCAGTGGTCACCGGGCGATTGACGACGGCGGAAACCCAGTCGTCGGTGCCCGCGGGATTGAACGAAACGGCCCCCTTGGCGAAAGCCAGGCGGGCGACGCGGCTTGGGGGATCGTCATCATCGGCGGCGGCGCGTGGCGGCACAAAGAGAGCCACGGCCAACGCGATAGCAAGAAAACTCAGCAACTTAAGTGTTTCTTTTCTCATATCGAAATCTCTCCTGAAACCAGAGCGGACGCCAGTCGCGCGCGCCGCGTCATTTTACGTTCCTGGGTAGATAACCTGGGTTCACTTCAAACATTAGCACTTCGATCTGCCAGCGCCTCCGCCGGGCTTTTCACCCATGTCGAAACAGGAAACGCCCTAGACGAATGGCACTAGTTCATCTAACACTTCGATGAAAGAAGAGTTGTGCTATCCGTTTGGAGCGGCCGCCGGGAGAGACAAGCGCTTGGCGGGAAGCGCGTGAACAAGAATTAGAATGCGGACTTTAGCGTTTGCGGAATAATCTACGGGGAATGCCGAAGCCCTAGAAGCAGAAAAGCCCGACCGGAAGTTCCGATCGGGCTTTAGATTTGATTTCGTTTAGGGCCGGCCGTGACCGCCGCCACCGCCGTGCGAACCTCCACCACCTCCCGAGCTGTGACTGCCACCACCGCCGCCCGAACTGTGGCTCGGCGCAGAAGATGAGTGTGATGGAGCTGAGTACGAGCGAGACGGAGCAGGGTAACTCCGGCTCGGAGCGGAATACGTGCGAGTAGGCGGCGAGTAGGACCGCGGCTGACTTGCACTACCGCCGTTGGGATAGTTCGGGCGGTTATTGTAGTTCGGTGCCGAAGGCCTGGATCCCTGATTGTTCGCCCCGTTCCCTGCCCACGGAGGACGATTCCCCTGAGCTGGAGTATTCTGCGAGGGCGTGTTTGCCGGGCGATTCGAACTTCCGAATCCAGCTGGTTCGCGTCCACGGTCCGTGGTATTTCCCTGCGCTTCCCAAGTGCGGCCGTTTCTGCCTGCGCCCTGTGATGGTTGGTTTCCCGCCGCTGAAGGCGGCCTGCTCTGCGAAAGCTCGCGCTGACGCGGCGTCATTGACGAATTCGCAGAAGTGTTGCCCTGCCTTCCGGCGCTGATTGCACTGTTGTTGGTCATGCGAACTGGAGCGTGCGAAGCACCTTGTGCTGGTGCGGTGCGGGCCACCACAGAGCGATTCTGAACTGCTGTGGACGGCCGGGCCACGTGTGAATTGAAATTAGCGGCGCCCAGCGAACTGTGCGGCGTCGGTTTGATTCCGACTGAATTGGTAACTCGCGCGCCTTTCAACGAAGCCTCCGTGACGTGGAAGGCCCCCCGGTTGATCATCTGGCTCTTGCCGAAAGCATCGCGATTCGCCACCGTCACTGCGTGGACGTTGTGGGCATTCACGTAATTGAAGTTGCGAACGTTGGTGTTGAACACGTTCGTGTTTCGAATGAAAGTGTTGTGCACGTTGATGTTTCGGATGTATCCACCGCGGCAGTGGTACCAAGGAAAGAACGGCTCACCCCAGCCCAGCGGGAACCATCCGATTCCCAATCCGAAACCGCCGCCAAAGAAGCCGACGAACGCGGGGCCGTAGATGGGATAGACTCCGAACGGACCGGGGCACCAGCCCCACCGCCCGCCAAAATAGTTCCACCGGCCGTAGTGGTATGGCGCGAAGCCCCAAGGCTCGTAGCCAACCCAGGTCCAGCCCCACGGCTCGACATAATCCCAGTTACCGTTGCTATAAGGAGCCCAGTCCGGACCGACATCGTTGGGATACCACACGGGGCCCTGATCGGGAGTTTCACTCCAAGTGCCGTTCTGGTCCAGGTCCGAGTAGCCGTTCATGTCGCGCGAAACGTACTTCGAGGAAGTTGAATTGTCTTCCGTGCGATCGCGTTCTTCGGACCAACGGTCGAGCCCATCCAAGCCAGAAGCCTTGGTGATGGTGTAGGTGACGTCGTCCGTCCCGTTGAATTCGCCGCGTTCGCCGGTGTGCACTTCATAGGTCTTTCCACCGGCGGTGACTTCGCCTTCGCCGCGAAGCACCATCACGCGGCTGGCATCCCCGTTTTCATCTACGTCGATGCGGAAAGCTCCTGCTTGTTTTACTGTGAACGATACGTTTGGAGTGTCCACCTCAATAACATCGCCCTCGCGCAATTCGCGGACGCGGAAATTCACGGCGCCCTCGGCAAGTCGCACCTGGGTCATGCCTTCATCCAAGTTCAGGAAGGACAGTGCAGTCATGCTGCCGAGGTGAATGGCGACCACGCCGGCTTGCAATTCCGCGCGGGAGTCCTTGTCCACCCAAATTTTGTCCCCGATGGTCATCGGGCGGTTCTTTGCGGCGCTGCCCCAATCGCCCTCGCCACCCGCTTGGAGGGAAACGGAACCATCCACGAAACTGATGCGCGCCACGCGCGATGGCGGATCTTTTTCGTCATCCGCTTGCGCCTTTGGAGCGACAAAGCAAAAAAGGCCGACCAATAACACCAGCAGGCTTAGCCTGCTCTTACGAGCAAATGTCATGGTCTTCATGACGAGTCCTCCGTCCGCGGGCTGGACGCGGGCCACTTCTGGCCCTCTCTAATAATGAGACGTTCTAGCCGCTGGGAGCGTAACATCAATTTGCTCCCACAGTGTAGAACACCACAATGGTACAGAAGTTGCCCTGTGCGGCATGATAAAACCTCGCGGACAAGCCCTCACTACCATTAAGCCATTTATAATGTGCTGGTTACAGAGGTTATGGGCTGAAGGACAGGTCCTGTTCGTACGGGTTAGCGGAGAGCTGCAAAAAGCGCCTGCTTCCACTGCACATTGTCGATGGTCCAGTAGACCTTGGCCTTGTTTCCCTTGGTCAAGACCGGAGCCCACACGGCCCGATTGCGGTCGTTCCCCGCAACGTTGAGGCGATCTACGACGGTCATGCCCAGAGTCAGTTCGCTGGAAGTCTCGACGTCAACATAGTGGTCGCTTTGATTGGTCACGATGGTGGGGTCCAGTGCAACGGCCATGGCCACCGGGTCCGGCAGCGAAATTCCGTGCTCTCCTGTTTGCTCGAAATAGGCTTCCTGCGCCCGGCTATTGCATTCGATGGCGAAACGCGCCAGCGGCGTGTCGAAGCTCAGGACGCGTTCGATGTCGTTCACGTTTAACGCCGCGGGTCCACGGCAAAGATGCCAGCCTACTAGCTCCACCGGCAAGCCACTGCGCAAGACGATGCGTGCGGCTTCGGGATCGCACCAGATGTTGTATTCGGCGGCGGGGGTGACGTTTCCTTCGCAACAGGGCGCGCCACCCATGATTACGCAGCGCCCAACTCTTTCTGCAATGCGCGGATTGCGCTGCAAGGCCAAGGCAATATTCGTCAGCGGGCCGAGAGTCACCAGCACCAAGCCGGGGTTGGAATCGATTGCGGAAATAATGGCGTCGGATGCGCTTAGTTTTTCGGCAGCCCTGCGCGGAGTCGGATAGCCATGGTCTCCCAGGCCGTCCTTGCCATGGAACCAATGCGCGCTCTGGTGCTCGCGGCGAAGAGGTTTTTCCGCTCCCATGAACACCGGAACGTCCGCGCCGCAGAGTTCGGCGGTGTACAACGCATTTCGCGTGGATTGCTGCACGGCTACGTTTCCCGCGACCGCGGTAATGGCGAGCACGCGAATCGCGGGCGAGCGCAGCGCCATGATCAATGCGACGGCGTCATCGGAAGCTGTGTCGGTATCGATCAAGAAAGAGCGTGTCACGCCGCGTAGGATAGCAGACTCGGCATTCGCTGGATTACGATAAAAAGGTACAATCGCGATTGCGTGGAGGAGCCTTTCGATGAAGCGATTGTTTGCGTTTTGGTGTGTGCTGCTTGCGTGCGCATGCGCGATCGCCGTGCGCACCCTGGCTTCCCCTCCCCTCGCTCCGCCCGACCGCCAGATCGCGATCACCATTGACGACTTGCCGGCTGGCGCGGCCCGATTTATGTCCGCGGCGGCTATCACCGAGATGACCGGCAAACTTCTCGCGGTGTTGCAGCGAGAGAAAGTCCCGGCCGTGGGCTTCGTGAACGAAAGAAAACTTTTCTTTAACTGGGGCGAAGTAGACGAACGAATTAAAGCGCTGAATATGTGGCTTGACGCCGGATTCGAATTAGGGAACCACACTTACGCGCACACTTCGCTGAATAGGGCGGGATTGAAGGAATTTGAAGAATCCGTGATTCAAGGCGAAACGGTTACGCGCCTTTTGCTGGCACAACACAACAAGCAGCTGCGCTATTTTCGGCATCCGTATCTGGACACCGGTCGCGATCTGCAAACGCGGCGCGAAGCCGAGGCTTTTCTCGTTGGCCGCGGCTACCGCATCGCTCCCATCACCATGGATGCCTGGGATTGGAATTTCGCCATCGTTTACGACGACGCCAAGAAGCGCGGCGACACTGCGCTGCAGCAGGAAGTCGTGAGCAGCTATCTTTCCTATCACGCGGCGGTGTTCGACTATTACGAAAAGCTTTCGAAAACTCTTCTCGGTTACGAGCCTAAGCAGATTCTGCTGCTTCACGCCAACAATTTGGAAGCCGAGCACCTCGGCGAGTTGCTGGAGATGCTACGCAAGCGCGGCTATCGGTTCATCACTCTCGAAGATGCGCTTGCCGATGATGCCTACAGTTTGCCGGACACATACGTTGGAGAAGAAGGCCGCGGCTGGATCGAGCACTGGGCCATCACACGCGGCCAGCCGCCGCTCGGTGCTCCCGTTTTCCCGGCGCCTCTGGCCGAACGCGCCAAAGCGCTCCACCAGCCTCAACCTTAAGAAGGAACTGAACTAATGATCACAAATCTACCCAGAGAAACCATCACCCTCACGGTCGGCAAGGCGGAAGCCCTGATCTTATTCGAACTTCTGGCCGACTTTCATAGCGAGCCCGTCCTTGAGTTCAAAGACAACGCGGAAAGATTGGCACTGATTCGATTGCATGGCGCCTTGGAGAGCACGCTTGTCGAGCCTTTCGACAAGGAATACGAGGAATTGGCCAGGGCGGCTCGGAAGCAACTTCTTTCAGAGTGGGAAAGTACATGATTCGAATGGAAGAGCACCCTCGCTCTCCAGGTTTACTTCTTCTGTCCTGGGAATTCGCTAACCACTTTTCCCGCATCATCGAGGAACTGCAGGACTGACTTGCCGTCGGACTGAACGTTGAGCGAGATACGAACTTTCCCGCTTCCGTCGCGCAGACTCAGACCTACCGAGCCATCGGGAGCGCGGCCCAGGACCAGCCGGCGCACATCGTGGCGATGCGTCGCAAAAAACTCCGTCCAGGCATCGTCCTGCTTGTCCTCCGGCAGCTTACCGATCCGGTCCTCCGCTTTCCTTTTTTCCTCGATCGGGTAGTCTCCCTGATCCGCTATGGTGATCCGCGAGAACTTGTCTTTTCCCTCCTGCCCGGCATCCAACGCAAAGATTTGATTCTCCTCATACTGGTCAAGGCTCAAATGGCCATGATTTTCTATCGTGCCGTCGGGGAGCTGGCCCGCTCCCCAAATCAGACCGCCTTGTTCGGTGCCTTCCTCGTTCATGAACAGCATTCCCGCGGCTTCCCGACGGTCCGGCCGGGGAGACTCCTTTTTGTGAATCCAGCCGCCGGGAAAATCGGCGCGGTTGGAGATGGTGAGCCGCACCGTTCCGTCCGGCTCAACGATGTTGATGCGGCGCGCGGTGATCACGCCGAATTGCGGAGTTCGCATCATCAGGAAGCCGCCAACTACGGTGGCGGCAAAGACGAGCGTGAGCACTCCGGAATAGATAGCAAGGAAACGTGGGCTAGACAAAGCGCTCATGAGAACCTCCCGAAGGCTTTCTGTCATCTTGAATTCAGGACGAATCTACTACAGATACTTCCACGGCATTATCGCGAGAGAATAACCCAGGGGAGAACGACAAGTTGCAGATTTTCTGGATGGAAGAACGGACTCTGAGGATTCTTTGCTTTCGCTCAAGGTTCGCAAGCTGTTCGTAGTGGCAAATTCCTGGCCACTCGGAACGGTCAACTGAAGAGAGTCGTCTGCCTACTGGGCTCTCAGTCCAGAGCGGGAACGCCGGCGCGTTCCTGACGGCGGCGATGCAAATAGCGCATGGCAATGTTCAGATAAATGTTGCCGCAGGCCGTTTCGATGCAAATCACCAGCGCTTCGGTGTCCGCGCTGCCCGCCAAGCCCGTTTCGTTCATGTGCACTTCGGGCGGAAACACTTTGAAATGAAAACCCTGATCGTTCAGCAGCGTCACGGAATTTCCGATGACCATGTTGGCCATTTCGCAGACGGTTTCTTTCACGACCTGCTCGCTGGCTTCCACTTCCATGCCGGCAAGCTGGCTGGCGACTTTCAACGCCACTTCGGGCGAAAGATCCAGAATCACGCGGCCTTCGATGTCGCCCTTAATGGCGATCAGCGCGGCGATGCCTTTACGGCGATAGGCGTCCTCGTCCATTTCGAGGTCCACGATTTTCGTCGGGCCCTCGAGAGACTCGGCAAACACGGCGTCCGCGGCATTAATGAACGGCTGGATGAGTTCCATTCTCATACATGGTGCTCCCCTGCCAGCGCCACGGGCGCGCCGGCGGCGTTGGGATCGTCGCTAAGCACGTACCGAAGGATTTCGTACAACACTTCGGGCTTCACCGGTTTCTGCACGAAGTGCTTCGCGCCCTTCTGCAGGGCCGCCAGGATGTTCTCCTGGTAGCCGACGGAGGAAACCATGACGATGCGCGCGTCGGTATGCTGACGCACGATGCGTTCGACGGCCTCGATGCCCTCCATCTGCGGCATGGTGATGTCCATGAGCACGATGTCCGGCTTGATGCGGTTGAATTCCGCGATGGCGGTCAGGCCATCACCGGCTTCGCCGGCCACTTCGCCGCCGAACATCTCAATCATTTTGATGAGGTTCTTGCGCGCGAAGACGGAATCGTCCACTACCAGGTAGCGGACCGGCTGATTATCTTTTCGTAGTAGAGCGGCGAACTGTTTCATGGCCTTCTCCTTATCCCTGCGCTCGCCTTCACGAGCGCGGGGAAGAAACGGGTGTCCTTTCGTTCTTTTCGTGCTTTTCATTTTTCTCGTTCTTTTCAAATTTATCCGCGGGAGTGCGCTCCACGCCATACTGGTTCACTAAAAACGAGCCCATCCCGTCGAGCGGAATAATTTTGTTGGCATATCCTTTTTGAATTGCCGCGCGCGGCATCCCGCTGACCACGCAGGTGTCCTCGCTCTGCGCAATAGTCATCCCGCCCGCAGCCTTGATGGCGCCGAGACCTTCCGCGCCGTCATCGCCCATGCCGGTCATCAAAACGCCGACGGCCGTAAGGGCAAATTCCTGGGCCACGGAGTGAAACAACACATCCGCAGAAGGACGATGCCCGTTTACAGGCGGGCCGTCGGAAAGAATCACCATGTCTCCGCGCGGCATATGACGCACCATCATGTGACGATTGCCAGGACAAATCAGAACGCGGCCGGCGAGAAGGAGATCGCCGGAGCGCGCTTCATGAACTTCCAGAGCGCAGCACTCGTCGAGACGCTTCGCAAACATTTCCGTAAAGCCTTCGGGCATATGCTGCACGACGAGAATGGTGGAGAGAAAATCCGCCGGGATTTGCGAAAGAACAAATTGCAAGGCGTTCGGGCCACCGGTGGAAATTCCAATGGCGATGACGCGGCGCGGAGGCGGCAAAGCCGGGCGGGCTTCTTTTTTCGGACCAAACGGATCCTCGCGAACGACGGCGGGTGGGAGTTTTTTGCCGACGGCGCGCTTGGCCACTTTGATTTTAGAAATCAATTGGTCGGCAATTTCTTCCAGGTGGCCGGCGGCGGCTTCCTTGGGTTTGGCGAGAAAATCGACGGCGCCAAGAGCGAGAGCCTTGAAAGTGGCGTAACCACCTTCTTTCGAATGGGTGCTAAAAAGAATGACCGGCAAGGGAGCGCTCTTCATGATCATGCGAAGCGTTTCCATGCCGTCCATGCGCGGCATTTCGAGATCCAAGGTCACCACATCAGGCTGAAGCTCTTCGATTTTCTTGAGCGCGAAAGCTCCGTCCATCGCGGTGCCGACAACTTCAATGGAAGAATCACGGGCGAGGATCGCCGGAATCAGTTTCCGCATGAGCGCGGAATCATCGACCACGAGAACGCGGATGCGGTCGCTCATGCGATGGCTCCCAGTGGATTGGCGCGAGTAAGGCGCGAAAGAACCGCGGGAACATTGAGGATGAGCACGACGGTACCATCACCAAGGATAGAAGCGCCGCTGACGAGGTCGCTGGAAACAATTTCGGTGGGCAGCGCCTTGATGACGAGCTCTTCTTCACCGACGAGGCTGTCGACGACCAAGCCAAAACGCTTTTCGGCGGCGCCGATGACGATGACAAAGTTTTTCTTTTTGGCAGGCTGCGTATCGATGCTGTGCAAACGGCTGAGATGATTCAAACGGACCAGGGTGAGAATCTGCTCGCGAAGACGGAGTACCTCGCGCTGGTCCACTTTATGAATGTCGTGATCGGAAATGCGAGTAATCTCCACAACGGAAGAGAGTGGTACGGCAAAAAGACGGCCGCCGACGCGGAAGAGCAGCGTTTGGATGCTGGCGAGGGTGAGCGGTGCGCGAAGTTGGAACGTGGTGCCTTTGCCCTTTTGCGAGGAAACGTGGACGGTTCCTTTAAGCCGCTCGATGACGGTGCGGACGACGTCCATACCGATGCCACGGCCAGAAACTTCGGTTACTTCGGCGGCAGTGCTGAAACCAGATTCGAAGATCAGATTCTGAGTTTCCTGTTCTGTCAGGCGCTGCGCTTCTTCAGGCTTGAGGATGCCCTTTTCGACCGCGCGAGCGCGCAGGCGAGCAGGATCGATTCCCCGGCCGTCGTCGCGAATTTCAATGACTACCTGAGTGCCCTGATGATAGGCGTTGAGGTAGAGAGTGCCGCGGGCCGGTTTGCCAACGGTCAAACGCTCGTCGGCGGGCTCGATGCCATGGTCTACGGCGTTGCGGACAAGATGCATGAGCGGCTCGGCGAGAGAATCCAAGATGCCCTTGTCGAGATCGGTGTTTTCCCCGGAAAGTTCGAGCGCGACGTCTTTTCCGCACTGCTTAGCGACGTCGCGGACGACGCGCGGAAACCTGCGGAAGAGCTGCTCGACTGGAACCATGCGGATTTTCAGAACGCATTTGTGAAGCTCGTCAAGAATGCGCGCCTGAAAAGCCATGGCGTCAGCGAGCTTGGCGCGCACAGGGTCACGCGCGTGCTTCTGGTCGAACTCCGTGAGAGTGCGATTCAGCATGGACTTGCCGATAATCAATTCACCGACGAGGTTCATGACTGCGTCGATGCGCGCTGCATCTACGCGAAGAGTGCTCTCGGCCACGGTGGTGGCGGCAGAGCCGGAATTCGCGGGCTTGGCGGCACCGCTGTTTTCGGCTGTATCCGCTGCGCTGGAGACAAGCTGGGCTGCCTGAGCTTCGAGCAAGTCACCAAGCATTTCATGATCAGGCGTTTCCGCGGTGGTGGCGCGTTCGAGGCGTACATCGGAAACAATGGAGGGAATGCGGCAGCGCTGGATAAGTTTTTCCTCGGCCTGAGAAGTGGCAAGAGCGGCTTCGACGATTTCGACCGAAGCGGCGGCCACGTTGTCTTCCGGGCGGAGCGCGATGACGGTGCCGCTGCCATGAAGCACGTTTCGAATGAGCTGGAAGGCGGCCGCACGCATCAAACTGTTGGGGTCGATGCGCAGGGCGACGTTGTAAACCGTTTCGCCGCGATGCACTGCTTCGGAAATCATCAGTTGCTCGTATTCGGTCCAGGCGAAGCGCGCCGGTAACTGGGGAGCAGCGGTAGTGGCGTCAGCGGGCGCACCGGGCTCATTCAAGAGCCGGCGAATCATGGCGTGGAGAGGTTCCACTTCGGGGACTGCGGCCTTCCGCTGGTAAGCGGTAAGCATGGCGCCAAAACTATCGGCAGCGGCGAGAACGACTTCGGCAAGATCCGCGCCACGAGCGTGAGCAATCTTGGGAGTAAGGACGTCTTCGAGTTCGTGGGCCAGCTCGCTCAGCTTGTGAAACCCGCAAGCCGCGGAGTCACCCTTTAAAGTGTGGACAACGCGGCGCACACGACGAATGACCTCCTCGTCGGCGGGACGAGCCTCGAGCTCCAGCCCCGCTTCGTTGAGCGATTGAAGCAGTTCGTTCGCGCTCTCAAAGAAGAGAGCACGCAACTCGCCGCCGCGATCCTCGGGAGGACGACTCACGGGTTGGCCTCGAGACGCTGGTAAGCAGTGCCGTTATTCTCATGAACCATGCGGAACTTCTGGGTCAAGCCGAACAAACTTTCGGCATGACCGACGAAGAGAAATCCGGAAGGATTCAAGCAGTGCCAGAACTTTTCGATGAGGCGCTTTTGTTCGGCTTCGTCGAAATAGATCATGACGTTGCGGCAAAGGATGATGTCATTGCGGCGCGGCAAAAACTCGGTTTTGAGGTTGTGAAAGTCGAAGTGCACCAGCTCTTTCAGTTGGGACTTGACGGTATATTTGTCGCCGGACTTTTCGAAATAGCGGAGCCGGCAGGTGTAATCCACAGGCTCCATCTGCTGCTCGGTATAAATGCCGTCCTGGCCAACGCGGAGGCTAGCGTAACTGATATCCGACGCGACGATTTCCACTTTCCAGGGCGGCGGAATCAAAGGCTTCGGCGAAGGCATGTCAAACGGCAGAGGATTCCGTAAATAGTAATAAGCGAGAGCATCGGCGATCAAAATCGCGACGGTATATGGTTCCTGGCCTGCGGAACAACCCGCGCTCCAAACGCGGAGGGTGTAATCGCGGCGTTCCTGCTTGCGATGCAATAGTTGCTCAAGGACGGATTTCTGAAGAAGATCTAGTTGCGGCTTGTTGCGAAAAAAACTGGTTTCGTTGACGGTCAGGTTTTCTAGCAACAGCGCCAGTTCGGCGCGGCCTTCCCTGCTGGTCAGCAAACGGTAATAGGCGTAGAAAGATTCGAGCTGGCAGGCCTTGAGGCGGCGCTGCAGGCGATCCTTCAAGAAGTGAGAGCGGCGTTCATCGAAAAACATGCCGCATTCCTGATAGACAAGGGTCTGCAGGAGTTTCAGCTCTGCTTCGGTGAGTTGAACCTGGGCGGTAATCGTTCCCATGTGTGTGTGCGTGCGGCGGACCGTCAGTTGGTTGGTCTTCAACAAAGACCGCAAGAAGGGTTACCTGGCGGTAGCGACGGGTTCCGCGGCCTCCTCGAGTCGTTTGTACTCCGGGCGCTGCAGGAGCTTTGAAATATCCAACAAAATGATGAGACGGCCTTTTAGCTTGCCGACACCGGTGACATAGCCGGATTCGCCTTCCGCAAAAACCGACCCCGGAGCTTCGATGTCAGAGGGAGGGATTTTTAGAACTTCCGATGCGGCATTCACAATGAGGCCGATCAACTTGTTATCCAGCTCGACGACGAGGATGCGGTTCTTCTTGTCCGACTGAATTTCGGTCTGGCCGAAGCGTTTGCGGAGATCCATGACCGGAATGATTTTGCCGCGCAAGTTAATCACGCCCTCGATCAAGTCAGGGGCGCTGGGAACGGTGGTGATCTCCGGAACGCGGACGATTTCGCGCACGGAAGCAATGCGCACGCCGTACGTTTCATTCCCGATCCGAAAACCGACAACCTGGAGTTCCTTTTCCATCGAGAGGTCTCCGGATCCTCAGGACCGCGCCAATTCGGCGTATTCGAGTTCCTTATGGCGCTCAGACTCGGCGGTGCGACGCTGGCTGAACGAATCCGAACGGCGAGCCCGTGCCGTTTGCGCGGAGCGATCGAGCACAAAGCGGTCCATGCTATCGAGCAAATTGCGAGAGAGCTTCAGCATCTGCTCGGCGGCAGCGGAGAGTTCGGTGGAGCTGGAAGCCGACTGCTGCACCAGTTCGCGCATCTTGTCCATGGCGCGGACGACGGCCTGGGCGCCCGAGGCCTGCTCTTCGACGGCGGAATTGATCTCCTGGGTGATTTCGGTAAGGCGGCTGGTAGCTTTGGCGATTTGCGAAGAGCCCACGGATTGTTCGTTCGTGGCGGCGCCGATTTCCTGGGAGAACTTGTAGACTTCGGTGACCACGTTGGAAATTTTGTGCAGCGCGGAACCGAGATCGTTTCCGAGGCTCAAGCCTTCTTCCACGATGCGGGTGCTGCGCTCCATATTTTCGACGGCTTGGCGCGCTTCGCGCTGGATGCTCTGGATGAGGTCGGCGATTTCCTTCGTGGATTGCGTGGACTTTTCGGCCAGCTTACGGACTTCGTCGGCGACGACGGCAAATCCAAGACCGTGTTCACCGGCGCGGGCCGCTTCGATGGCGGCGTTGAGCGCAAGCAGGTTGGTCTGCTCCGCCAGGTCATCAATCACTTCGATGATTTTTCCGATGTCATCGGCACGATGGCCAAGAATGTTGATGATTTCCGCCGAAGATTGAATGGCCTGGTTGGTGCGGTTGAGGCCATCCGTAGTTTTCTCCATGGTCTGGATGCCGGTGACCACTTCTTCGCGGGAGCGATTGGCGATATCGAGCAAAACTTTTGCCGTGTCGGCGACGCGCTGAATCGAAGTAACCATCTGATCGATGGAGGCGGAAGTTTCCGCAACGCTGGAAGCCTGTACTTGCGTATTCTTCACCACGTTCTGCACGTTGATGCTCATTTCGTGCATGGTGCTGGTGACTTCTTCGATTGCTGAGGAAGCCTGGACGCTGACCTTCGCCGATTCGTCGGCGGCGCCGGCAACTTGATTGGAGCCGGCGGAAACTTGTCCCGCGGAATCGCGAGTGGTGCGAACGAGTTCCTGCAAACCGTGCGACATGCGTAGGAACGCGTTGCCGAGAGTGTCGCGCTTGGAGCGGGGCACGACTTCCACGGTGAGGTCACCTTCGGCCACGGACATGGAAACGCTGGCCATTTCCTTCAGGTAAGCGACCATATTGTTGAAGGTGGTGGCGAGAGCGCCAATTTCGTCGTTGCGATGAATGTCGATGTTCTGATCGAGATCGCCAGAGTCGCCAATTTCACGCGCGACGGTGATCAGGTGGTTCAAAGGCTCGGTGATAGACCGGGCGGTCAGGAAGGCGATAATGCCACCCGCGAGAAGAGCGATGAGCGTGCCGAGGCCGGTCACCCAAGTGCTGATGGAACTGGCGCGATTTGCGGAGTTTTCGGTTTCGTCTCGGAACTTAGTGATGTCCGCTTTGGCCTGATCGAGAACGACCGAGGATTTGGTCAGCCAGGAGGAGGGATCTTTTTGCAGGTAGAAGATTTGCAGGTCAGAGACGGTGGCGTCGCCGGAATCAACTTGATGGCGCTTGGCGATGAGCGGTTTGGCAAAATTATCGGCCCAGCTGGCTTCCGTACTCTCAACCTGGATGAGCTCCGTGTGAACAGCTTCACTGGCGGCATTGGATTCGCCGCGCTTGATCAGATCCGTGATGTCATTCAAGCCCTTGGTGACCTTCTCCTCGTCCCGGGGATCGCCGCTGAGAAGAAAGTTGTTCATGTTGAGGCGATTCAACATAATCTGATAGCGCACAGATTCAACGGTGCTAACGCCATCGAGGGCTGTGCTGAAATCCCTGCGGGCCGAGCTTTGCTTCCACCCCGCGAGGATATTCACGATAAACAAGACCAGCAAAATGCTCAGCAACAGGCCGAAACCCGCGTAAAGTTTTTTTCCAATCGTCATTGCGAAATGCCTCCGCTCCCCTCAACAGCGCGGCCTGCAGTGGACCACGTCTGTCCCAAATCCGTTATCCGCCCGCCCCTAGTTGTTGCCGTGAAACTCAAACTCAACAATTTGCGTGGTCTCTTCCGGGGCAGGCACGAACTTCCATTCCTTCACTGCATCCTGGCAGACCTGAACGAGCAGAGGATGCCCCCCGACGACACGCGTGCTCTTGACGTGCCCTTCCGGAGTAATGACAACTTCGATCTTGACCTTGCCCGTGACGTTCATGCGCTTCGCAAGTTCCGGGTAGACCGGAGCAGTCCTCGACTTCACCTTGCGTTTGGATTCGTCCGTCGTCCCGGATTGAGCAAATCCGGAAGCCCCCGAAAGAAGCATTGCCGCGCTTGCAGCCAGAGCCAATCTCTTCCACTTGCCAGTAGTCATCGACACTACCCCTTTTAGAATTGGGAGATGCCCCGCTAAGAGAAAGGCACGTCAGATGCCACGTCGGGAAGGCTGGCGGAGAATCGAAAAAGTGCCGGTGAATCAATGGCAAGTAATAGAGGGACTTGGGGTTATGCAATATTTCGAGAAATAAAATCGGGAGTGCCGGGGGGCCTGTGTGTCTCAGCAGCCTGTGGCACGGAGGTTTGAGGTCTCAGCCTGAGACGAGCGGCGATTTGCGGGGTGCTCGGCTGTAGGCAAATTCGCTACATGATATCGTGCAACGATTGACTCAGAATGAGACTACCGAGTAGGGTAAGGTGGCGCGGAGGTCTCGCAACTTGAGACATACCTGCCATTTCCTGTGTCCATGAGCGAATCCAAAACGACTGCGGCGACTCGCCGCGCACCTCGAATTGCAAAGGCGAATGCCGAACTGGCGGTTTCGAGAAACGCTGAAGAATTGATGGAACTCGCCGTGGAAGCGGCGCAGTCGCGAGACTTGCCCGCGTTTCTGGAACAGTTCGCTCAGCGTTCGGCGCGCATGCTGGAGGCGGTCTGGGGAGGCGTGGCGGTGTACCGCGGCCGCGAAACAGAACTTTATGCCATGCCGGGAAGCAATGCGGCCACATTGCAAGTAGCGGCAGACTGGGTGATTTCGAACGCTCGGAGCAGCCGGGGCGACGTGGAGACGCGCGCCGTGCCCAAAGAGATCGCCACCGATTTACAGCTCGCGATCGAGCCGGAGGCGGTGGTGTTTGTTCGAATCGCGGCGAGCAGCAAGGAAAAGCTGGGGACGATGTGTCTGTTCCGGACAAAGAAGAGTCTGGGGGCAGATGAAAAGCGATTGTTGCGTGCGCTAGCGAGCCACGCGGCACTCTCTCTGGAGAATTTCCGGCGGTTTTCGCAACTGGAGCGTTCCAAGCGGCAGTGGGTGGAAGACATTGACGCGATCAGCGACTACATCGTGGTGCACGATCGGGCCTGGAACATTGTACGGACGAACCGCTCGCTCTCGTCGTATCTAGGCGTTCCCCCGGTGGCCCTGGTCGGAGAAGCCATGAGCAGCCTGCGGCAGATCGCGGAGACCGGAAGCGATTTGCCTTGCCCCTTTTGCCGCGATACGCAGCGTTCGAGAGAAGAGTACGTGGCGGCGTCCTCGGAGCGCATTTTTTTGGTGTCCACATCGCGCACGCCCGGCGTCACGGATGACGACACGCGCACAATCCATGTGTTGAAGGACATCACAGACCGGCGCGAAGCAGAGCGGCGGTATCGCGAACTGTTTGACAGCATTCAGGAAGGATTGTTTTTTGCCACGCCGGATGGAAGATTTCTGGATGTGAATGACGCGATGGTGCGCATGCTGGGCTATGCCTCGCGGGAGGAACTGCTGCGCGCAGATGTTAGCCCACATCTCTACCCAGCGCCGGAAGCGCGTGAAAAATTTCTGCGCGCGCTGATGGAGCGCGGTGTTTTGCGGAATTACGAAGAAACGCTGCGGCGCAAGGACGGAACGCTGTTGCACACGCTGCAAAATATTACGGCGGTGCGCGACGCGCGGGGAGGGATCGCGCAGATTCGCGGGCTGATGCTCGACGTGACGGAGCAAAAGACGTTTCAATCGCAATTGCAGCGGGAGCGTGACTTCAACCAAAAAATTCTGAACACGACGCAGAGCATGATTCTGGTGCTGGATACGGCGGGACTGATCAGCTACGCCAACCGGCGATGTTACGAAGCGGGCTACCAGGAAAGCGAATTGATCGGCCACCGCCTGGTGGACTGGGTGGAGGCGACGCACCAAGAGGATTTCATCGCAGCGTTGGAAACCACGGCGCATGGCCACCAGGTGGAGAATCTGGAGCTGAAAGTGAGGCGAAGCGACAGCTCGATGGGTCATTTTTCGATTAGCCTAAGTCCCATGCGCGACGAGCAGAATACCGTGAACAGCGTGGTGGTGGTGATGACGGACATCACCGACGCGGTGCTGCTGCAAGCTAAGCTGGCACACAGCGAGAAGATGGCCACCATTGGGCGGTTGGTTTCAGGTGTGGCACATGAAGTGAATAATCCTCTCGCGGCGATTCTGGGATTTACCGACCTGCTCCTGGAGAATCCAGAGGTCACAGGAGCAGCGAAGGAAGATTTGAAGATTATTCTGCATGAGACACAGCGGACGAAAGACATCGTACAGGATTTGCTGAGTTTCGCGCGGCAGCGGCCGGTCCAGCGAGAATTGGTGCAAGTGAACAGCGTGCTGCGGCAAACGATAAAACTGCGAAGTTACGATTTTGCGAGCCACGGAGTGGAGGTGACGGAAGAATTCGAAGAGAGCCTGGCACCGGCAATCGGTGATTCGCAACAGCTGCAGCAGGTGTTCCTGAACATCCTGAATAACGCGTATGACGCGGTGCAGGAAGCCGGGCAGCGCGGACGGATCCGGATTCACACACGGCGGCAGGGCGAGATGATTGAAGTGGCGATCAGCGACAATGGGACGGGAATTGTCGACTCGCAAAGAATCTTTGACCCATTTTATACGACGAAGCAGCCGGGCAAAGGCACGGGGCTCGGGTTGAGCATTTGTTACGGGATTGTGCGGGCCCATGGCGGCGAGATTCAATGTTGGAACAACGAAGCGGGGGCCGGGAGCACTTTTGTTGTGCGAATTCCGGTCGCAACAGAAAGCGCGCTAGCCGCAGCGGCGGCGAAAGAGGCAGGAAGATGATGAGCGCGCAAGCGGCATTGTGGACCGGCGGGCCGATCCTGCTGATTGAAGATGAGCCGTCGGTCATCGCGTTTCTTCGTGCGGCGCTGGAGCGAAAGGGATACGCGGTGGTGAACGCATCTTCGGGAGCGGAGGGATTGGAGCGGCTTTCGAATGGGCGGTATGCAGGCGTGATTTCTGACATTCGAATGCCAGGCGCCGTTAACGGCGCGGAAGTGCATGAGTGGATTCAAAAAAACCGGCCAGAACTAAAGACAAGAATCATCCTGATTAGCGGAGACACGGCGAATAGCGATACCCAGGCGTTTCTGGCGCAGAGCGGAACGCCGTGCATCGAAAAACCTTTTCGCGTTCAGCAATTGATTTCCATAGTGGAGAAAACCTTCGGAAAACCATGAGCGAGGCGATGAAAACACGATTACTGGTGGTAGACGACGAACAGAGCATACGCCGCCTGTGCATGACGATTGGCAACACGCTGGGCTATGCCTGTGCTGAGGCGGAGAGCGCGGAATCCGCCCTGGGACGGCTGGAATCCGATGCGCCGGATTTGATTCTCACGGACCTGAAACTTCCCGCGATGTCCGGGGTCGAGCTGCTGAAGCAGACGAAGACGATGCTCCCGCACACGGAAGTCGCGATTATGACCGGCCACGGCTCGATCGAATCCGCCGTGGATGCCATGAAATTGGGCGCGTATGACTACATCGAGAAGCCGTTTCGCGTGGAAAAAATGCGGCTGCTGTTGCAGCGCATGGCGGAAAAGGTGCATCTGGTCACGGAGAATGAATTTTTGCGGGAACGGGTGACGACGGAAGAGAATCTCGACGGAATCATCGGCACTTCGGCGAACATTCAGGATGTGCTGCGAATGATTTCGCGGCTTAAAGATACGCGAACACCAGTACTGATCTCTGGAGAGAGCGGCACAGGTAAGGAGCTGGCGGCGCGCGCGATTCACTTCCGGGGATCGATGGCGCAGACGCCGTTTGTCGCGGTGGATTGCGGCTCCCTGGTTCCGACGCTGATGGAGAGCGAGCTTTTCGGATACGAAAAAGGCGCCTTTACCGGAGCGACAAAATCGAAGCATGGTCTTTTTCATTCGGCGAACGGTGGCACGATTTTTCTCGACGAGATTGGCGAACTACCCCTGGAGATGCAGGCGAAGTTGCTACGCGTGCTGCAAGAAAAGGAAGTACGTCCGGTGGGGAGCAATGAAAAGGTGAATGTGGATGTACGCGTGATCGCAGCGACGAATCGCGATCTGGAAGCCGCGTATCGCAACGGAACGTTTCGAAAGGACCTGTATTTCCGCCTGAATGTCGTTACCGTGCATCTCCCTGCTCTTCGCGACCGCCGGTCGGATATTCCAATTCTGGTGCATCATTTCCTGGATCGTTATGCCAAGGGTTCGCACGTCCAAGTGACCCCGGCCGCGATGAAGAGCCTGCTGCAATACGACTGGCCAGGCAACGTACGCGAACTGGAGAACTGCATCGCGCGTGCGATTACGCTGGGCGACCATGAAACGATTGACGTCGTTGACCTTCCCCCTGCGATTCGAACGGAGCAGACGGATTCTGGCGTGGCGCCATCTCAAGACTCTGGTTCCCTTTCCACCACTGCGCTCGCGGAGATGGAGCGAATGACGATTCTTCGAGTCTTTGAACAAGCGAATGGCGACAAAGCTCTAGCTGGAAAAATGCTGGGCATCAGCCGCGCGACGCTCTATCGCAAGCTGAAGCGGTACAACATTCCGCTAAAGTCGGACGCAGGAGAGAGCGAAATCGAGCCGGGACCGGCGCCACAATAGACTGCGACGCGTCTCAGGACTGCCCTGCTGAAACATCGAAAAGCGTCAAAGGGTGAGACGCAAACGTTTCACGGTGAGACGAGTGAGCCGTCTCCGACCCGCTGAGAAATTCTAAGTTCTTCAGTTTCTATCGCTTCCACATTTCCCTTCTGCCCAATCCTTTGGCGTGCAGCGTGCATCTCTGTCTGCGGAAGTCTGTGCCTTTTGCGGCGTGTAGTGTGTCTAGCCGCTTGAGACCACGGAGATCCTGATCGGGCGTGAGGCTACGTGGGAAGATCCAGCACTTTGGCGCTCACAGCAAATGAACCAGGCTGCGCTGAGCAGTTGGCACGATTTTTTCCGCAAGCCGAACCGGTTCGAATTCCGGTGCAAGTGACCTCCCCGCGGGGAGGCAAAAACGGCCTGCGAGAAGCTGCTTTGGTGGAATACAGCGGCGCTGAATATGCCATTTTTCTTTCGAAACTGCCGCTGGAGTTCGGGGACCGCGTCAAGCTTGAGGCAAGCAAGGAAGGAAGACCGGCAGAGGCAACTGTTGTCGCTGTGCAATATCACGAAGGACGCAAAGCGGTGGCCGTTCGATTTTTACAAGGCCCCTGCGACTGGGTGGTGAGACAGCCGTGAACAAAACGATGACAACGCTGAATATTCCCGCACCAGCCCGATCAGAAAGTCCACGGCTGGCGCAGTGGAAAGAAGCGCGTGCGGTATTTCCAATTTACTTGGCGCTCGCCAAGCAGCTGGAAATCCAAATTCCAATTCCGCAAGGCAAGCGGAATTTACCGGAAAGGCCGGACCTCGAACTCTTCAGCCTAGTTCAGGAATGGCTGGATTCGATGGACCAGCGCGTCCTGGTGCACCAACTCCGTCATCTTTTGCAGATGACGACGTTGAACGCCAGTGAAAGCGGGCTGCGCGCGCTGATCCAGCGCCACTTGCGGAAGTCAAAGAAATCCAACGTCGACCGAGACAAGATCGATTTCCTTCTCGTGCAGTATTTCGCGCTTTGCGCCCCGGCGAAAATTTATCACAAGCAGATCGAACCGCCGGACGTGGCCCAGGTCATGCAACCTGTTCTGGGGGACGTTGATCCCGCGCCCCTCGCGTGGTGTGCTCCACTGGAACAAATGATTGAAGCGTTGCGCGCCTTTCGTAGCTTGCGGGAGATTCTGAAGACCAATTTCATCGAGCAGGGCCGGAAGGTGAAGGAAACGGCCGGGGGAATGTTCTATGACCCGGCGGCGCTCGTGGCCTTCATCCGGTTTAACTTCTTGCTGCGCCGCACCCTGATTGAGCTGATGCATGCGGACTTGATTGCCATTCGCAGCGGCCTGACGCAGCTGCAATCGGCGGGTGTGCGCATCATGGATTGTCACCACTCCGGGTTACTGGCCGGTGAACCCATCAGCAAGATCAAGACGATCGCCGACGAGTGGAAGCAACCGTTTCAGAAGGAATATACGGAACGTTCAGTCAGCCAGGCGTTTGACAAGCTTCTTGGATTGCGGACGGACGTGGAGCAAGCACTTGAAAAAGCAGGTGCAAATGCGGCCGCCAGCGCTCCTCAAAAGTCAAACGCGCCGGCGTCCAAGGCAGCTACAGCGGCAAAGAAAGCTGCTCCGGAAGTAAAAGCCACGAATGGCAACGCGAAATCGAAGGAACGGCCCGCAGCGGCTGCGGAAACGGATTCCGACCACGTTGTGCTGCTTGATTTTGAGACCTGCATGGAACAGATCTGGGAACAATTGATCGCCACTCCGCCTTCGCGCGGCCGATCGATGACCACCGTCAAGATTGGGGGAGCCCGAATTCTGATGTCGTCTTGGGAAGTTACTGCCTTCGTGAGCGAGGACGGGCCGTCGGCGGAAGATTTGCGGCGCGCAGTTGTAGCGCGAGTCCTGGTCACTGCGGCGATGGAATCGGCCAAGGAAACAGGAAACGCCACGTCGCTGGACCGTGCAATGAACATGGCGCGCGTGGAAGTCACGCGATTGCAAGAGCGGGTGGACGTTGCCAAGCAGACAAAAGACACGGAGGCGGCCGTCAACCTCGGGATCAGCACGAAACGGCTGCTCTCGACGCTGGACGAAGCAGAAAAACTTTAACCGGTAGAGCAGCGGCCCGGCGAGACCGGGGTGGATTCTCCAGGGAGCAGGTTTTCATTGCGACACGCCAACGTGGTCATACTTACCGATGAAACCGAATTTGCCCGGTTGCTGACGGCTTGCTGGCAAACTGAACGGCAAGCTCCCGGCGTTACCGTGCTCAATAGTGACTTGTGGCGCGAGCAGGAAGCTCCAGCGCACGATTTGATCGTCGTGGGTCCTCTGCGCGAAGGAAAACTGACCGGAGTTCTCGGTTCACTGGATCCTTCGACGGCGGTAATTCTTTGCGCTCCAGCGGACTCCAGGGAATTCGGACAACTGCGGACGAAGTATCCACGGCTGGTACACGTTCCGCTCCGCGAGGATTGGACGCAAACGCTCCTGCTGGTCGCGGGAGAGTCGTTGCGGCGGGCCGAAGCGTTGCGGATTGCCCGGCAGGCCGAGAAAAGCGCCGCCAAAAACGAGAATCACGCGACGCTGGGGCGCTACATGCTGGACATGAAGCACAGCGTCAACAACGCGTTGACCTCCATGCTGGGGAATGCCGAACTGCTGTTGCTGGAGCCCGGGCAACTCTCTTCGCAGTCGCTGGCGCAGATTAAGACCATTCACAGCATGGCGCTGAGGATCAACGAGATCATGCAGCGTTTCTCATCGCTGGCGAGCGAGATGCAGGAAGCTGAGAATGCATCTCAAGCTGAGACAGAAGAGACAAGTCCGCCGATTTCGCAGCGCCGCTGAAGGGCCCGCCGATGCCTGTAACAAACTCATAAATAAAGACTTAGGAATAAAGGACACAAGCGGTGGAGAGATGCCAAAGCTGGCTGCTGACGTGCACCTCTGCTCCGTGGACAAGTATGGGGAGAGCTCGCCTGTGCACAAAAAAGTCTTGATTGTTGATGACTCGCCCTCGGAGGTCAGGCTGATGCAAGGCCTGTTGGAAAAAGAGGGTTATTGGCCGGTGGGGCTGAACGACCCCAGGCGTGTGGAAGAGGCCATTACGAACGACCGGCCAAACGTGATCCTGCTTGATGTGGTGATGCCCGACCGAAATGGTTTTCAGGTTTGTCGGGATTTGAAGGGCAATGCCGATTTCAGCCGTATTCCCGTGATTATGGTGACCTCGAAGGACTCGGCCAGCGACAAGTTCTGGGGCCAGCAGCAAGGCGCCGACGGGTACGTCACGAAGCCGTTCACGCGCGAGGAGCTGCTGCGCGCGGTGCGGCGGTTTGCATGAGCGTTAGCCGGAGAATGAACGGGCGATGAGCGAAGATTTTCATCTCGAGCCTCTACCCGCAGACGCCGACACCGGCGAGCTGCTGGAAGCTCTCGGGCCACTCGAAGAGCGGCGGCCGGAGTCGCAGTATTGCGTATTCCGTAGCGGACGCGAGCGCTTCTGCCTCCCGGTGCTGGATGTCGAGGAAGTGCTGGATTGGCCGTTGCTGAGCAAGCTTCCGCTCTGTCCCGCGTATCTGGTGGGGATTTTCAATTTGCGCGGCGCGATTGTGCCCCTGATTGACATTGCCATTACGGAAGGCCGGCGGCCCGGGCTGCTGCCAAAACACGTGGTGGTCGCTTCCCTGCGGAGCGAGAGCCATCACGACGACATTCGAATCGGTATTGCGGCTGACGAAGTGATTGGAACGTATTCGGTCAACACCGAGGACTTGCTTGAGCAAGCGCCGGAAAACGTGCCGCATTGCGTCGGCATGTTGCGACACGACGACCGGCTGGCCCTGGTGATCGACTTACACCGTTTGCTTGAAGTGTTTCCGGGGCCCAGCATTTGAGTTTTGTGGGGACGACGCCGCTCGACGGCGCGGGCTCCGCGGTAGAAATTTGGAGGGTGGCATGAAATCGCGACTGAGTTCGACAATCTGGACGCTGGTTTTGCTGAACGGCGTAATCTTTCTGGTCGTTCTGGGACTGGCATTCGGAGCCGGCAAGAAGGCAGGCGATGCGTCCCTGTTCGACTTCGGCTCGCCAGCCGGGACAAGCGTGATCTTCGCGCTGGTCTTGGCCCTGGGAACATCGGTGATCCTCGCGTGGCGCTTCGGCGCACTGCTCGGGCCGGTGCAGGCGCTGGCGGAATTCTCCGAGCGGCTGGCTGCGGGAGATCCGCGGGCACGCGCCGAAGTGAGCACCAGCGATGAGCTTGGTTATATCGCGGACAACCTGAACCGCGCGGTCGCCAAGGTTTCCAAGGCCACGAGCAACCAGGACGCCAACGACGCGCTGCAGCGGAGCATTACCGAATTGTTGAGCGTTATCAACCAAGTGGCTCGCGGCGACCTATCGCAACGCGGAAAGGTAACCAACGACGCGCTTGGCAACGTGACGGACTCCATCAACTACATGCTCGACAACTTCACCAAGGTGCTCGAGAGAGTGCGTAAGGCGGCTATGGAAGTGACGGCTTGCTCGAACAACATTCTCGTAGCAGCCGATGAAATGCAGGCCGGCGCAACACAACAGGATCAGGAAATCACGAATACGTCGAGCGCGGTGGAAGAGCTGACGGTTTCGATGAAACAGGTGTCCAACAACGCCGAGGCCAGCGCCGAAGCGGCTCGCCGCGCACTGGATGCGGCCGAACAGGGCAACCGCGCGGTGCGCGACACGCTGGAAGGCATGCAGCGAATTCGCGCTTCGGTGCAAGCGACGGCCAAGAAAATCAAATCCTTGGGCGACCGTTCACTGGAAATCTCTGAAATCATCAACGTGATTAACGACATCACGGAGCAGACGAACTTGCTAGCGTTGAACGCCGCCATCGAAGCAGCACGCGCCGGTGAAGCCGGGCGCGGTTTCGCGGTCGTTGCCGACGAAGTCCGCAAGCTCGCCGAACACAGCCGTAGCGCGACGAAAGACATCGCAGCACTTATCAAAGCGATTCAGGCCGAGACGAACGAAGCGGTGGTCGTCATGGAAGAAGGCACCAAGGAAGTGGAAGGCGGCGCACAACTGGCCGACCAGGCCGGACGTGCGCTGGACGCCATTTCCAACGTCGTGCGCCAATCCGCAGAACTCGTCCAGGAAATCTCCCTGGCATCAAAACAGCAGGTGCGCGGAACAGAAGGCGTAGCGCACGCCATGCAGATCATTTCGAGCATTACGCGGCAGACTTCGCAGGGAACACGCGGAACGGTAGCCACGGTAAGCCAGCTCGTCAAACTGTCGGATCAGTTGAACGAAGCGCTGGCGCAATTCCGCGCGTCCAAGGCAGCAGCGGGAGTCATCGCACAAGAAGCATCCGAACAGCGCCCAGTCCCGGCAGGTGCACTCCGTTAAGAAGCGAACTCCTTCTCCGCCGTACAGGTGAAGTAGGAGAGAGACCGAGACAACGGGAAAACGATGAGCGAACGCCACGGATCGGGGCATGGGCTGAGCAGGCACGAGTTGAGCGAGATTCGCATGTTAATCGAAGAGCGGACGGGAATCTGCTTCGATGAATCGCGCGAGCGCTTCTTCTCCACGCGCGTGAAGGAACATTTGCGCGCAAAAGGACTGGAGCGCGGCACCGACCTGCTGCGCAACATGCGCAAGTCCAACATCGAATATGAAGCTCTGCTAGAACGCTTGCTGACCCAGGAAACCAGTTTCTTCCGGTATCCCGGCGTTTACGAAGCGTTCGAAAAGCGCGTCTTGCCTGAGCTGCACGCCAAAAAGTTCTGGAACAATCCCCGGACACTGCGCATCTGGAGCGCCGGCTGTTCCACGGGCGAAGAGCCCTATTCCATCGCCATCACCATCGCGGATTCGTTGTCGTTCGCGGAGTCCTGGAATGTGGAAATCCTCGCGACCGACGTCGGCCGGCTGGCGTTAAAACATGCCGAGCGCGGGATTTACTCCGGGCGCAGCATTGCGAGCGTGAGCGAAAAACAGCTCGCTAATCATTTTTCCCCTGCGGATAACGGGCAACAGGTGAAGCCAAGACTGCGAAAAATGGTTTCCTTCGCGCAGATCAATCTGGCGTCCGCGGTTTATGTCGGCCGCATGGACATGATTTTCTGCATGAACGTTTTAATTTACTTCACGGAAGAACGCCGCCGCGCGCTGGTGCAGCGCTTTTACGACACCCTGGAACCGGGCGGCTATTTGTTTCTCGGACATTCCGAATCGATTTCGAAGATGCCGGTGAAGTTTCAAGCGATCGTGCTGAACGATTGCATCCTCTATCGCAAACCGACCGCGGAGGAATTGCTGAAGCCCGAACTGGTAGCGGAGGGACGCGCGTGAGTACGCCGGACCGCGAAGCTGTCGAAGTATTCCTCCAGGAAGCCTCGGAGCACCTGCAGTATTTGCGGGAATACGTCAGTGTGCTGCAAGAAGTCGAGCCTCGGCGGGACGACCTGGAGCGGCTGTACATTTCCGCGCATACGCTGAGCGGAACGTCCGCAAGCTACGGATTTCCGCGCTTCTCTGAAATTGCAGGAAAACTGGCGCATGTGTTCCAGTATGCGCTGAATGCGCCTCTTGGGGCCGACCTGCATGGACCTTTGACAGAATTTCTCTCGGACGGAATCTCGCTGCTCGAGACGGATCTCCTGGAAATCAGCGACACCGGCAAGGAAAGTTTGGATGACATTGCTGTTTTCAAGGAACGGTATCGCTTCGCGTTCCCGACCGAACCACCGCCGCTGAACCTCTCGCAGCCTGAGCCGCAAGACCGTATCGTCGCGGAAGATTTCGAGGAACCCCTTGCCGCAGCCACCGGTTCGTACTTTGACGCGCTGCCGACGGACGATGAGGTGCCGGACGAAATCCTTGAGTTTTTTCAACCGGAAGCCGAGGAGCATCTTCAAGTCGTCAGCGACTGCCTGATCTCCCTGGAAGGCAACAACAATCCGGAAGAAATCAACAAACTGTTCCGGGCCATTCACACGATAAAGGGCTCTGCGTCGCAAGTGGGTTTGAAGCGGCTGGGGGGGATCGCCCATCGCGTTGAAGATCTGATCGGCCGGCTGCGTGATGGCGACATGGAGCCTTCACCGGCGGTTGTGGATCTCTGCCTTGAGTCTGTGGATATTCTGAAGAAAACCCTTCACCGCCAGTGGGCGGATGAAGCCGACATGCGAACGAGTGTCGATTCCCTGCTCGGGCGCATCGCGGAGTTTGCTCCGCTTGAGCCCGAAGAGGGAGAGACTTCAACGCAAGCGGCGAGCACATCGCCAAATCAGGAGTCCGCGGAGGCGGAAGCAGTTTCGAAAATGGCTGCGCCTGCAAAGAAGGCGGCGAAACAAGCTGCTTCCGGAACTTCAGCGGCCAAATCCGTTCGTATTGCCTTATCGCGGCTTGACCGCATGATGAACACGGTCGGTGAACTGGTCATCAACCGCACGCGGATGGTGGGGCGCGTTTCGGAACTCGAAAAGCTTGTGGACACGCTGAGTTTTTCGAAAGAGCGCCTGCAAGGCAAGGTCGCCGAGTTCCAGGAAAAATATGAATTCAATCGCATCAATTCTAACCGCAATGCCGGGCCCTGGAATCCCGAACCGACGCCGCAAATGCTCACGAGCGCGGCGGCCGGCGATACGTCCTTCTGGTCGGAATTCAGCGAACTGGAAATGGACCGCTACGACGACTTCAACATTTTGTCGCGGTCGATGGCGGAAATTTCCGCCGACGTGAACGAAGTTCTTTCGCAGTTGGAAGGGTTTATCGGGCGCGTTGAAGGGGATATTGACGAATTCACGAAGCTAGCGCATCACCTGCAAGATGAAATTACCGCGGCGCGTATGGTGCCGATCGGCACGCTGTACTCGCGGTTGTCACGCGCGGTTCGGGATGCCGCGCACTCGACCAACAAGCAGGTGGAGCTGGATCTTTCGGGCAGCGAAACCGAACTCGACAACAACATCATTCAACAAATTTCGGATCCTCTGGTGCACCTGGTCCGCAACTCCGTGGCGCACGGCATCGAGCACAGCAACGACCGCACAGCCGCTGGAAAATCCGCGGCGGGCAACATCATGCTGCGCGCTTATCACCGCGGGAACCACATATATATCGAGGTCGAAGACGACGGGCGCGGAATCGATTACGAGCGCGTGAAACAGAGCGCCATGGAACGCGGGTTGTTTTCTCCGGAAACTGCGGACCGCCTTACGGAACGCGACCTGCGCGAAATGCTTTTCCACCCCGGGTTCTCAACGGCTCCCATCAAGACGGAACTGGCAGGACGCGGCGTCGGGCTCGACGTGGTGCGCGCGAACTTGAACGCGCTGAACGGCGAAATCGACATCCAAAGCACGCGCGGGCAGGGCACGAAGTTCACGCTAAAGGTGCCTTTGACGCTGATTATTTCGCCGGCTCTCTTCGTGCGCTGCGGAACGACGAACTTCGCACTGCCCTTGGCGGTCGTCGAAGAAATCCGCCGCTTGCGCGCCGATGAAATTGAGGATGTCGGCGGGAAATTACTGACCAAGGTGCGTGACGTGGTCACCGAAGTCGTGCGGCTGGATACCTACCTCGGCCTGCCTCCACTCGAACCCATCAACGGATATTTCCGAATGGTGGTGGCCAATGCCGGCAACCGGCAGTTCGGTCTTGTCGTGGAAGATGTCCTCGGGAAGGACGAAATTGTTATCAAGAACCTGGGCGAATACCTTCGCCGCGTGAAACTTTTTCCAGGAACGACGATTGCGCCCGACGGCAGCCTGATTCTGCTGATCGACCTGAACCGCATGGTAGCAACGGAACCGAGCGAGCGCCGGCCTATCCAGGCCAGTTCCAGTGCCGCGCGTATTTTTGCACCGGGCTCCACGGCGGTTGCACGCGGAACCATTCCTTCCGAGGCGATCGATCGCGTCGAGCAAGAGCGCGTGATCGTCGTCGCGGACGACTCCATCAGCGTTCGCAAATTCGTCGGCCGCATGCTCGAGAAGAACGGTTATCGCGTGAAGCTGGCGGCGGACGGTCTGGAGGCCGCGGAGCTTGTGTCCCAGCACGGCTGTCATCTGGTCATCACCGACCTGGAGATGCCCCGCATGACAGGTTACGAATTGATGGTGCAGTTGCGGCAAAGTCCGACGACGCGCAGGATTCCGGTCATGGTTGTCACGTCGCGCGCCGGGGCCAAGCACCGCGATCGCGCCATGAAGGAAGGCGCCGCAGCCTTCCTGACCAAACCGGTGCAGGAAGACCAACTTATTGCGGCAGTTGAACAACTTATGGGAACGGAGGCGCCGCGCCCGGGCGTTCCGGTAGCATAGACCAACCATGGCAACTCCCAACAAAAAGATCAAAATACTCGTCGTCGACGATTCCACCTTCATGCGCAAGGTGCTGGAGGGTATTTTCAACGCCGACGAACAGATGCAGGTGGTCGGCAACGCCAAAGACGGTCGCGAGGCCGTTTCGATGGCGGTATCCCTCAAGCCCGATGTCATTTCTATGGACATCAACATGCCTCACGTGGATGGCTTGCAGGCCACCGCGGAAATCATGACCACCAACCCGCGGCCTATAGTCATCGTCAGCTCGGAATCGAAGGAAGGCGCAGCAAGCACTCTTCGCGCGCTGGAACTCGGCGCGATCGAATTTGTGGCCAAGCCATCGAGCGCTATCGACCTGGACATGCAGAGCGTGAAGGAAGAACTCCTTCGCAAAGTACGCATGGCGGCGAAAGTTCGCGTGGTGCGAACCGCAACGCGCCTGGCTTCCACGATTCAAAATACGACCGGTGCAAAGCCTCATGCGTCTGCCCCGGCACAACCTCGTCCTGCGCCTACCTCCGGTTTGGACCAACGCTTCCCCGTAGTGGTTCTTGCAGCATCGACCGGCGGGCCAGCCACGGTTATGCGAATTGCCCCGGGTTTCACAAGCGACTTCCCTGCTGCGGTGATCCTGGTGCAGCACATGCCCGCGGCATTCACCACGCAATACGCGGCGCAACTAGCGGAATTCACCGAGATTCGAGTGAAGGAAGCCGAAGCCAACGAATCGATCCAGCCCGGCACACTTTACATCTGCCCGGGTGGCCAACATCTTCGCGTCACACCGACAGGCCGCATCCAGCTGGACGGCACCTCCGGCCGCATCAACGGTTATCTGCCAAATATTGACGTCACCATGGAATCTGTCGCGGCCTTTGCCGGTCCTTTAAGTATCGCCGGCGTGCTTACGGGAATGGGGAACGATGGAGCCGGTGGTGCCAAGGCTATCAAAGCAGCGGGCGGACTCGTCCTGGCCCAGGATGAAGCGACGGCCGTTATCTTCGGGATGCCCGCCGAAGCGATCAAAGTAGGCGCCGTCGACCAGGTGCTTGGAATCGACGACATCTATGCCGCCATCGAAAAGCGCGTGCTTGGAATCTGCCGCCCAACTCCGGCGGGAGTTCGCTGATGCGTCTGGCAGCGCCAGTGAAGCCGAGCCCCGTGCGGTCGGAGCAGATCATCCTGTTTCGTGTGAGCGGCCAGCTCTTTGCGGTATCTTCCGCCTCTGTACAAGAAGTGCGCAGCGCGGATTCCCTTTCCGGCGGCGCGATCGAAATCAATGCGCCGGGGCTGCGCAAAGTACGCCACGTCCTGAGGCGCGGCGACAGATCCTTATTTATAGTCAACGGCGCCGCACATTTCGGGCTGCCGGCCTCACCAGGGATCCTAGTATTCATGCTCCGCAAGACGCGCACTGCCCTGTTGATTGACGGCATCGAGAAAATGACGACGATGACCAGGCTGCAGTCGCTCCCGCTGTCGTTTTGTCACGAAGAGCGGCAATGGTACCGCGGCCTGACGGCAATCGATCAAACCGTCGTGCCGGTGGTACATCCGGAAGGCTTCTTGTCATTGGAAGATTTGGCGTTGCTCGATGCGGCGCTTCCGCCCATGGAAATTCCAGGTGAGGACGCGGCCGAAGGGACAGAATTGGCGTAATGACGGTATCCGCCGAACTCGAACTGCAGTCGTTCGTCCTGCTGAGGCTGGGCGAAAGACGTTTTGCGGTCTCCGCGAGTCAGATTGTCGAACTCGTCGCGCCGAGCCGGGTTTTTCGCTTTCCGCACCACACGCCGAAAATCGAAGGAGTGATTTTGCGTCGCGGAAGAATTGTTCCGGTCTGTGACGTCGCGGAACCTCTGATTGGCAAGCGCCTGACTTCGCGCCGCCTCTATCTCATCGCAGCACGCCACTACGGCGCAAAAACGGAGTGGGTAGCGCTACCGGTGACGGGCGAATGCGAATTGATCCATGCGGAATTGATGGCAGCCGGAGCGTCCGATGAGCCGCACGTCGGAGGCTGGATCTCGCATGCCGGAGACGTCATTGAGGTATTGAACCTGGACGCTCTGACTCCCGGACCTGACGAAATCGCGAAGGAATCTGAAATCCGGGTACCGCTCGAGGCCCAGCCATGATTCCCGCGGTCCGTCCAATCAAGGTTCTGCTGATCGACAGCAACGTTTATTTTGCGAAACGCCTAGCCGACGCGCTGAAACGCGAAGGGTTCCAGGTTGTTACCAGCACGCAAGCGGCGTTTGCGCTCACAACTCTCGAATACGACGCCCCGCAAGCCATCCTCTGCGCAACCAACATGCGCGAAATGGGTGCGCTGGAGATCGCCAGAATCATTCATGCCGACTCGAAGAATTCCAACTTGCCGATTATCGCGCTGGGGGATGGGAGCCAGCGCGCTTTGATGGAGGCGTTTCAAGCGGGCTGCGATGATTACATTGACCGCAACGGCCAACCGGGAGTCATCGCCACCCACGTGAAGCAGATCATCATCAGCAAAGCGGAAGGCTTCCAGCCGACGCAGATGCTCACGCAATCTGATACCAGCCTGAGCGGCAATCTGACGCACCACGACCTTACCGGCGTCATGCAGATGCTCGGCCACGCCCACCAAACCGGCGCCCTGCATATCAACGCGGGAGACACCGACGGAGTTTTGTTTTACGACGCAGGCGAGATCACGCATGCGGAATGCGGCAACTTGTTCGGCGACGAAGCCGTCATCCACATTCTGAAGAGCTGCGTGAACGGCATCGAAGGAGTCTACAAGTTCGTTTACGGCCCGAGCTCGACGCAGCGGACGGTGCTGCGTACGGCAACGGATCTCATGCTGGATGCCATGCGCGAATTCGATGAAGGCTCGCGCGACATGGCGGACAAGGAAGCGCTATGAGCGAAGCGATGATCATTCCACCGCTGGACGAAGCGCCAGCCAAACGAGTACCTACGGTATATTTCATCGATGACAGCGCCACGATGCGCGAAGTCATCAAGATCGCGTTCCGCCGCGAGAACATCAACGTGATTACCTGTGCCGATGCCGCTACGGCCCTCGCACAGTTCGAACAGACTCGCCCCGATGTTGTGATCACCGACGTCATCATGCCCGATCAGGACGGCTATTCGGTTTGCAGCCAGATCAAACAGCATCCCGATTTGAGTGAGACCCCGGTGGTGCTGATGTCCGGCGTTGTCAACAAGAGCGTCGCCGACAAAGCGGTCGCGGTAAAAGCCGACGAATTGATTCGCAAGCCCTTTCAGCCTCAGGAGTTGATCGGGCGCGTGAAAAGTCTCCTGGAGCCGAAAGGCGCCACTCCCGCCCCAGTGCACGAGCGATTGGCTTCTTCGAATGCCTTGAGCAACCTCTTCGCTCCTCCCGCGGCAGCACAACGAAACGTTGCACCGCCGCCACCGGCCGCGCCAGCAACTCCCGAATCCGCCTGGCCGCGCGCACTGGCCGAGGCGTTTACTCCGCGCCAGTCTGCTGCTGCGCACAACGACGTTCAACCATCTTCTTCTGCTCCACCGGCGCGTCCAGCTCCCACGGCTTCCGACGTACACAAGCTTCGCGTTGAGATTGCCCACCTGGACCTGCTGGTGAAGAAGCTGCAAACAGAACTTCAAATCGAGCGGCAATACAACCAGGCTCTGGAAACACAGATTCGTACACTCACCGAAGCGTAGCTCGGCCAGAAAGGCCATCCTCTCGAGGGTTCTTTTCTAGGCTCGTCGGCCTGTTGAGGGGATAGGGGTTGCGTTCGCAGAGAGACTGACGTGATCTGGTACTAGGAGCAACATGATCTTGAGACTGCCAAACGCTCAGATGAATCTTAGTGCACGAAGTTTCCACCAATGAGGAACATCTGGCCGCCGTCCGTATTGAACGCCAGTCCGTTCTGCCCCCAGCGAACTAGCCTCTGAGGGGTGCCGATCACGTTGGGAATAGTGATTGTGCTGATTGGCGAGAATGTCGTGAGATTGAAAGACTCGATCGTCAGTGTCGAGGAACCAAGAGGCCCAACGATAAAAAATGCGGTATTCAGAGTTGAATCCGGAACTATGAGGCCCGAAACAGTAAAGGTTCCAATGGCATTACCCGTGGAGGGGTCAACGGCATGGCCGGTGTCGGAGTAAACGAGCTTTGTTCCGGCGTCGAAATGCAGCCTGGTGTCGCCAATTGCGGCGGCATAGTCATGGCTGATAGTTACAGAGGTCGGGCCCACAGAGAAAACGAAAAGGTCCGAACTACTGCCCCCAGTGGAGAAAAGCGTGCTGGCATCCGTCCCCCAACAGAGGTTGTTGGCATCTATGACGCTCCCACCTACTGCGCGAGGCGTGGCATCGTCATAGATCTTCACCGAACCCTGTCCATAGGGTGGGTTACCGAACGAGCCAAGCGCTATTGCCGACGTATGCGGTGCACCTGGCGCAACCGCAAGGTCCAGCGCAGATTGCGGACCCAATGCACCGGCGGTGCCCAGCGAATAGTTCACGTCAATGCCGAGGTTCGGCAATGTAAACCGCTGGACGGAAAAAGATCCATCCATCCCTACATAAAGAAACTGGCTGTCGTCGGAAATAGAGAGGAGGTGCGGATTGCTTCCTGCAACCTGATTTCCCACAATTTGCAAATTCGTTGGATCTAGGACGGAAATCGTATTTCCGTTGGTGACTGTTTGGGGTACGGAAAGATAGAACACCTGATTCTTGGGATCAAACGCGATGTCATTGGACGATAGATTTACCATGTTCACGGCAAACCCCGTCCCGATGGAACTGGTGCCTCCCGTAGCGCCGATAAGAAAATTAGAACCAGCGGAAAGACCTCCGTTACCAGCAGGATTCGAGATTGTAAGATTTGCCGTCCCAGGGCTTGAAATATCAGCCGCCGTAATGGCTGCCTGTAATTGAGTGCTAGAAACAAAAGTGGTTGTCCGCGGGCTCCCATTCCACTGCACCACCGAAGACGCCACAAAATTTGTACCGCTGATGTTTATAGTGAATCCGGTCCCGCCGGCCACCGCCGAGCTGGGAGTAAGCTGAGAAATAGTCGGTGCGTTCGGTGCCGGCGTAGGCGGCAGAGTCGGTGTGGGCGGCGGCGTCACATTGAATGGTGGGGCCTGACCTACGAAGGCACCCATGACCAGAACGATTTGGCCGCCCGTCGTGTTAAACGCAAGCCCGTTATTCCCCCAGCGAATCAATCGAATGGGCGTGCCCGTGACATTCGGTATGGTAATTAGACCGATGGGGGTGAAGTGCGTGAGATCGAAGGATTCGATGTCTACACTTGATGAATTAAAAGGTCCGACTGCAAGGAAGGCCGTATTCAGAGTCGAATCCGGGGCGACAAGCCCTGATGCATTGAAGTTTCCAATGGGCAGACCAGTCGAAGGGTTGACCACGTGCCCCTCATCCGAGTAAAAAAGGTTGGTGCCACGATCAAAGTGAATTCTTTCTCTAAAACCTCCAAACACACTTGGATAATCTTGACTAAGTGCCACGCCGCTTGAACTTACCGTCAGCGCATAGAAATCTCCGCCGCCTTCGTTGTTCGCAGCGTACAAAGCAGTCGCGCTTGCCCCCCATTGCAATGAGTCATACGTATCGCCCTTATTTCCCGGATCGGCGCCGCTAGCAACGTTGGGCATTGCTACAGCGTCGTCAAAAATCCTTATTCCGCCGGTCGCTTCAGGGCTGATGCCTGCATTGCCAAGAGTTACGGCAGTCGTGTGCGGAGCACCCGGTGCCACTTGGAGATCCAGGGCAAAATATGGACCGAAGAAAGAGTCTGAACCAAGAGAGTAGCTTATGTCCTTCGCCAGGCCGGGCAAAATAAACCGCTGTACAGACGCGGATCCATCGATTCCCGCGTACAGAAACTGGCTGTCGTCGGAAATGGCCAGAACGTTCGGGTTGTTTCCTGCCGGAGCAGTCGACGTAATTGTGCCGGTCGCAGGGTCGAGGACAGCGATCGTATTGGGATTGGATGCCGCGGTGCCGGTCACCGAAAGATAAAATACGCTGTTAACGGGATCATAGACGATGTCTTGTGCCGACTGATTTATGGTGATTGCTGTGAAATTGGACCCTCCCGCGCTGCCGATAGGAAACGTCACTGGGGCAGAGTTTCCGCCGTAAGCGAAGGGATTCGCCACTCTAACGTTGATGATTCCGATTCCAGCAAGGTCGCTTGCGGGGATGGCAGCCTGCAGTTCCGCGCTGGAGATGTAAGTCGTTGGGCGTCCGTATCCATTCCATTCTACGACCGAGGAGGGAATGAAATTTGCCCCACTAACAGTCAATGTAAATGCTGTGCCTCCCACGACGGCGGAGCTTGGGCTCAGTTGAGATACGGCGGGAGCGGGATTGATAATTCCAAAATGAACGTTCTGAGAAGTGCCTCCACCCGGCGCGGGATTTGAAACCGTGACCTGGACTACGCCGGATGCGGCGAGGTCTGCGGCGGTGATCGTGGCCTGCAATTGCGCGCTGGAAACCAAGGTCGTGTTACGTGCGTTGCCGTTCCATTGGATTACAGAGGAAGGCACAAAGTTCGCTCCGGTCGCCGTCAAAATGAAATCGCCACTGCCGGCCAGCGCCGTAGTGGGGCTTATGAAGGAAAGCTGCGGTACAGGGTTGTCAACTGCGAACGCGGTGCTGCTAGAAGTCCCTCCGCCTGGAGCAGGGTTTGTGACCGTCACCATAACCATGCCGGATGCGGCGAGATCCGCAGCAGCGATAGTGGCCTGCAAGCTCGTACTGGAGAAAAACGTCGTTGCGCGTGCGCTTCCGTTCCACTGGACGGTGGACGAGGGGAGAAAGTTGGTCCCCGCCACGCCTAACGTGAAACTCCCGCTCTCGACAACTGCGGAAGTGGGGTTTATTGACGTAACGGTTGGCGCCGGATTATCGACGGTGAATGTCAGGCCGCTGCTGGTGCCTCCGCCAGGGGCGGGAGTCGAAACCGTCACCATGGCCATGCCAGCTGCGGCAATGTCCTCGGCGTTGATAGTAGCCTTCAAGGTGGTATTGGAAACGTATGTCGTCGTGCGAGGGCTTCCATTCCATTGGACGGCAGACGAGGTGACGAAGTTAGACCCCGTCACGGTCACTGTGAACGCGACTCCTCCTTCAACAATCGAACTCGGATTAAGAGAACCATTTGCGAGCGACGGACTCGGATTAGGGGGCGGCGGTGGCGGACTGGTGGAACCACCGTTGCATCCCACAAGCCATCCCGTCCAGAGCAGGCACATCATCATCACTTCCGCGAAGCGAGAGGTCGAAAGGGCCGACCTGCAACAGGAGAATGTGTGCTCCGGGATCGTACTAGAGGACCGTAATCCGACCTTCATAACTTCTCCCTCTAGCAGAGGTACTACTCGTAAGCTCAAGGAAAAGCTCGCCCGTCAAGGCTTTGGAATGCCAGGGAGCCGCTCAATGTTTGATTCTTAATACTTACTTCAATATATCAAGTATATGAGTTATGGGTGCAAGCAGCAACATGAATCCTCTTCTTTCTTGAAGTGTTTCTCGAATCTCGACTTCATTTTGGTCACACAGGTCCCGGTTGGTGGGGTTGCCGGACAAGTCCAATCCCCCGGCCTCCCTGCTACACTCGCGCCGCCGCGGCACCCCCAGGTTTAGCAAAATCCCCTCAATGCGTAATACCCCTGCGGCCTGTTGACGCTCGACCGCGGACTCAGTAACCTCACTTTGCACGTTTTCATCGCATTTCTGTTACCGGGGGACGCTCCATGGGCAACAAGAAGGACTCGGCGATTTCCCGGCGTGAGTTCGCTCGCCGGGCGGCTTACCTTTCCGCGGCTGCATCGCTGGCTCCCGCGAATCTTCTGCACGCGGAACCTGTGGCTTTTCCAGCGCCAGTCCCGCAGTCAGCGAACGCGCCAAAACTCGCGCCGGAAAGTCAGGCTGAGGTTGATTCACGGATTCAAGCGATTCTTGCCCAGTATGGCAAACGACTTTCCGAAAGCCAAAAAACCGACATTCGGAGGCTGGCGACAGAGGCACAGCCACCGCTCGATCGCCTGCGCGCGTTTGCCACGGAAAATGGAGACGGGCCGGGGCTCTATCTGAAGCCTTTGATCGAACGCGAAAAAAAGCCCACTCCGAAAGCGGCGCCAAAACCAGCCGCTGCACCGAAAATCCCCTGAGGAGCGTCTCGAATGCCCGGTGAAGAGATCTTCTATCTCTCTGTAAGCGACCTCGCGAAACGTATCGAAACGAAGAAACTCTCACCCGTAGAGTTGACGCAGGCCTATCTCGATCGCAGCGAGAAATTCGGGCCGCGCTTCAACGCCTATGCCCGGCTGACGCCGGAAATTGCGCTCGAACAGGCCAAGGCGGCAGAAAAGGAAATCCAGCACGGCCACTACCGCGGCCCGCTGCATGGGATTCCCTACGCTGCAAAAGATCTTCTGGCAGTGAAAGGGCTCCCCACGACGTGGGGCGCGAAGCCCTACGCAAATCAGGTTTTCGATTACGACGCGACGGTGATTGAACATCTGAACCGCGTGGGAGCGGTGATGCTCGGCAAAGCTGCAATGATCGAACTGGCCGGCGGGATGGGCTATCGCTTCGCGTCTGCATCGCTGCAAGGAGAAGCCAAGAATCCCTGGGATCCCACCTGCTGGACCTGCGGATCTTCCTCAGGTTCGGGAGCGATCGTCGCGGCGGGTCTTGCTGCATTCGCGATTGGCACGGAAACGTGGGGCTCCATCATCTGCCCTTCGGCTTTCTGCGGCGTCAGCGGTTTGCGGCCGACGTACGGCCGCGTAAGCCGCTATGGCGCCATGGCGCTCGCGCCATCGATGGACAAGATCGGTCCCATGGCTCGGAGCGCTGAAGATTGCGCCCGCATCTTTGCCGCCATTGCGGGGCACGACCCCAAGGACCGCGGCACCCTGCTCATTGACAAGGCGGCCTTCACCTATTCGCCCTCCATGGAACTGCACTCGCGTTCGTTGCGAATTGGCTGGCTCACCAACGCTTGGAAATCTCTCGAACCGAGTGTTGCCAAGCCTGTGGATGCCGCAGCGAAAGTCTTGAAGAGATTCTTCCCGGGCTTCAAAGATGCGGTTTTACCTGTCGGACCTTGGGAAGACGCAGGCAACATTATTGTCGCGGTGGAAGGCGCTGCCTCGTTCCGGTCCCTGATCCGCTCCGGCCGCGTGAGTGAATTGAATGATCCGCTGGGGCAGATTGCCGGCTATGTGAATGAGCAGTATTCCGGCGCGGACTACCTGCAAGCCCTCAAGGTCAGAGAAATCGTTCAGAAGAAAATGGATACTTTGTTTGAGAGCTTCGACGTGCTGGTGGCGGCGGCGCAGCCCGTCCCTGCAACACCGCTGACCCTGAATCTTGAAACCGAACTGGTTTTCCCGGATCCGCTCGGCGGAATCGGCAACATCTGCGGGTTGCCGGCACTGTCCGTCCCCTGCGGATTAACGGAGAAGAATCTTCCCGTCGGACTTCAGCTTGTGGGAAGGGCCGGTGATGACGCTGCCGTCATTCAAGCCGGGCGGATGTTTCAGCAGCATACCGACTGGCACAAGAGACATCCGAAGATTCATTAGGCAAAGCACTGCGCTGCGCCAAAAGGCGGATTCGGTTTAAGGCTCAGGACTGCTTCAGAAGTTCATGCACAGCCCGCAGAGGCGCCCATCGGCTGAAGGGCTTCGTCAATAAGCGCAGGGAAGGGTCGGATTGCAAAGATTCCGCCGCAGCCCGGTCGCTATAGCCGGACATGTACAGTATGCGCAGGCCAGGCCGCTTTTCCTTCAAACGTGCCGCCAACTCCAGACCAGTCATTCCCGGCATCACCATATCGGTAACCAGAAGGTTTATCGTGGTTTCATGCTTGTGCACAAAACCCAGAGCTTCTGCCCCGTCTCGGGCTTCAATCACCGCATACCCGCCGGATTCAAGGAATTCGCGGGCCACTTCCCGGACGTCCTGCTCATCTTCCGTGAGCAAAATCGTAGCTGTTCCTCTAGGTGCTTCGGAAAGGGACGGCACAACGGGGCTGATGCGCTCCACCGGCTGATCGACTCTAGGAAGATAAATCTTGAACGATGTGCCTCTGCCCAGTTCACTGTAAACCCAGATGAAACCGCCGCTCTGTTTCACGATGCCGTAGACGGTGGCGAGGCCCAGGCCCGTGCCTTTTCCCTGCGCCTTGGTGGTGAAAAACGGCTCAAAAATATGCGCCTGGGTTTCCGCGCTCATGCCCGTACCAGTGTCCGAAACGGCGATGAGAACGTATCGTCCCTGCCGCACAATCGGATGTCTGGTGTTGTAGGCGCTGTCGAGTTCTGTGTTTGAGGTCTCGATCAGCAGCTTGCCGCCGCCGGGCATGGCGTCACGTGCGTTAACCGCCAGATTCATAATGACTTGTTCCATCTGGCTGGCGTCCGCGCGGATGGCGCCGAGATCCTCCGAAGTGCGAATTTCAAGCTCGACATCTTCTCCAATCATCCGTGGCAGCAACCTGCCCATGTCGTGAACCACGTCATTCAGGTTCATCACACGCGGCTGCAAAACCTGCAGACGGCTGAAAGCGAGAAGCTGGCGGGTCAGCGCGGAAGCGCGGTCCGCCGCACGTTCGATCTGCTCGATTTTTCTCGAGTATTGCTCCGCTGGCGGCAATACATTGAGAAGCAGCTCGGTATGTCCCTTGATCACCATCAGGAGATTGTTGAAATCATGCGCGATCCCGCCCGCCAGGCGTCCCACAGCCTCCATTTTTTGCGATTGGCGAAGTTGCTGTTCGAGGATATGACGTTCGCTGATGTCCTGAGCCACGACCAGGCGGACGCGCCTTCCTGAATAATCCAATTCATGTGAAATGCTCTCGACCTGAAAAATCTTGCCGTCTTTCTTGCGGTGCTGCCAGTGGCCGGTGTGCGGGCCATCATCGTGACTTTGGCGGAGGTGCTCAATGTACTTGGCTCTTTCCGCTTCGGGACGAATCTCCAGCGCCGTCATCTCCCTGAACTCCGCGAGAGAATAACCGTACTGTCGAACCGCCGCTTCATTCACTTCCAAAAATCGCAGTGTCTCCTGATCAATGACAAACGTGGGAAGCGGATTATTGTTGAAGAGCAGCCGGAACATTTCTTCTTTTTTGCGAAGGGCCTCTTCCCAGCGGCGCCGCTCGATCGCCAGCGCAATGTGGCCTCCGACAGAGTTGAGAAACTCCAGGTCGCGAAGGTCGTAAGCGTTTTCATTCTGATAATGCTGAACGACCAGCACGCCGATAGTTGCTGTGGGTGTCTTGAGCGGCACACCCAGCCATGCGGGCGCTGGTGCACCAACCAGTTCGACTTCGCCTGCGGCGACCAGCCGGTCGAATTCGTTCTGGGGAATCAGCATCGGCCTGCCCCTGCGGAACACATAGGCAGTGCAGCTGTGACCCACTCTTTGCGGCGGGGGTGCGACGTCTACTTGGTCGGCAAAAAATGGAAATGTGAAGGTATCTGACGCAGCGTCGTGCAACGCGACGAAACAATTTTCCGCGGAAACCACTTTTTTCAGCGCTTGATGGATCCCTGCCAGCAACTCGTCCAGGTTCGCGGTCTGATTAAGGGCATGCACAACCTCGGAGATGACCTGGCGCTCCGCTTCCATCCGGTGAAGGTCGGTAACGTCCTGAAAACTGACAACGGTACCCTCAATTCCGGGAACGCTTGAGCAATCACGCGCCACGGCCTCAAACCAACGCCAGTTGCCATCCACCGATTGAAGCTGGCAGCGCTTGCTGGAGGTCTCTCCCCGGCTCTTCCCAAGTTCTTGAAGGCACTGGCGCACCCCGGCCACGTCCGTGCCGTGAAGGATGGACGCTATTGGTTTCCCGATCAGATCTTCGGTTCGGTAGCCAAGAAGGCGGGTAAATCCAGAGTTAGCAAACTGGATGTTGCCTTGCGGACTGAGGATCGCAATGAGCTCACGTACGGAGTCCAGCAAGGCAGCGAGTTGCTCAGGACCCATAGCGGTGCCCTGCTCATAAGGAGAGCGCTGTGACATGATCTCGCGGCTCGCGAAACCAGCCTGCGCATGGAGCAGCGCCGGCGAGGGTGAGCTCTTCGTCCTCCGTTGAACATTTTCGTGCTCTTACTGGCTTGCTCCTGACGGGATCAACTGCTCTTATCATACGAAATCCAAAGAGTTCTTCACTATTTTGCATGCCCTCTGGTCACCAACTGATGACTACCCCGGTGAGCGAGCCGTAATCTTCTAAACAGGTAACTTTCAAACAGCTTCCGGCGCGTGTTACGCTCCCCTCATTCTATGGCAACGAAAACCATGCTAATACTTGGTCCGTATCAACACTTTGAGGAGGCGATACTGCCATGCACGATATCTGGAAAGACATGTTCGTCATGGGACTTCCCCTGCTGGAAAAAATTCTGAGGCCGATTATCGTTTACGCGTTCCTGGTTATCAGCCTTCGGCTCTCCGGGAAACGCGAACTCGTCCAGTTGAATCCCTTCGACCTGGTCGTCCTGCTCACACTGTCGAATACCGTCCAGAACGCCATCATCGGCGAGGACAACAGCGTGCTTGGCGGGTTGATTGGAGCAACTTCCCTGCTCGTTACCAACTACCTGGTCGTTCGCTTTCTCTACGACCACCGGAAGATCGACCAATTGGTTGAAGGCAGCGCCGACGTGCTGATTGCGAACGGCAAGGTGCGCACAGATCGTTTGAAAAAGGAACTCATTACCATGGAGCAACTCGAAGCCGCCGCGCGCAAGCAGGGATTCGCTTCCCTTGCCGAAGTCGAAGAATGTGTGCTGGAGCCAGGCGGAACTCTTTGCTTTGTCGGGAAAAAACCAGGGACCGAAGACGTGCGCCACAAGGAATTGTTGGGAAAGCTGGAAGGCCTGGCACGGGAAATCGCCCTGTTAAGAGGTTCGCAACCGCCCGCGCGCGCCTAGTTTAGTGGAAAAAAAAGCCCGTCAACGCGAGGGCAATGCCTGCGCCCCCAATCAACAGCCCGCCAAACCAGAATCCTTTCCGTTTGGTGAGAAGGGTGATCGAGCAAATCACTAGACCGATTTCCAGGAAAGCCTCTCCCCCATCAAATCGATCCGCGCGGCGTCCTGCCAAGTCGCGGTCGGTTTCCAGGTCTTTCGCTTCCTTGCTGATGTCTTGCTTGTCGCTTTGGTAGTGTTCGACTTCTTTGGCGTACTTCTCGCGCAACGCTTCCCCTTTTTCCTTGTCCAGTGAAGCCACGAGGTTGACCACGTCCGAAAAACCCTGGGTTTCATGCAGACGGACACTTTTCGCCTGATATTGCGCCCAACGATCAGCCGCCTGACTCTGCCGAAGCAACTCTTCCGTGTGCGCACGATGACCGAGCAACGTCGCGGCTGCCACGAGTACTGCCATGATGGAGATGGTAATCGACACGGGCAGGATCAAGGGATTGTCACCATGTTCGTCATGAGCTTCAGGAAGTTCGATACCTTCTGGCATTGCTCTTCTCTCCTGCTGTGGGATTAGACCGCAGTATCGGCTGAGATTGCCCGCGCCGACTCGTGCGCCGCTGTCAGCGCGCGGTCAATATCTGCTGAAGTATGTGCGGCAGAAACGAATGCTGCCTCGAACTGGGACGGCGCAACCAGGATTCCTCGCTCCAGCATTTCCCGGAAAAATTTGGCGTACCGCTTGGTGTTGGATCGCTTGGCGTCGGCGTAGTTCTTTACCGGTTCCCCCGTGAAGAAGATCGTTGAAAGGGAACCGACGGCGTTGATTTGCGCAGGAATCCCCGCCTCCTCCAACTCGGCGCGCAAACCAAAAACGAGTCGCCGAGCCAATTGCGTCATCTCTTCATACAAACCGGGCCGAGTGAGTTGCTTCAGCGCGGCGATTCCAGCGCGCATCGCCAGTGGATTTCCCGCGAGCGTCCCGGCTTGGTATACCGGACCGAGCGGCGCGACTTGGTTCATCAATTCAGCCCGTCCGCCGTACGCTGCTACGGGAACTCCCCCGCCGATAATTTTCCCGAGTGTCGTCAGGTCCGCTTCGATGCCCAACAGATCCTGCACAGAGCCATTCCGCAAGCGGTATCCGGTAATCACCTCATCGACGATAAACAGCGCGCCGTTTTTCCGGGCAATGTCTTGCACGCCCTTCAGGAAACCGGTTTCCGGTGGAACCACACCCATATTCGCCGCAATAGGCTCGACAATGACTGCCGCGATCTTGTCCCTGTGTAGTGCAAAAACCCGCTCGACCGCATTCAGGTCGTTGTACGGCACGTTCAATGTCAACGCAGCCAGCGCTTGTGGTACTCCAGGGCATTCGGCAATTCCCAGCGTCGCCAGGCCGGAACCCGCCTGCGACAAAAAACTGTCTGCATGCCCGTGATAGCAGCCTTCGAATTTAACAATGAAATCGCGCTTGGTGACTCCGCGGGCGAGCCGCGCCGCGCTCATCGTCGCTTCCGTCCCGCTGGAAACGAAGCGGATCTTTTCGATGAACGGGATCGTTTGGGTTATCAGCGTGGCAAGTTCCAGCTCGAGCTCGGTGGTCATGCCAAAACTCGTGCCGCGGCGTGCCTGATCGGCAATCGCCTCGCTGATGGCAGGATTCGCGTGCCCCAGGATCATCGCGCCCCAGGAGCATACAAAATCGAGATATTCGTTCCCGTCCGCGTCGTAGAGATGCTGTCCGCTGCCGCGCTCAATGATCAGCGGCTCCCCGCCTACGGACCGGAACGCCCGCACCGGGCTATTCACGCCGCCGACAAGAACCCTTTCGGCGCGCTCGAATATCTCGCGAGAACGTTTGCGTTCGCGCTTCACTTTAGTTTGCGCTCCAGTCATGTTTTCCCGATTAAATTATCACGCCTTCAGCCAGCGTGCGACATCCTTGGCATGGTAGGTCAAAATGATATCCGCTCCTGCGCGCTGAATGCCCGTCAAAATTTCCAGGACCACTCGCTTTTCGTCGAGCCAGCCCTTCTGTGCTGCCGCTTTCACCATGGCGTACTCTCCGCTCACATTGTACGCAACCACGGGAACATCGAACGCATCGCGCACCTGCCGGATAATATCCAGGTACGGCAAGGCCGGCTTCACCATCACCATGTCCGCGCCTTCCTCGAGGTCCAGTTCCACTTCTTTCAAAGCCTCTCGCGCATTGGCAGGGTCCATCTGATAGCTGCGGCGATCGCCAAACTGCGGAGCGGATTGCGCTGCCTCCCGGAAGGGACCGTAAAAGCCGGAACAATACTTCGCGGCGTAGGAAAGAATCGCGGTGTTCTCGAACTTGTGCTCATCGAGTATTTCGCGGATCGCCGCGACCCGTCCGTCCATCATGTCCGAGGGCGCCACAATATCCGCGCCCGCGCGCACATGAGATAACGCCTGCTGCGCGAGAATTGTCAGCGTCGCATCATTTGCCACTTCGCCATTCTCGATAACACCGCAATGGCCATGGTCTGTGTATTCGCACAAACATACGTCGGTGATCACGAGCAATTTCAAATTTGCTTTTCGAATCGCCTCAATGGCGCGCTGCACAACACCCTGGGAACTAAGCGAGCTGGCCCCGCGCGGATCCTTGGTTTCCGGCAAGCCGAAAAGAATGATCCCCGGAATTCCGAGCGCTTCCACCTCGCGGCATTCCTCAACAATTTGGTCGGCCGATTGTTGATAGACGCCGGGCATGGAACTGACTTCCTGCCGCACTTTCGTCCCCGGGCAGACAAACATCGGATAAATCAACCCTGCGGTTGTGAGGCGCGTCTCTTGTACCAGGCTGCGAATCGCTTCGCTGCGCCGCAAACGTCTCGGCCGATGCGTGGGAAAGCTCATCCTCTCTTCACTCCTGTACGTGCCGTGTTCGAAGTGCCGGCAAAATGTTCCTCCAAGACTTCAACGACCGACGCTGCTGTCGTGTCTGCCGCCAAAAGTGCGTGCAGGACCCCAGCACCTAGCAAAGCATTGGCGGTAACCGGTCCTACCGCAATAATCGCCAGGCTATCCTGTAACGAGCTCAATTTCTCGGCTCCGAACAATTCCACGAAGTGCTGCACGGCTGAAGGACTGAAAAACAGCACGGCATCCGCTTCGCCTTCCGCGATTCTCGTCAACCTCTGCCGGTCCATCTCCGTTGGCTGCAACGTCCGGTAAGCAACCACTTCGCAAGCTTGCGCGCCGTAACGTTTCAGCGCCGCCGGCAGATCCGGATTCGCGCGGTCGCTCCGCGGCAGCAACACTTTCAATCCCTGAAGTCTGCCACCCAGTTCGTTCGCCAGCGCCACCCCATTGTGCGTCTTCGCCACGAGTTCCACGGGGAGACCGGCTTGCCGCGCAGCTTCGGCGGTCACTGGTCCCACGCAGGCGATTCGCAGCTTGCCACCCGTTCGAATCAGAGGTCGCTCCAGATTTAGGCCGCGTTGCGTTATCGCGCGCACCGCCTGCGCGCTCGTCAGGATCAGCCAGTCAAATTGCTCGATTTCCGTGATCGCCGCGTCCAGGGACGCGAAATCTTCGGGGCCGTCAAACAATACCAGCGGAAGCACTGCGGGAATCGCGCCACGCTCCCGGAGTTCACGCGCGAGCGCCTCACTCTGCGCCGCTGCTCGCGTAATGACAATACGCTTGCCAGCCAACGATCCTGGAACTGTTTCAGCCACGCTGCCGACCCACTTCTTCGAGTATCGATTGCGCCCCGGCTTCAATCAGCAGCCGCGCCAGTTGTTCCCCCAGCTGCGCCGCCTGATCTGGCGGCCCCGTGGCTCGTTGCTTCACGTACTGCACTCCATCAACGGAACACACGCACGCTTCCAGAACAAGCTCGCCTCGTTCGATGCGGCCCCAAGCGCCCATCGGCACTTGACAGCCGCCGTGAAGCGCGCCCAGAAGCGCGCGCTCGGCAATGATGGCCGTTCGCGTCTCCGCGTCATCCAGCGGCGCCAACAAATCCCCTACTTCCGTATCTTTCAATCGGCATTCCACCGCGATGGCTCCCTGCCCCACCGCCGGCATCGAGACTTCGGGAGAAAGTATCTCCGCAATGCGCTTCCCCAATCCCAGCCGATCCAGGCCCGCTTTGGAAACCATCACGGCTTCGTATTCGCCGCTCTCCACTTTTCGCAAACGCGTATCTACGTTTCCGCGCAAGTCCCGGCAATCAAGATCGGGCCGAATGTGTCTCAGTTGCGCTTGCCGGCGCAAGCTGCTCGTTCCCACACGCGCTCCCTGCCGTAGATTCGCAAGCGTCGAACCCACCAGACAATCGCGCACATCGTCGCGTCGGCACACCGCCGGAAACATAAGCCGTGACGGAATATCCGTGGGAATGTCTTTCACGCTGTGAACCGCAAGGTCTATCGTTTCCTCCATCAGTGCCTCTTCCAGCTCTTTGATGAAGATCCCCTTCCCACCGATCTGCGTAACTGACGCTTGCAGCAACTTGTCACCGCTAGTCTTAATAATAATAGTTTCTGCTTCCACGCCCGTCGCGGCAAACAGCTGCTTGCGAATGAATTCTGCCTGCCATTTCGCCAGCAGGCTCCCGCGCGTGCCGATTCGCAGGATTCTCACGGCTTCTCCCGGTTCGAAAGGAATAGATCGCGCAACGCCTCGACGTTCTGAATCTTTCGCCGCAGCTCTTTCTCGCCGCGCAAACGTTCCGCGGGCTCCAAGAGCAGTTTTTCCAGCATTTCATCCATCAACTTTTCCACATGAACGCGGTCTGCTTCCGTCAGGTGCTTCATCGATTCCATGCGCGACCGAATGAACGACGCGCGCTCTTCCTTCACCTTGGCACGAAGCGCATCCACCAGCCCCACCAGTTCGACGCTCGCCTGCCACGAAAGATACTTGGCCACGTGTTCATCAACGATACTCTCGGCCTTGGGAACTTCACTTTGCCGTGCGTTGCGGTTCTGCTGGACGATTTCGCTCAGGTCATCCATGTTGTACAGGTAAACGTTATAAAGCTTGGCCACGCTCGCGTCGATATTCCTCGGCATGCCCAGATCCATCAAGAACACCGCGCGGTTCCCTCGCGTGGCCATCGCTTGTTCAACGATATCGCGGCGCAAAACCGGTTCTTCCGTAGCCACGGAGGACACGATGACATCGGGCAACAGCAGCGCCTTCCCCCACTCGCCCCAGCCAAAAACTTCCCCTCCGCACTGTTTGGCCAGATCGTCCGCACGGTCTCGCGAGCGGTTCATCACATAAAGGTGCGCAATGCCGCGATCCCGCAGTTGAGAAACTACCTGCTCGCTGATAGAGCCCGCTCCCAGCACGAGCGCACTTCGTTCGCTCAGTTTTCCGAAGATGCGCTCGGCCAGCTTCACGCCCGCGGAAGCCACGGACATCGGCCGCGTCCCCAATTCGGTTTCGCTGCGTACACGCTTCCCGACTTCCAGCGCACCCTGGAAAAGCCGGTTCAGCACCGGCCCAGTGGCGCCATGTTCGTGGGCAAAGCGATACGCCTCCCGCACCTGCCCAAGGATCTCCGCTTCACCGAGCATCATCGAATCGAGCCCCGCCGCAACGCGGAAGAGATGCCGCACCGCCTCCCGATCATAGTGGTGATAAAGCGAGACTCCGAGCACTTCCATGCGCACGGCGTGGAATTCACTCAGAAAGGAAGAAAGTCCGGGAGCGCATTCATGCGAAGACTCCGGCGGCACACCGTACACTTCGCTGCGATTGCAGGTCGAGAGTACCAGCGTTTCCTCGAGAATCCCGCGCTCACGAAGCTGTTCCGCGGCGCGGCGGGCCTGCTCGTTGGTAAAAGACACCCGCTCGCGCACCTCGACAGGCGCGGTCCGGTGGTTCAGTCCGACGAGAACAATCTCCATACCGCGGTTCATCCGCTCCTAGAAGTATCGGTGGCTGTGCGACACGTAAAAGTTCACGACTGTAAAACTGAGCACCACCACGGCAAAATTGAAAATGCACAGCTTGCAGGCCCGCGCTCCTTGCCACGCCGTCTTGCGCGCCAGCCGGAAATAGAGGACATACAGCGCGAGCACCAGCAGGGTGATGAGATATTTGGGATCGAAAAATGAATTCTGGCCCGGCAACCGGTCAACGGATACGAAACCCAAAGCCGTTCCAATGGCAATCGAGATGAGCCCCACTAATACGCTCGATCGGCTCATCTGATCGAGTAATTCGAGTGGCGGAAGCCGCCAAACCACTTCGCCAAGCTTCCGGTTTCGCAAGAGCCTCTCCTCGCCAAGAAAAATCAGGCTGAGAACAAACGAAAGCGCAAACGCCGCGTAGGCAAGAATGCTTAGGGTCACGTGAAAAACAAAAACGAGTCCATGCACCGCGGGAGGAGGAAGCCGATCAGCCGGCGCCAGATGGGCGGCGAGAAAAAATACCAGGATAAATGGCAGAACAAAGGCCCCCACCGACCTTTGCCGGTGGTAGAGCTCCAGGCCAAGATACGTCAGCGCCAGCAGCCACCCAAACAGAGACATCGATCCGTACAAATCATGGTACGGAACCGTATGCAAGCCCCGCGATCTCTCCAAGAGGGCGAAATAGTGTGTCGCCAGCCCGATCGCAAGCAGCAGGGTCGCTAGCCGGCCGGTGAATACCCGGCCGGTATTCAGAAACATCACGTACAGCCCAAGACTTAGACCGTAGGCAATCACCGTCGAAATGATAAGCGCCAGGTTCACTCTTTGTTCCCACGGCCATGGCCGCACCTGCTCTGCATCGCGGCTTTAGGCCTGCCGACCTTCTTGTTGGCTGAGTTGCTGGATCATTTCGAGTATAGCCTACCCTCATAGCTGCATGCACAGCCCGATCCCGAGCATCGTACTCGCATCAGCAAGACCGGCCAGGATTTGCTATCCTTTACTTCTCGGGCCCAATACATGCCAATCCAGGCTGCGTCCATCAATCGGAAAGAGTTGTTCCTTCGTGCCTGCCGCGGAGAGGTCATTCCACGGGTCCCGGTCTGGATGATGCGCCAGGCTGGCCGGTACCTTCCTGAATACCGTGAAATCCGCGCAAAGCACGCATTCCTCGAGGTTTGCAAGACTCCGCAGCTTGCCGTGGAAGTCTCCATACAACCCTTCCGACGGCTGGGTGTAGATGCCGTCATCGTTTTCTCCGACATTCTGATCCCCGCCGAAGCCATGGGTCTCCGGCTGGAATTGGGTGATGCCGGGCCAAACTTACCGGACCCCGTGCGTTCCAAACGAGACATTGAGAAGCTCAAGATTTTCGACCCCGAGATCGAAACCGCTTTTTTGCCCGAGGCCATCCGCCGCATTGTGAAATCCGTCGGACCCGAAGTCCCGGTCTTGGGTTTCGCGGGTGCTCCGTGGACCTTGGCCTGTTACATGGTCGAAGGCAAAACAAAAGAAGGCTTCGCCACCGTTAAGAGTTTCCAGTACCACGAGCCAAAGACTTTTCGCGAATTGCTCCACCGTATTGCGCAAGCGACGATTCCCTACCTGAAGGCGCAAATCGCCGCCGGTGCCACGGCCGTCCAGTTATTTGACACTTGGTGCGGCGAACTGAATTTGCAGGACTACGAAGAGTTCGCCCTCCCGGCCGTGCAGGAGATTATTTCCGGGATTGCGGGCACTGTTCCCGTCATTTACTACACCAAAGCTTCCCAGCATCTTCTTCCCGCCGTGGCACGATCCGGGGCCAGTGTCCTCAGTGTGGACTGGCGCGTGGACTTGGCCGAGGTTCGAAATTCGCTTGGATCGAAAATCTCTTTGCAGGGAAACGTCGATCCGGCGGTTCTACTCGGACCGCCCGAAAAAATTCGCCAAGCGACGCTGGCCACGATCGGCTCTCTCTGGGGACGCGGCCACATTCTCAATCTCGGCCATGGCATACTGCAAAACACGCCGGTCGAAAACGCCAAGCTCTTCATCGAAACCGCCCAGGAGGCTTTGATCCTCGATGGGAGACCGGCGGCTCAGTCTCGCTAAGAGGCCATCGCGATGACAATCGCTCATCCTACTCTCCAGCAAATGCACGACGAGCTCCGCGTGGGCGAGGAATTCCTTGCCAAGTACAACCGACCCGGGCCTCGCTACACCAGCTATCCGACCGCGCCCGTCTGGAATGATTCGTTTGGCCCCGCCGATCATGAGAAGGTTCTTGAAGAAGCCGAAGCCGCCAAGACGCCGGTTTCGCTCTACATGCACATTCCTTTCTGCGAAAGCCTGTGCCTCTTTTGCGCTTGCAACGTCATCATCCAGAAAGACAAAAATGTTGCTCCGCCGTATCTGGACGTGCTCAAGCGCGAGATGGAGCATATCAGCCGTAGCGTATCCAAGAATCGCCCCGTCGTGCAATTCCATTGGGGTGGCGGCACACCTACGTATCTGACGCCGGAACAAATCGAGGACCTATTCGGTTTTACGCGCCAGCATTTCCACTTTGCTCCCGACAGCGAAATCGGCATCGAAGTCGATCCCAGGGTTACCTCGCGCGAGCATCTGGAGACCCTTCGCAAACTAGGTTTCAACCGCCTCAGCATGGGCATCCAGGACTTTCAACCCGATGTGCAGAAGGCCGTTCACCGTATTCAGCCATTCGACATGACGCGCGATCTGCTTTTCGCCGCGCGTGAACTCGGCTTCAACAGCATCAACGTAGACCTCATCTACGGCCTGCCGTATCAGACGCCCGACACCTTTGCTCACACCGTAGATCAAATCATCGGCCTGGCCCCGGACCGCATCGCTCTCTTCAGCTACGCGCACGTCCCCTGGCTGAAAAAGCAGCAAGGCTCCTTCGCCGCGCATCTTCCCGAAGGCATGGAAAAATTTGAAATTTTCCGCACCGGCCTGCTTAAGTTTCTCGCAGTCGGCTATCTCTACATTGGGATGGACCACTTTGCCAAGCCCGGCGATGAGCTCGCTATCTCGCAACAGAACCGCACGTTACATCGCAATTTCCAGGGTTACACGACCAAAGCAGGCGCCGATCTCTACGGCATGGGCATCACCGCCATCAGCGGCATTCAAGACGCTTACGCACAGAATTATCGCGATATTCCATCCTGGGAAAAGGCCGTGGCCGAGCGCGGACTCGCCACCATGCGCGGCTATCAACTCTCCGAAGAGGATCGTTTGCGCCGCGCCGTGATCAGTCGGCTCCTCTGCCACACCGTGGTGATCAAGGACGAAATTTCCCGCGAGTTTGGCATCGATTTCGACGATTATTTCGCTGAGGAGCTCCGCCGCCTCGATACTCCACGCCAGGATGGCCTGGTACTTTTGGAACGCGGCGAAATCCGCGCCACCTGGCTTGGCCGCATTTTCATCCGCAATCTGGCTATGGTTTTCGATCCTTATCTCGAAAAACAGCAGCTCGTCTCCAAGCCGCTCTTTTCGAAAACTCTCTGATCCCGCGAGGTTGCTCACATCTCCGTGACCCGTCACGTCCCAGCACTGGTGGTCGGCGGTGGCATCTCCGGCTTGGTCTGCGCTTACTCCTTGCAGAAGGCTGGCATCGAAGTCCAACTGGTTGAAACCTCTCCCCGCCCTGGCGGCGTCATCAACTCCGTTTCCCGTGACGGTTTCCTTCTAGAACTTGGTCCCCAAAGCTTCAGTGGCACAGCCGCTCTCCGCCAACTCTGCAGTGAACTTGGCATTTCTGATCAACTCCTCGAAGCTTCGCCTCGCGCGCCTCGATATGTTCTGGTAGACGGCAAGCTTCAGCCCGTGCCCATGAGCCCACCTGCTTTTTTCATGAGTTCTCTGATCAACGGCCCAACAAAATGGACACTCCTCCGCGACCTCTTCGGGAAAAGTGTCCCTCCGGATCACGACGAATCCGTCGCCGCCTTCGTTCGCAGAAAATTTTCCCTGCAGCTCCTCGATCGCCTCGTCGGCCCCTTCGTTTCCGGCGTTTATGCAGGCGACTCCGAGCGACTAAGCATTCGAAGTGCGTTCCCTCAACTCCACGAAGCCGAGAAAACCTCTGGCAGCATCGTTCGCGGCACGATGCGGCTCGCCAAAGCGAAAAAAGGTCCACGCGAGCGCCCCGCTTTGCATAGCTTTCGTGGCGGAAATGACACTCTCGTCCGCGCCCTTGCGGACAAGCTCGGGCCATCGCTGCGCACCGGGCTGCGCGTCGCCAAACTCTTTCGCCAAAACGGCAGGGCCTTCGAACTCCGTTTCGAAGGCCCTGGCCCCGAGGAGCCCGTTTCATCAACATCGCTTATCTTCGCCACGCCTACTGACGTCACAGGAAAGCTCCTCGCCCAACTCGATCCCTCATTCGAATCATTGCTCTCTCCCATCGAATACGCCGCCGTCGCGGTCGTCTCATTGGGTTATCGGAAAAGCGATGTCGGCCACTCCCTCGAAGGCTTCGGTTTTCTTGTCCCGCGCTCAACCGGCTTGCGCGTGCTCGGCAGCGTCTGGAATTCCTCGCTCTTCCCGGGCCGCGCCCCCGAAGGCCACGCTCTCCTGACAAGCTTTGTAGGCGGCGCCACCGACCCGTCCGCGGCAAAGTTGAATCAACAAGAACTCGTCAGCCTAGTCCATCGCGAAATCTCACCGCTGCTGTCGATCAAGAGCAACCCGGTCTTCTCGAACGTCACCATTTGGCCGCGCGCGCTGCCCCAATACAATCTGGGCCATGGCGATCGCCTCTCCGCCATTTCTCAACGCCTTTCTGATTTCAAGGGAATCAAACTGGTTGGAAACTATCTGCGCGGACCCGCCATCGGTTCCTGCGTCGAACAAGCCCTTGCCGTCGCCGAAGAAGTCCGCAGCATGCTCGCCGGTTAAGAGCCCACAGCCTCAGCAGACTACTTCTGTTCCCGACAAACAAGAGGGTGCGGACCGACCTCTTTTCTCACTGAAAACTGCCAACTGAGGACTGCCTACGTTCCGTACCGCAGCGCCAACCGCGTCTTTCGCCTGACCGCCGCCTCGCGATACCGTAGTTTCTCCGCAGCCGTTTTCAAAATGAGCGGCGGCACTAGTTTCGGTTTTCGCGTATGCTCGTCAATCGCCACAAACGTCACATAGGCTGTCGTTGTATGTTTGCGCTCGCCGCGGAGCACATTGTCAGAATAGACTTCGACACCGACCTCCATCGAAGTATGGAACACGCGATTTACTTGCGACTTCAACGTCACAATCTCTCCGAGGTTCACCGCATTTCGAAAATCAATGTAATCCACTGAAGCCGTCACCACGTAGCTGTTCGAATGCCGGTGTGCAGCGAGCGCCGCCGCCATATCAACCAAGTGCATCACCTGACCACCAAGAAGTTTTCCTAGCGGATTCGTCTGCGCCGGCAAAACAATCTCCGTCATCTCCGACCGCGACGCACTCACTGGCTTCCCGTGCAGTTTCGTATCCCCCTGATGATTCTCACTTTGCTTCCGCTTCATTCGAATCTCCACCTCTCCATCAGTTTGGAGGCTTTATCCCGCCACCGTATAATAGGAGACGCCCCAATGACAGAACAAAAGAAAACCCGCCGCCAGTTGTTAGAAGATTTTGTCGCCAAGAAGCCGGATGATGCTTTCTCTCGCTACGGCCTGGCGATGGAGTGCATGAATAGCGGCGACCCCGCGGCGGCCGACACCCAATTTCGGGCGCTCCTCGACCGCAATGCCGATTACATCCCTGCCTATCTGATGTACGGCCAGTTCCTCGCCCGCGAATCCCGCACCGACGAAGCCAAGCAGGTGCTTTCGAACGGCATCGCCGCCGCCTCAAAAGCCGGCAATCAACACGCCCGCTCCGAAATGGAAACCCTCTTGAACGACATAAGCTGAAACTGCAGGTACTCTGTTGATCAAGCAACGGCTCGTGTGTGAACCCAGAGAAAGTGTCAGCTAATCCGCTGGCTTGATCCCCACGGCAGTGTAAACCGCGTCACTTTTGTAAAGCACGCCATTTTTCACCACTAGCCTGCACCGCCGGATGTCGCTGATCGTCTCCGCCGGATTCCCTTCCACCAGCACGAGATCAGCAAGCTTTCCCGGTGCAATCGATCCCAACTCTTTTTCCTGTTTCAGCAATTTCGCGGCATTCCACGTGGCAATCTGCAGCGCCTTAGCGGGCGGGATTCCCGCTTTGACCTCGAGTTCCAACTCGCGGTGCAGCATCAGCCCCGCCAGCGCGTCCGTTCCCGCCAGAATTGGAATTCCCGCATCATACATTCGCTTCGTCATCCGCAACATCGCTCCATAGGAATCCTTGTACAGTTGGTCGTTTTCGCTGGTTACCGGGAGCCCGCCGGAGTACGCGCCGCGCTGCACCTGCGCGGGTAGACGTTTCAGAATTGGCGCGAAATCGGGCGACACACTCCCCGGACGCGCGGTAAACATTCCCTCAAAAGTTGCCATCGTCACATCCACGGTGGTGTGGTGATCCAGCAAAAGCGCAATAAACTCTTTGACCGCTTTCGAATCCAAATCCAGCTTTGCGGCATTTGCCCCCACTGCCGTAAACCGCTCCGGGGTGCGCGTATCTTTGACCTGTGAGGCCAGAAAGTTCAGGAAGATGAAGTTGATATGTTGCAGCTCATCCGCGCCTTCCTCCACAAACTGGCTGGCGATCATCCCGTTTGGAACGTGGCCACTTACTCGCAAACCTCGCTGGTGAGCAACTTTGATAATGTCCGGTACGAGTTCCGGCTTCAGCGAACTATACAGCTTGATCTGGATGTACCCGAGCTCTGCGTAGCGGTTCACCGCCGCCCGCCCTTCCTCTTCCGTCGTTACATACAATCCGGTTGGGGCCTGAAATGGACCGGGACCGTCGATAAATCCTGATTTCCACACACGCGGCCCGATCGCTGCGCCGCTTTGCCATTGACCTTGCAGACGTCCCAGGTCCTCGATGTCGTTTCCCATGTCGCGCACGGTGGTTACGCCGCTCGCAATGTTCAGAAGGCCATCCAGCGGCTGCGCGTGCGTATGCATATCAAACAGCCCCGGCAGCAAGGTCTTGCCCGCGCCGTCGATGTGCTCGGCATCCTTTGGTATATGGATCGAGGCAGCCGCACCGGCCTGCGTGATTCTCTCTCCCTCGATGACCACCGTCTGATCTTCCCGCATCGCTGCCTGTTCAGAATCAAACACGCGAACATGCTCGATGGCCACCGCGTGTTTCGGGTGCTGCGCCAGTTCTTTCGCCAAACGCCCGTAGCGGGCGTCCTCAGCCTTCCGCTGCAGGTCATACAGCTCCTGATTCTTGCCCTCCCATCCTTCGCGCAGCATCGCAAACCACTTACCCGGTGTCGCAAACAGCCGTAGATTGTCATCGAGCCAGACCGTTTGTGGCTCGAAGGAGAGTCCCGTGACGGCATACTCCGTCACGTGCATTTTCTGGCCGTGATCCTCGATCATTGTATCGGTCAGCCGCTCCAGCCGCGCTTCTCCTGCCGGCAGCAGCTTCACAGGAACGCCCTTCGCCTTTACCAAAGCAGCCACCAGCAGCGCCAGCTCCGCTCCCGGACCGTTGCTGCTGATGTAAAATCCGCCTTCCGGCGCGGAAGCATCCTCCGAAGTGCTCTTCCAGTGCGCCTGGCCCTTTTCGACAGCAAAATGTTCATCAACCGGCGCCTTCAGATAGTCGTTGCCGGTGACGTCCGTGCGCGAGGGCAGTCCGCTGGCTCCGATCACGTAATGCGCGGCGATCTTTGGGCCACGGCCGCGGTCGTTGAATTCGAACGCGCTCTCTAACCGGCCGTCCGCGCTGAACGTGTCGACTTCCGTTCCCGCAGCCTTGTCATTGGATTGAATGGTGTAACGAAGCGTTTCTTGCGCGGCTGCAGCAGGAACCCGAAACAAAGCAGCCGCATTAACGACGAAGAGCAGTACTACCAGGCGTTTGGTTTGCATAGTCCCGGAATTCTGCCACTATTCGAACTTCCGGGCCAGTAGATGATTTCCTGATTTGAGTTTCTGCGCAGCGAGTAGCGTACCCTAGTCTTCCAGTGTTGGCAGCGTCTTCAAAACTTCCGCGGCTCTCGGCCGGTGGAGCACCGGATCGTCTTTGCGGATTTTTCCATCTCGGAACACCAGCACGCGTTTCGCGAATTGCGCAATGTCATGCTCGTGCGTGACCAGCACGATCGTTAAGCCTTTGTCATTCAGATCCTGAAGGATCTCCATGATCTCCACCGACGTGCGGCTGTCCAAATTTCCCGTGGGCTCATCCGCCAGCAAAATCGACGGGTGATTCACCAGCGCCCGCGCCACCGCCACTCGTTGTTGCTGTCCTCCCGACATCTGCGAAGGAAAATGTTCCGCCCTGTCCGCCAGTCCCACCATCGCCAGCGCCTCCGACGCGCGCTTCCGGCACTCCGCCTTATCGATCTTGGCGTACAAAGTTGGCAGCTCCGTATTTTCAAGCGCGGTAGTACGTGCCAGCAGATTAAATCCCTGAAACACAAAACCGATCTTCTGATTGCGGATCAGTGCCAGCGCCCTCTTGTCGTGCTTCGAAACGTCAATTCCTTCGAGCAGGTATCTCCCCGAGCTAGGCTTGTCCAGGCACCCCAGCACATTCATAAACGTGGATTTTCCGCTGCCGCTCGCTCCCATGATGGCCACGAACTCCCCGCGCCGAATCTCCACGCTCACGCCTCGCAGCGCGTGCACGCGCGTCTCGCCCAGCTCGTAATACTTGTGAATATCTTCCACGCGGATGACGGCATCGGCCACCGAGGTGGCTAGCGTAGTTTCCATTTGGTTGGCAGTTGACATCGCTTCTGCAGGTTCGTTTCGCGGCGCTGATCCTCAGCGCCTTAATGTGCCGGGAGCCTGACTCTTTGGCACCACTGACCGGATAATAAGCGCGTCTCCCTCCTTCAGTTCCCCTTTGATCACTGCCGCCACTTGCGTGTACGCGTGGTCCGTAATGCCCAGCGAAATCTTGACCGGCTCCATGGTATTGTCCACATGCAATTTCCAAATAACCGCGCTCTCCGCACGCGGCGCGCGAGGAGCGTTCTGATTTTCTCCCCCTGCCTGCGGGCCGCGCCCCGCAGGGGCAGGATCATCAGCAGCCTGCAGTTTCTCGTTACCGTCGATCCCGTATTGCTTGTAAAGGGCGAGAATCTCCTCCGGGGCCATCGGCGGCTTGTAGCGCAGTGCGGTGTTTGGAACCTTCAGAACATTCTGCACCGTGTCCACGGGAATCGTGACGTACGCCGTCATTCCCGGAAATAGTTTCATCTCCGGATTCGCGAATTCGATGATCGTGTCGTACGTCACCACGCTTTGCACCGTCGTCGGGTTCATCCGCACCTGGCTAACAACTCCGTGGAACGTGTCCTTTGGAAAAGCGTCCACCTTGAAGGTGACTGCTTTCCCCGGCCTGATGTTGCCCACGTCAGACTCGTCCGTCTTCGTGTACACCAGCATTTTGGTCAGGTCTTGCGCAATCGTAAAAATCGTCGGCGCCTGCAACGAAGCTGCCACCGTCTGCCCCACATCCACGTTGCGCGCCACCACCGTTCCATCGATGGGAGATCGAATCACCGTGTAGTTCAAGTTCGTTTGCGCTACCGCCAGGGCTGCCGATTTTTGGCTGACTTGTGCTTCGGCTTGCGTAACGTTTGCAACCGCCGCGCCTACCCCGGCATTTGCTGAGTCGTAGTTCGCCTTGGCAAGATCCAGTTGCTGCTGACTCATGATTTTTTCCGTGGTGAGCTCCGCCGTCCGGTCGTAGTCAGCCTTGGTCTGCTGCGCCGTAGCCGTAGCCTTATCCAGATTGGCTTTCGCAGCCACAAGATTGGCTTTGGCGTTGTCCAGGTCGGCGGAGGCTTGCAGCAGTGCCCCTTGAAATAGCGCCGGATCGATTAGCGCGACAATATCGCCTTTGTGGACGCGTGAATTGAAGTCCACATTCAGCTTCGCGATGCTGCCGGAGACTTGCGACCCCACTTGCACCAGAATCACCGCATTGATCATTCCCGTGGCGTCCACCACGTCGTGGATATCCCCGCGCTCAACCCTGGCCGTGAAGTGTTGTGCCTGCGTACTGCGGCTCAAGCCGAAAAACACAAATAGCCCGGCGACGACGGCAACGCCAATGAGAATGATCCATTTTCTATTCAACTTTTTGTCCTGTTTTGAGGTTCAATTCCCGGATTTCATTCATATCGCAGCGCTTCGATGGGATCGAGCAAGGAAGCCTTTCGCGCCGGGTAATATCCAAAAAATACGCCAACCGCCACGGAAAAAATGGCCGCGATCACCACCGATTCCATCGACATCTGGATCGGCCATTTCAGTGTCTGGCCGACAAGGTAGGATCCCAATATGCCGAAGAGTACTCCCGCTGCGCCACCGACCAGGCTCAGCATGATCGATTCTCCCAAGAATTGCAGTTGGATGGCTTCTTCCGTCGCCCCAACAGCCACTCGAACCCCAATCTCGCGCGTGCGTTCCGTTACGGAAACCAGCATGACGTTCATGATCCCGATTCCACCAACCAACAGCGAGATGGACGCAATGGCGATCAGCAAAATCGTTAGCGTCCGGCTGGCATCCAGCTGAGCTTGAATAATGTCCTCTGGATTCCGGATGTTAAAGTCATCTTCTTCTTCGGGGCGCAGGTGGTGGCGATCTCGTAGCACCGCCGTTGCCTCCTGGCCGGCCACTTTCACGGCGTCTGCCGAGACCGCCGAGCACAGAATGTCATCGAGCCAGGTAATCCCTTTTAGCTTCTTCTGCGCCATCGTATAAGGAATGATGATGGTATCGTCCTGATCCTGCCCGGAAAGCGATTGCCCCTTTGGAATGAGGGTAGCCACGACTTTACAAGGCAGGTTGGTTACCCGAATTACCTTTCCGATTGGATCTTCCACCCCAAAAAGCTGGTCACGCACGGTCCGCCCAAGAACGCACACATCAGCTGCTCGATCCACATCGTCCTGCGAAAAAAACGCTCCCTGGTCCACAAACCAGCGCTTGATCTCGAAATACTCCGGCGAAACTCCACGATAGGAGGTATGCCAGTTCTGGTTCCCGTACACGACCTGCACAGGATCATCCACATTCGGCGAAACACTCTTGATCAGTGAAATCTGACTCTTGATTGCCACCGCATCGGCCACCACCAGCGTCTTGGTGTCATGCGTCCCCGTTCGAACGCCGTTAACCGCACGTCCGCCTGCCTCTACCCACACAAAATTGTCCCCAAGATTGTTCAGCTGCTGCTCAACCCGCGCCTGTCCCGCTTTCCCTATCGCCACCACGCAAATCACCGCCGCGATCCCGATGGTGATTCCCAGCACCGTCAAGATGCTTCGCATCTTGTTCCGGAGTAGCGCCACCAGCGCCGACCGAAGCAACGCCGCGTAATTCACAATTCCTTCCCTTCCTCGTACACATGATTCTGGGCGATCGAAGATAAATGGAGGATAAACCTCCGTCATCCAGGGCCGCTATCTGCCTAATCTTTCCACGAATTACGAATGATAACCAGTGGCCTCGCCTGCGAGCCATCCGACGGTCAAGGTGCACCGGCAGGTAGCCGCCTGCCTGGCGACAAAGCATACATCCAACCGCTGGCCCACCTTTCCAGCGTCCCTGTCCAATGTCCTGCGCGCCTCTTCTCTTGACACAAAGTACCGGGGAAAGGGTTTCAGTTTCCGAGTGGCCGACCATCCATCCAGAGCCTACCCTCATGCTTCCCGTAAATTCGGTTTTGGAGTTGCCCAGTGTGTGGGAATTACTTACGGCGCCACGCCAACCGCGGAGTAAAGCTCCTCAGGTCTATATAGGACGCCGTCCTTCATCACCAAAGCCGTCTTTCTGATGTCGCTAATGTTTGCCACCGGATCGCCATTCACGAGGGTGACGTCAGCGAGTTTTCCGGCCGCAATAGAGCCGAGATCACCGTCCATCTTCATAATGCGAGCGGCGTTAAGCGTGGCATTCTGCAGAACTTTGTTTGCGGGTATGCCGGCCTGGACATCGAGCTCGAGTTCGCGATGCAGGGCGAATCCAGCCATGGAGTCTGTGCCGTCTTCAATTGCAATTCCGGAGCGATAGAGTAGGCCAGTCAGTTCCATCATCTTCGCGAAAGACCTCCGGTACGTCTGGTCCATTCCTTCGGGCGGTGTGAGGCCCGTGGAAAGCAGGCCGCGGCGGACCTGAGTAGGCAAGCGGCTTGCCACGGGTTGGAAACCGCGAGGAATTTGACCAGCTCTATTAAGGTACTGGTCTTCGAAGATGCTCAGCGTAAGATCGAGCTTGGTTTGATGATCCTGAAGTAATTTGATGAAGGACTGAACCTGGGGAGAGCTGAGGTCGAGATCCGCGCCGCGTTTTGCGGGTTCGATGAGGCGAGCAATGGTATTGGTGTTTTTGATTTCGGGCATGAAATTCAGAATCAGGAAGTTGACGTGCTGGATTTCGTCGTACCCGAGTTCGACACA
>Ga0210410_10000294_pt1 | contig 61553 bp, 45 predicted proteins | sample IncBWC4MmetaG_FD_161058 | JGI IMG/M metagenome (GOLD analysis project Ga0210410, IMG submission 161058) | Forest soil microbial communities from Barre Woods Harvard Forest LTER site, Petersham, Massachusetts, United States - Inc-BW-C-4-M | ecosystem: Environmental > Terrestrial > Soil >... | reverse complement strand
GTACTGCTACCACCATCATGCTGTACTCCCCATGAAATCCATTTAAGGGAGGCAGAATCAATGCGCGCAGGGCTTCGCTCCAAGAAACGTGAACCAGAAAAGCTGTCACCACATACGCGAATAATGACGAGGCGAGCCACTTCAGGTAGTTCACGTACCGGGTGTACGGAATGAAGACCTGCAAAACCATAGAGAGCAGTCCAAACCCAAGAATGTGCATCCATCTGGCTCCTCCCACCAGCATGTGGGCGGCTTCACCCATCGCTCCGAGATCGGCTCCTAAGTTGAAAACCGCCGAAATGAGAAGAAGCAAGACAATACTCAGTACGACCGGCCGAGGATATGCCTTACGTAGGCTTGCGGATATTCCTGCACCTGTGACGCGCCCAATCCGCGCGCTGATTTCCTGGATTGCGCACATGAACGGATAAGAAAATAGGGTCAGCCAGAGGACACTAAAACCAAATTGAGCACCCGCTTGCGAATACGTTGCAATTCCGCTTGGGTCGTCGTCGGATGCCCCTGTCACCAAACCCGGGCCCACCCGCAGCAATTGACGAAAAAAGGATGACGCCTTTCTCGTCGGCTTAGCTGACCGCCTGGCTGGCTTGGAATCCTTCATTATTAGGGCGTTCCAAGCCCAGAGCGCGCCATTCCTATTGCATAGGTCGCCTCAAACGGGAGTCAGTGCCTTCAAACTCTCTCCAGAAGCAACAATACCAGCAGCACAATTACAACCAAGCCTGGCCCCCGCTCGGATAGTAGCCCCAGTTTCGGCTGTGCGGCCACGTGGGCAAACTGCCTAAACTCAACCAGAGAAGAATAACCAGAAGTATGATCAGCCTGTTGGTTGCCTCCCCTACGCCATTCCACTGGAACAGTCTTCCTCGAACAATCGGTGTAATTGTGTAGAAGATAAGTAGCATTCGGGTACGCAGACGAGACTCTTCATTTTTTGAAGATCGAAAAGGAGGAACGCGTCGTTCGCAGACGCACCATCAGCCATCCGATTTACTCGCGAACGGGATGAAAATGTAACATGTGGGCCCGCGCTGACGACTGGCCCGCGAATTGCCCTAAAAGCGCAATATACAGGAAAAACAGTATGGGTTTTGAGGCCAAGAAGGACTATTCGTAGATCGTAACTTCTGGAAGGATTTTATCGGTGTTATCGTGCTCAGAGAATTGGGTAGCTGGTTTGCACAGCAAGAGGTAGCATCAAGATTCCGCTTTAAGAATGGAGACCAGGCCCGTGCGAATTCTTGTTGCAGATGATCACGACATCATCCGTCGAGGTCTGAAACAGCTTCTCACTTCGCGGCCAGGCTGGGAAGTTTGCGGCGAGGCTAAGACCGGGCGAGAAGCAGTTGCCCTTGCTGAGCAGCTCAAGCCTGAAATTGTGGTCTTGGACATCAGCATGCCAGAGTTGAATGGACTAGAAGCAGCTCGGAGAATTCATAAGTTACTTCCGAAAACGGGGATTCTATTTCTGACGCTGCACTTCTCGGATCAACTTCTGCGGGACATTGTCGAGGCCGGCGCCCGGGCCTATATCGTGAAATCCGATGCTGATCGGGATCTGGTCAGCGCTGTGGAGGCCCTGGCGAATCATCGAACATTTTTCACGGCCCGCGCAGCAGAAATGCTCCTGAATGGCTTCTCCATGCAGAACTCGGTACCCGATCCGCAAGCTCATTTGCGAGACAGGCTTACCTCCCGCGAGCGCGAAATCGTACAGCTTCTCGCGGAAGGTAAAAGTAGCAAGGAAATAGCAGTGGCTCTCGGAATAAGCGTCAAAACAGCCGAAACTCATCGGGCAAATATCATGAGAAAACTCGAGATGCACTCCGTCAGCGAGGTCGTACGCTATGCTGTAAAGAATCAAATCATCGAGGCGTGACGCTCCCCGCGGCCACGCACGGCGAGTTCTTGTGACGAGTAACACTTTGGAATTCGATGCCACTTCAAATGATCTGCGGCACTTTGCCAGACCGAGTCCCTGACTCCCATCGGAGACTTATGGAGACAGGGGCCCATGCCTAGAGTACTTATCGTAGATGACCACGCGTTTATCCGCCGCGGCGTTCAAACAATATTGAATCCATTCCCCGAGTGGGAGTTTTGTGGAGAAGCGGATAACGGAAACGACGCCATCCGCCTGGCTCACCAACTAAAACCGGAAGTCATCATCATGGATGTCTCTATGCCCGGGTTGAACGGCATCGAGGCGACTCGCCTGATTTGTAAGTCTCTACCTGAAGCGAAGATAGTTTTGCTTACTCTGCACGAATCGGCGGATTTGGTGCGGAGGGGCTTTCGCGCAGGTGCCAGGGGTTTTCTTCTAAAGACAGATGCGGAGCAAGAACTGGTGAAGGCTCTCACTGTGGTGATCGGCGAAGGTTCGTATATCAGCCCAAAGATTGATAGCGAAGTGGTGGAAAGCATAATTAGTGAAATAAGTGAAACCCGCTGATCTCCTGCCAGGCATGCAACTTCATTCCTTTTCCGTTTTGCTCCAGTGACTGCCCCCTTTTTGCGCTCCGGCATTCAGATACCTTTTGCCTCTACTGTAAACACCCGATGTCACCAGAACTTTGCATCATTCATCCTCTACTCCTAGATAAAGGAGGATTTCAGTGATACAAAATGCCAAGAAAACAGTACCGAGTACTCGCGACGCCCTCATCCAAAGCCTGAACGAAGATCTGGCTCGCGAATATCAAGCCATTATCGCTTCCGTGGTGTACTCGCAACTGCTCAAGGGCGCGGAATACATGAATATCGCCCAGGAGCTCGAGAAGCTCGCCGCGCAGGAACTTCAGCATGCATTGACAATCGCTAAACAGGTGGATCATCTCGGCGGAATACCAATTGTCCAACCAAAGCCAGTTCAGGTGACGGACGACAATAAGGCGATGCTACGCGTGGACTTCGTAGCTAAAGTTGATTGATCGTCACTGAAATATGTGAGACGAAGACCGGCACAGTAAGCGACTGTTTTTTCTACCGTCTCCTAATCTCTACAGTGTTTTGCGGATGGAAAAGCCGGATGCAGATGACTACGGTTGTTTTCCTGACTAGCAAGACCGCCGGCGGCCATGTCCCTCTTGGGAGTGACTGCACACGGTAACCCTGGACGGGCCTTTGCAGTTTGACCGGCTTGGAAGTTATCCTTGGCCGCTGGCCTTCTGAGCGCCGCCGCTCATCGTTTTTGCTTGAAGATTTCGGTGGCGGCGGAACCGGGGCGGGCCCACCTCAATTACTATGAATCCCTGACACTCCTACCAGGTAACCCTGATTGTGACCTCCTGTCGTCTCCTCCATAGTGGCACCGCGAGCGGTCCCCGGAATCCTGCATCCTATGCTTGGGTCGCTCGGGCTTAGGGAATCCAAATAAAGTGTTTGGCTAAGAAAGGGAGAAAAATGAGATCGCTAATGCTTTTCGGTTCCATCACAACACTTCTTGTCATTGGGAGTATAACCGCGTGCTCGGATACGCCGACAAAATCGCCAGACGTAGCCGGCAACATCCGCACGTCTCTTGACCAAGCCGGGTTAAAGGATGTCAGCGTGAGCCAAGACCGTGACAAGGGTGTAATAACTCTCACAGGGAACACCACTACGGATGCTGACAAGGCACAGGCAGAGTCGATTGCGAAATCCTTTGCTGGGACGCAGGTCGTGTCCGACCAGATTGCAATTCGGCCCCCGGGCGATGAAGGCATCGCGAAGAAGGTGGACTCCGATCTTGACAAAGGCATTGAAAAAAATTTCGACGCCGTACTGGTTCGACACAAACTGGACAGCGCTGTGAAGTACGAGGTGAAGAATGGTGTGATCACACTGAACGGCAAAGTGAGTTCTCAATCCAAGCGCGCTTGGGTGGAAAAACTCGCTACTGGAGTGCCAAACGTCAAGCAGGTGGTCAATGAATTAGAAGTAAAAAACCAAAAGGCCACTTCATCGGACTAGAACAATACACGGGGTCCCAGCCTCGGACCCCACCGGAATTATCAAAGCATTGTAATTCTGATTACTCACTGTGAGTCGGGAAATGCAGGGAGCTTGGCGAGGCTCGCCTCCGATGGAACTTGTCGTCAATGCCTCTGAGCGGCGCTTCCTCGGCAGCATCAGTGCTTCATTGATCGCGATGCGCGTTACCACGTCGAGAGCTGCGAATTTCCTTCAAATTGCCGAATCTGGACATGCGCCTAGTAAAAGACGTTTCGCAAATTGAGCAATAACCTATGGTCCGAGAACCCGGAGGATACGGACGACATTTCGCCATTTGCGTTTATATCTCGTAGCGACAGAGTGGGATTCAGGATAGCTACAAGGAACGACCGCCGCGATGATCAAACCATACTCTCCAAAGAAACGCTGATTGCCAGTGCGCGCGGGGGAAACCGCAATGGCTTTGGGGCACTGGTTCGCCGGCATTCCGGCGGGGTCTATCTGACGTCTTTCATCCTTAGAGCGAAGAATGCTTCAAGACGCGGTCTCGCGGCCCTGTCTACCTGCGGTCGTCAGTGAGTCATGCGCACAAAAATAGGGCGAGGCAATGTCCGCCTCGCCCTATCCTGGCAAATTGCCTGTATTACGGCTTCAACTGAGGAGATGCCTTTTGCAGACGGCCAACAAGCATCTTTCCCGAAGGAGGAGCGTCAATTTTTGGCTCCGTGATGATCGTGGCCGCCGAGGCGTCTTTGCCATACAGGCGGCGATTCGCGTCCTCGTCTGGCCGCAGTGTGGTGCCTTCCAGCGAGATGCCGGCGAAAACGCCGCGCGCTCGTGAATAGCTAAGCATTTCGGCACGCATATACGCGTCTGTATCCGCCGATGCAGTGCGCCCCTTCGGTCCAGCGGCTATGGATGCATCCGCGCCCAGCTTGACCTTGGTATGCAGCAGGCTGCTCGCGCCGCGGTTGTTCATCACCAGGATCACCAAGTCCGTGGCTTCTCCACCAATCTGGAGTCCCACGCTGCCGCCCTCGAGGGCGTACATCGCAGGTGCTCCCCAAGGACCGGAAAAATCCTTGCCTGTCCGGCAAACCATGGTTCCGCGCCCGTAACTTCCTCCAACTACGAAAGCGGCCTTTAGCACGGACGGCATGACAATCACGCACCGCGCCTTGTCGAGGAGATCTTGAGGAATGTCGTCCGGGATGTCCAAAATCTCCTGGATGACCGTGCCGGCGTTCTGCAATCGATTGTTCTCATCTTTTGCATTTTCGTCGGTCGGCCGTCCGAATGACATGGGCACCAGCACGAGGGCGCCCGCAAAAATAATCGCCAAACGATTCATAAACATATCCTCCATCATTTCTTTCGAAGTTTTGTACAACCGGACCCTAGTTCCCGCGCCGGCCGGAGATGACAACAACAATCCCGCCAACCAGCGCCAATGCCCCAAGAATCGGAGGAAGAGGAATGGTGTGATGCTCTTCCTTCGTCGCTCGGATTGGACCGATGTCTACGACTTTCTTTTGTGTTGTGTAGGTCAACCCCTGATATGCCAACGCAAACAGGCCGAGGACGACCAGTGTTATTCCCAGGATTGTTCTTCCGCTCATGGTGCCTCCAGAGTTCCAAGTCCACAAACACAGTTCAACCCCTTGTAACCGATTGAATTGAGAGGGCGTGCATCGCAACCTCCTTATGTTTCCAATTCAACTTTTCCAGGGACCGGAATCATGCCTATTTCCGCGGTCCCGTTTTCTGGACTAGCTACGATTCAGTTCCTTTGTAAGGCAACCACGAAGCGGCCTCCATACCGTGGAGACCTCATAGGCTTCGGGGGAAAGCTGTAGGCATCATGGAGTCCACGCGTATACGTTTCTCTCCGGCCGGCTCTCGGGGTTTCTCTCTATATGCGCGATTACGCGCATATGTTTTCCTTGTGCTGCGGCATTCAACGTTCCTCCCAGCGGGCACGTGCTCGAACCGCAACGCCTCAAAGGGAAACTAAATATCTAGGAGGATCCGATGAACTGGGATCAGTTGGAAGGAAAATGGAAGCAGTATTCGGGCAAAGTAAAGGAAAAGTGGGGAAAGCTGACAGACGATGATCTCGGAGTGATTCGCGGACGGCGAGATCAGCTGATCGGAAAGATCCAGGAACGCTACGGGATCGTAAAGCAGGAAGCAGAGAAACAAGTGGATGAATTCGCACGGACCTTCCGTAGCGAAGATTCAACACAGGAAAGGCGGCAAGGAAATCAGGGAGAGAGTGATCACTCGACCTCCAACGAGAAGAAGCGTGGTGCTGGACAGCGCTGATTGGAAAGTTGTCAGCAGTAACGCAAATCAGAATCGCGAGGCGAAGGGGCCTGGCGTACTGCGAATGTCGCTCGGCCCCCCTCGCGAAGACGATGTCACTTTCTTATTTGAAATGTCCCTGGTTGAAAATGTTGCATTGAGACCCACTGCCAAGAAAAACCAAGACAACCCGACGAGTCGCTAGTGGAGCTGCCCACCAAGGATATGGATCCTTTGTAAATCAGGACGCGACGCTATGCATCTCTAATGGCGGCAGTAAGTGCTCAAGCCAAATCAGAAGCGCTACATCGAATTGCCTCGAACCCTACACCAATCACCTGATGGTCTGATGGCCCTTTTCCAAGTAACTTCTGCCCATCTTTATTGATTGCGGGCTCGGTCCGCCATCATCAGAGCGTGGTCAAAAAAGATCGAACTGAGGAGGAGAATATGGACTTACTTTGGACGCTAGCGGTCATCCTATTGGTTCTCTGGGTCTTGGGACTCGTCACTTCCTACACATTGGGAGGATTCATTCACGTCCTGCTCGTTGCGGCCCTCGTCGTTGTTCTGATCCGTGTCATTCAAGGCCGCAGGCCTGTCTAGCGGGCGCTTTCATGAAGCCTTCGCAATCCTTGGATTCCTGGAACTGCAGGAAAGTTAGCCCTCGCCTATGATTGAGTTCCGAATAGGCGTTGCACAGTACCTGTCCTTCGCACGCTCTTATGCGTTGACCGATCTCCACTCTGATTGCTCAAGTTGGCACAAATGCCCTGAGCAAGCGCAACAGCAGCAGGAAACCTCGTCCGAGAAATCCCTAATGAACTGCCTGTCTCATTTTCAATGCGGTTGGAGCCCCAGTTCTTGGCGCAATTGTTGAAGCCACCGTCTCATAGGGGATTCTCTTTTGGCGCCTACATCCATAACCCGATGGCCAGGCCTTTAACGGGGCAATACTGTGCCAACCGGTACTGAAGGACGTGAAGCAAGTTTCGTCCGAAAATCGCGCCTCAATCCTCGCAGCCCGCAGCGGGAAAGCAAGATCTGGTAAGCGAAGGATGACCGGGCAGAAGGAAACACAATGCGTACTATTTTTTCCATTCGTTCGCTGTTGCTCGCGCTGGGAGTGCTGGCCATCTCGGCGGCATCATTCGCGCAAATCGGCGTCGGAGTGTCCATTACGATCGCCCCGCCTGACTTGCCCGTGTATGAGCAGCCCGTATGTCCAGGGGACGATTATATCTGGATCCCCGGTTACTGGGCTTATGCTGATGACGATTACTATTGGGTGCCGGGCACCTGGGTAATGGCCCCGGAAGTTGGTTCTCTCTGGACCCCAGGGTATTGGGCATTTGAAGAGAACCGATATTTCTTCCATGAGGGCTATTGGGGACCAGAAGTAGGATTCTACGGCGGCATCAGCTACGGATTCGGATACTTTGGTCACGGGTATGAAGGCGGACGTTGGGACAACGGACACTTTTTCTACAACCGTGCGGTGACTAACGTGAATGTCACTGAGATTCACAATGTCTACAACACAACGGTGGTCAACAGAACTATTAACCGCGTCAGCTTCAACGGGGGCAACGGTGGAATAAACGAACGTCCCACGAGCCAAGAAGAAGCTGCCTCACGTCAGAGACATCTCCCGCCCGTAGCTGCACAAAATCAACATGTGCAGGCTGCCCACGCCAGCCCCCAACTGCGGGCCTCCGCGAACCGGGGCAAGCCACCCATCGCTGCCACTCCCAAACCCGGGGAGTTTAGCGACCGTGCCGTTGTGCCTGCACGAGAAGCCGGCCCGATTCATAACCCGCCCGCGGGTGCAGGGAACAATTTTGTTCCTAATCCGTCTTCCGGTGCAGAGAACAACGCTGCTCGTCCGGCCACCGCTGTCCACCCAAGAGACCTTCCGCCTGTCGAGCGGCCTGCCGCTCCAAACACTGGCAACGTGAAACAAGACCAGAAATACCAGCAACAGCAGCAAAAGCTCCAAGCAAAGCAAGACCAGGAACGCCAGAAGCTCCAGCAGAAGCAGGACCAGGACCACCAGCGGCTGGAACAACAAAAAGCCAACGACGCAAGAAAACAGCAGCTAGAGCAACAGCATCAGCAGCAGACGCAGCAATTGGCGCAAAAACATGCTCAGCAGCAACAACAAATGCAGCAGCGCCAGCAACCGGCTCCGCATCCGAGTCAACCCCAGAAGCCTTGATCAGAAAGGCTGCGACGATGAGGGCGAAGGCAACGACCACTGCGATGAACACGGATCGAAAGGACATGAACAGCTCTGACGAAGAGATGCCCTCTGCCCGGGGGGGCACACCGGAGGAGTGACGGGATTGTAGTCGTGGGGAGGTGGAATGTCACCCGGTAATTTGGGCCTTAAGTTCCGGCCGCGCGCGGCCTATCGAATGATTGTGTCGGGTACCCGATCGCCATACCTCGAAGAAACCTGTTCAAGTGCTTCCATCCATAAGGTCAACTAATTGCCAATTAGATTTACTTAGCTGAGCCCTTCCTGGGCCATTCCTGTTCGCCTTTGCTTCTCTCTAGGCTTTACCCGCAATTGACGTATAATCTGCGCCACTATGGCCAAGCATCTGTTCTTGGCCGTCACCTGCCGTACCATGGGCTGTACTGCAGGCTGCATGGTCAAGTACGTCGGCCCTTATTCTGGTGAGTCCAGGTTTCAACGATTAGCCCCTGAATCCTTCGTGTTTCGTTGCCGGGAGTGTGGGCAGACTCATCGTTACTGGCGTGACGAGATATATCCTGTGATTCAGGATGAGGCTGCACCGCCTGGATTTGAAAGTGCGTTTTGACTAGCATGTCGGGAGGTCAGCACACCGGAACCAGAGAAGGCAAGCATGATCCATGCGCTCAGGCAGGCTATCGCGGATAGGCGATGATGCCGACGAAAAAATGCCGCTCGCGACAGTTTGAACGAAGGCGGATTCAAACTCCTCTGAAAACTTTTCTCGCGCGATTTTTTGTTTTTCATCGTTGGCCGGTCCGCACATTTTTCATGAATAACTTACGGACAGTTTAGACGCCTCAGCGCGCTAGAGGCATTGGGAGAACATTTGCTCGTCCGATGGCTCGTTCGTCCGGTTCGACAGCAACACCGTCGCGAAACGCGACAACTTTTCCGGAGTTGGCGGGCACACGTTCGCCAGGAACCACAATGCCGATGAGATTCAGGGGGTCGGCTGCGGAAATCGTTGTGACTTCTCCGGACGGACTCTGCTTACGCTTGGCGCGCAAAGATTCAACAGCCACGGGCAAAGCAAACTGCTCACCCAAGAACCCACTGACAAAGCGGCCCCCGCGAATTTCGCCACGATCTTCGAGGCGTCGCAGCGTGATCAGCAACTCCCGCCATTTCGGAAGAATGGTTTCGCGGGTGAGAAGCTCGCGGAAGACGATTCCGTAGCGATGCAAAAGCATCCAGCAAGTCGCTTCGAGGGCTCGAGCGCGGTCGTGCGCGTCGCCGGAATACAGCAGTGACCAGCGGCCGGCGCTGTGCCGGGGCCGTGAAGTTCGTCCGCTGCCCTGGCCGGAGCGACGCTTGGGGTCGATCAGCGCGCGCAAATTGTCAAAACCATCCGCGGTAAGCAGTCCAGCAGCGACGAGTTCCCAAAGAGCGGTTTCGACTTCGGCTTTTAGCTTGGCGGTGCCGCGGACGATATCTGCAAAGAAGGAAGCACCACGCTGGCGCAAGAACTGCAAAACTGCGCCGGCATCGGCACCCAGGCCGGTCGGTTGCACATCGCCGGATTCACGGCGTGGGATCATCCAGTCCGCTTCCTCGCGCACAAAGAAAGTAATCGGAGCAACGCTGGTGGGTATTACGCGGCGTTTTCCGTCCGTGACCGCTACAAGCGTTGCAGGATGCGGCGACAGGCGGCCCCACCCAACGGCACCCGTGAGGCAAAGCTGATCGAGCATTTTGGGATCGAAATCCGCGATTCGGCGCTGCAGGATTTGCCGCTCCCATGAGTTTGCGGGCACTTCAAAGCCTTGCATTTGACGAATGGCCTCAAGCGTCCCCCGTTCTCCCTGGAGCTGCGTACCCGGTGAGACGTGTTGCCAGGAAAGCAGCCAGTTCATGAATTGTGCGGGAGTTACGGACTGGATCTCCTTCCGGAGCCATCCAAGTGTGAGGCGGTGGATGCGGGCAAGCAGGCGGCGTTCGCACCATTCGGTTGAACCAGAAGAAGTTTCGTCCAAACCCTCACCGGCAAACTTACCGCGGAGCACGGCTCCACTGGACTCGAGGCACAGCAAAGCTTTCTCTATGTCAGAGGCAGGCACCTTGAGTAGGTTGCTCAGTTGGCTTGTAGTGACTGGGCCGCTATGCGTGGTCCAACCCTTTAGGAAGGCCAACAACGCATCTTCTCGCGAGACCACCAGTGACTCAACATCCGGCAGGGCCACGTCAAAAGTGGCCGACGGAAATACCGGCATGAAAGTGTGGACTCGTTCCGCAGCTACCCAATATGCTTGGCCGCCGGCATGAGCAATCCCTGCCCGGCGGTCTCCCACAAGCCGTTCAAAAAAAGGTGTCCACGCGGGCAGGACATTGTCCAACGTAGCGTTTAGTCGGCTGTTTCCTTGCCTTCCTTTGTCACCCACCGGCAGCGCGATTAGGGTGAGTAGGGCATCATGCAACTCTTCAGCATCGCGCACGTCGGGCCAAGCCTCGTCGCACACGTTAGCTATCGCAGCCGGATCGAGGCGCCCAATTTCTCCAAGCACCGCGTCCGGTAAGACACGGCGCATTTCCACGGCGCGAGCTCGGCGTTCTTCGAGTGGCGCATCATCGAGATATGCATACGGATTGGCGTTCAGAATCTCGTGCGAAAACGGCGACGATACCGGTGTGTCCACGGCCAAACATTTAATTGCGCCTGATGCGATGTCCTGCAACACACGCACAAGGCCTTCAACGTCCATCGCCTCTGTGAGCACATCTTTCATCACTTCCCGGACCAACGGGTGAGCGGGAATGTTGATATCGCCGGCAGCGAGATTTTCCGGACACGCCTGCTGTTCGGGAAACACCGCAGCCAGCAAATCATCGGCGCGCATGCGTTGTATGTTGGGCGGAACCTTTTTCCCTCCTCGGAAGCGGAGCAAGGCCAGCGCACGTCCGGCATCCCAGCGCCACCGCGTTGTGAAAAGAGGTGATGCCAGAGCAGCCTGTTCGAGAACAGAGCGAGCAGAGTTTGGATGCAGGAAATGAAAGACATCGGCGAGCGGAAAACTATGCTGCTCGCTCAGCGAGATGTTCAATCCGTTGTCGGTGGCGGCAGCCTGCAGCTCGAAATTAAACGAGCGGCAGAACCGCTTGCGCAGCGCAAGGCCCCATGCCTTGTTGATGCGCCCGCCGAATGGAGCGTGAATTACGAGTTGCATGCCGCCGCTTTCATCAAAAAAGCGCTCGGCAATGACCGTTGTTTGGGTGGGGACGGCTCCTAAGACCGCACGACCATTCACTACATATTCGACCGCTTGCTCGGCCCCTGCGTCGTCGAGCCCGCATTCACGCTTGAGCCAGGTAACCGCAACGATGGCGTCTGTGGTCAACTGCCCGTTGGAATCAGAAGCGGCACTTGAAACGAACGAACTGATCTTCTCGCGCAACTCCGAGACGTGTCGAGAGAGTTCGTCGGTCCGTGCCGGTGCTTCGCCACGCCAGAATGGAATGGTCGGTGGCGCTCCTTGTGCGTCCTCCACCAAGACGCTGCCTGGTGAGACTCGCCGGATCCGCCAAGAAGTGTTTCCCAGCAACATGATGTCGCCGGCGATGCTTTCCACGGCGAAGTCTTCATCTACCGTGCCGATGACTGCGCCTTCGGGCTGTGCAATCACGGAATACAGCGAATTCTCTGGAATGGCGCCACCGCTGGTAATCGCTGCCAAACGACTGCCACGGCGGGCGCGTACGATGCCGTTCACTCGGTCGCGATGGAGATATGCAGCGTAACGTCCGCGCGCACTGGCAATGCCTTCGGAAAGCATTTCGAGAATCTCGTCGAAATCCGAGCGTGTAAGATCACCATACGGATAGGCACGGCACACAGCTTGGAACAGTTCCGTTTCATTCCAATCTTCAGCCGCGCACATAGCTACGAGTTGCTGCGCCAGGATGTCCATGGGAGCTTCGGGAATGGCGATACGGTCGAGATCGCCTTGTCGAATCGCGCGCACCAATGCAGCACACTCGAGCAACTCGTCCCGTGTCGTTGAGAAGAACCGGCCTTTGGGTATTGCTCCCCGCCAATGACCCGCGCGGCCAATGCGCTGCAAGCCCGCAGAGATGGAACGCGGCGAGCCAATCTGGCAAACCAGATCGACGGTGCCGATATCGATCCCCAGCTCGAGAGAAGCCGTCGCTACTAGTGCGCGGAGCTCTCCAGATTTCAGTTTTTTCTCGGCCTCAAGCCGAAGTTTGCGAGACAAGCTGCCGTGGTGCGCGGCCACGGCCTCCTTTCCCAAACGCTCGGCAAGATGATGCGCCATGCGCTCTGCGAGACGCCGGGTATTGACGAATACAAGAGTTGAGCGGTGTTCTGTGGACAGCGTGGCGATTCGGTCGTAGATTTCGGCCCACATTTCATTGGATGCGATAGGGCCAAGCTCGCTACTGGGAACTTCGACGGCCAAGTCGAGCTCGTGCCTATGAGGTATTTGCACGACTATCGGGTCTGGGCGATCAGTGCCAGCCAGAAAATGTGCCACGAGCTCGATCGGCTTCTGCGTTGCCGAAAGGCCGATGCGCGTGAGGCGCTTGCCGGTCAAATGATCAAGGCGTTCTAGCGAAAGAGCCAGGTGTGCGCCGCGCTTGTCGTCGGCCACGGCGTGAATTTCGTCAATGATCACGGATTTGATGTTTCTCAGGATCTCGCGGCTCTTCGCGGCCGTTAGCAGGATGTAGAGAGATTCCGGAGTAGTTACCAAAATATGCGGTGGATGCGCCAACATCGCGCGGCGCTCTTGCGCGAGCGTGTCACCTGTGCGCACCGCGGCGCGAATTTCCGGCATCAGGACGCCGCGCTCCCCCGCGAGTTGCAGAATTTCGCCCAGGGGAATTTCCAGGTTCTTCTGAATGTCGTTGCTTAACGCCTTGAGTGGCGATACGTAGAGAACTTCGGTGCGGTCGATCAACTCTCCGGCGATCGCCTTGCGCACCAAGCGATCGATGCAGATCAGAAAAGCGGCGAGCGTTTTGCCGGAACCCGTTGGAGCCGAGATTAGCGTAGTTTTCCCAGCAAGGATATGCGGCCAGCCCTCTTGCTGGGGTTCCGTGGGTGTGCCGAAGCGCCTGACAAACCAGTCGCGGACGAGCGGATGGGCCCATTCCAGACCGGAAGCAAGAGGTGGTGAGAATTCAGGGCTCATCTTCTTATATCTAAAATTATAGCGCGGTGGTTCGGGACTAGCAGAGGAAGCTTACTGTCGCCTTGGTCGTCCGTCCGCCGAGACTCTGCGTTTGAGGCTGGACTCCATCCCCGCTGCTTATCGTCGCGCACGTAGACTCATAACCGGTGCCAGCTGGTTTTTCCACTCGACAGTTATCTGTTCACCACTTTCTACCACCTGCGGTCTTCAAGTCGGACTTGGTCGGCGATTCGTGCATGCTGAGGATATACCAACGGTTATCGGATCTGCGGCAAAGCATCATGCCCCGGCCTGCGGCGTGAACGGACGGAGATTCAATCTTGTAGTCATACAAACTCCACACGACATCACCCACCGCTCGTTGCTCGCTGATCGTGAGGGAGAGACGGACGTCAGGACTCGTGCCAAAATATTTTTGCCGAAAATGATTTGTAGCCTCGTCTCGCCCGCGCAGTTCGCCGCTCGGGGTGCTCAGCACGAAATCCGGATCGAAACAGGAGGCCAATTTGTCGGCGTCCTTGTTATTAAAAGCTTCGGAACAGGAATGCATTGCTTTGTCCATGTCCGCGATGAGGGAGGCTTCAGAAGTACTCGGTTGTGGGATGCCGAGGCGGGCGACACTGCGTTTCAGATCGATCGTCACGCCCAGTTGCTCCAAAAGATCCACTCCCAGGATTCCGTCGACCTCGCCGCCGCACGCTTTGGCGATAGCGCCCAAGTCAATCGCCGGCAGCTTGACAGTCAGCAGGATGTGATTGCCCAAGGAGAGTTCGCCGATTGAAACTTCACGTGCGTTGAGTGCGGTTGTTTCATTCCAGGATTGGATGCGGACAGTTCGGCTTTGTCCCCGGGGAAATGACTTCTCGTTTAGCAGGGATGTGGCAGCTGTATCGATCAGAAAGCGTTTGTCGACGTTGTCCGCCCGCAGAATTACAATTGGCAGGCGATCACAGTGCTGAAGGGGAATCTCGGTTCCGCCTGCGGGGGTCTGAGTCGGAGTGCCGTGCGCAGCAGGGAAGTAGCCCAACCCCGCGATGACACAGGCGAGTAAACGCAGACTGATTCGCATCACTGCCTCAATTGCAAGGTCCCCGTGGCTTGGTCTATGCGCTGCAGAATCGCACCGCGGACCAGACGGAAGGCGTTTTGATCCCGGAACAGGCGCGAACTCCAGTTTGCTCCCATCGCAAGCGCTTGAATTTCGAACGCCAGTTGGCGCACATCCACTTCCTTCTTGATTTCGCCGGCGAGCTGCGCGTCTCGAGCGGCGTGTTCCAAATTTCCCAGCCATTTCTTCATCAACTCCACGATCCGATCGCGGACGCGGCCGGGCCGGTCATCAAATTCCAGCGACGCAGCGGAAAAGAAGCAGCCACCGGGGAAAACCTTTTTCTCCCCATACAACATCCAGTTCTCGCAAAGCGCTCGAAGACGCTTGAGCCCGTGGAATTCATAGGCGGGACGAACTACTTTTTCAACGAAGATGTCGCGGGCCTCATCGACTACCGCGCACTGCAGATCTTCCTTGGAGCCGAAGTGGGCGAAAAGACCGCTCTTGCTGATTCGGAGCGCGGATGCCAGCTTGCCGATTGTCAATCCCTCAAGCCCTTCGAGGGAGGCGAGGTTCGCCGCCTTTCGCAGGATTGCCCGGCGGGTTTTTAGCCCGCGTGGGCGCCGCAGGGGAGCTTTCAGCGTGCGGCCGGTGTGCCGATGCGGCTGAATAGCATCCTTCGCGCGTTGTCGGCTTTTCTTCATCTTGGTTCGCGATAATAGCACGATCGTTCGTGTTATTACAATGGAGTTAAGAGCACGGATCCGCTGAAGACGGAGCAGCTTTGGCTGGCAGCCGGGTCCGCCGCCGAGGCCTTCCGGATTCCGATAGTCACCCACAGATAAATGTGACTAACACTCGACCCTTGTATATAATCCGGCCCATCATGCGAAACCAAGAAACGCTATACCAAGTGGCCGGCGGGATCGCCACAATTACGCTCAACCTTCCCGATAAACTGAACGCCTGGACGGCCGTCATGGAAGGCGAAGTCCGCGCAGCGATGGAAGAGGCGGAGCGGGATGAAAACGTTCGTGTGATTGTTCTAACGGGCGCTGGGCGTGGATTCTGCGCGGGCGCGGATATGTCTCTCTTGAGCACTATTGCAGGGAAGGGACTCGACGAAGCAAGGCGGGCCCAGGCGGTGCAACCTGCGAGCGGAAACCGCGAGGATGCGCGAGCGGATTTCCGAAAAAAATACTCGTATTTCCCCGCGGTAACTAAACCGGTGATTGCAGGCATCAACGGTCCTGTGGTGGGCCTGGGCTTGGTGATTGCTTTGTACTGCGATTTGCGTTTTGCCTCCGATGGAGCCCGATTCGGGACAGCGTTTGTTCAGCGGGGACTGATTGCCGAGTATGGTATGGCATGGATGCTGCCGCGACTGGTGGGGCACGCGAACGCGCTGGACCTCTTGTTTACGGCAAGAATGATCGACGCTGCGGAAGCGCTAAGAATGGGGTTGGTGAACCAGATCTATCCGCAAGAATCATTTTTGGAATGCGTGCAGAAATACGCCATGCATTTGGCCGCAAACGTCAGCCCGCGGTCCCTGCGGGTGATCAAGCGTCAAGTCTATGACGCGATGTTCCAGACGCTTGCGGAATCGTTTGAGAGTTCCGAGCAGGAAATGCTGGCGAGCCTGCAATCCGAAGATTTCAAAGAAGGCGTGGCCCACTTTATCGAAAAACGAGCTCCGGCTTTCACCGGCAGATAAGGAATCTCCAGTGAACTTCGAATTCAGCGAGAAGGTGAAGGACCTGCAACGCCGGCTGCAAGCGTTCCTGGATGAGCACATCTATCCGAATGAACAGCGCTACCACGCTGAGATCGAACGGAATCGCTGGTCGCCCCCGAGGATCATCGAAGATCTGAAGCCGAAGGCACGCGCGGCCGGCCTGTGGAATCTGTTTCTGCCCGGGAGCGAGCATGGCACAGAGCTGACGAATCTGGAATACGCGTCGCTCTGCGAGATGATGGGCCGCAGTGAGATGGGACCTGAGGTTTTCAACTGTTCCGCGCCGGACACCGGCAATATGGAGGTTCTCGCCCGCTACGGTACGCCGGAACAGAAGGAACGGTGGCTAAAGCCATTGCTGGCGGGTGAAATCCGCTCGTGTTTCGCAATGACGGAGCCCGCAGTGGCGTCCTCCGATGCAACAAACATCGAAGCGAGAATCGTGCGCGATGGCGACCACTACCTGATTAATGGGCGCAAGTGGTGGACGTCTGGTGCAGGCGACCCACGCTGCAAGATCGCCATCTTCATGGGCAAGACCGATCCTTTGGCCCCGCCGCATAAGCAGCAGTCGATGATTCTGGTGCCAATGGACGGGCCGGGAGTAAAAATCGAGCGGATGTTGAGAGTGTTCGGGTACGACCACGCGCCGCACGGGCATGGTGAAGTCACCTTTGAGAATGTGCGTGTCCCGGTCTCGAACATCCTTCTTGGCGAAGGACGCGGCTTCGAGATCGCGCAAGGGCGGTTGGGGCCAGGGCGAATCCACCATTGCATGCGATGCATCGGAGTAGCAGAGCGCGCACTGGAAACAATGTGCAAGCGCGTCCAGGCGCGCACAGCTTTCGGGAGGCCGCTGTCCGAACAAGGCACGATTCGCGCCGCCATCGCCGAATCTCGAATGGAGATTGAACAAGCACGGCTGCTGACGCTGAAAGCCGCGTACATGATGGACACCGTGGGAAACAAAGCAGCACGGGCCGAGATTGCGATGATTAAAGTGGTCGCCCCCAATGTTGCCCTGCGGGTGCTGGATCGCGCCATACAGGCGCACGGAGGCGCCGGCGTCTCACCGGACACATTCCTTGCGGCTGCGTGGGCGAACGTACGTACTTTGCGAATTGCCGACGGGCCGGATGAAGTGCACATGGAATCGATTGCGAAGTGGGAGTTGGCCAAAGGCAAGAAATCGGTGGGAGCGCTAGTTTCGCAGTGAACGCGAAAACTCGTGCCCGACAGAGTGATGTAAGCCGTCTGCGGAGAATTGAATGCCGCCACTGGTTGTTAACAATCCACAATCACTGAAAGAATTGGTCGGCCGGGAAATAGGGGTTACAGAATGGCTCCGGGTTGGGCAAGAACGGATTGCGTTGTTTGCGGAAGCCACGGAAGATCGGCAGTGGATCCATCTGGACGTGGCCCGGGCGAGCCAAGAATCGCCCTATGGCACGACGATCGCTCACGGGTTTCTCACCCTTTCTTTGCTCAGCCATTTTCTGAAATCGGCGATCCAGATCCAAGGCGGCGTCCGGCTTGCGGTGAACTACGGGTTGAATCGTGTGCGCTTCCCCGCAGCGGTCCACGCCGATGCCCGGATCCGGGCGCGCGTGGCGGTGCTCGCCTTGAAGGAACTCTCCGACTGCGTTGAAGCGGCGTACAGCATAACGATTGAACACGACCAGTCTGAGAAGCCGGCTTGTGTTGCGGAGTGGATCGTCCGCTATTACTTGTGATCCTCCGCGATAGCAAGCGGTTTTGCAAACCGCGAATAAGAAGCCGGAGCGAGTTGCTAGATTCGCCCGGTCTGCGCCGTGTGCAAGGAGGCGCGTAAGAGCATCTGGATTATATCTGGCATAGACGCAAAGCGTTCGTCTTTGGTCAGGCCCTGATGATAGCGATAATAAATCTGCTGAACGATAACGGCGAGTTTGAACCGTGCGAACGCAAGATAGAATGCGATCTTTGAAGGATCGCTACCTGTTTTCTGTGCGTAACGGTGCACGATCTCGGCCCGCGTCAGGCTGCCGGGAACGTTTGTGGGTCCCCAGCGGTTTTTTTGGAGTTCCTCCGGATCCGCCGCATCGACCCAATAGGCCAATGTAGTGCCGAGATCCGTCAACGGGTCGCCGATGGTGCACATCTCCCAGTCGAGGACGCCCACGACTGCGGTTATGTCGTTCGAATCGAGCACCACATTGTCGTATTTGTAGTCATTGTGGATCAACGAAACACCGCTCGGGGCAGGCATTTGCTGCTGCATCCATGCGGCGATTTTCTCCACCTCCGGATAATCGTGCGTTTTGGAGCCGTGGTAGCGTTCGGTCCATCCGCGGACCTGCCTTTCCAGATAGCCTTCAGGCTTACCGAGATCGGAGAGGCCCACGGCTGCGTAATCTACACGGTGTAGCCGAATAAGATTATCAACAAAGGATTCGCTGAGCCGCAGCGCCTTTTCCGATGGAAAATCTAGCCTGGGCGGCACATGCCTGCGAAGAATGATGCCGTGAATCGGGTTCATCACGTAGAAGGGTGCACCGATGATGGAATCGTCGTCGCAATAGCGGAGCACCTCAGGAGCCGGGGTATAGGCGGAATGAAGCTTTGACAGCACACGGAATTCACGGCTCATGTCGTGGGCGGACTTGACCTTGCTTCCGAACGGCGGCCGTCGAAGAACGAGCTCCCGGGTTCCAAGACTTAGCGAGTACGTCAAGTTGGAATGGCCGCTGGGAAATTGCCGGACCAGGAGCGCGCCTGCATCATTTGGAAAGTGGTGGCGCAAATAGGGCTCGAGCTTGACCAGGTCAAGCTCTTCTCCGGGCCGAATGGACGCAGGATGGTCGAGCAGGTCACTCATCGGAAAGTCTCCCTAGCGGTACGTCAACATTCCGGGATCGTCAATATGTGCGTGACAATTGAAACTACTGAGCGTGAACCGCTCTCCGGAATAAAGGAATTCGCTCCAGGAAGAGTTCCGCGACATCCAGCTCACATTTAACGTCCTCTCATCAGAAAGCTGCAGAGCGCGCTGCATGGCAACGGCGATGGGGCCTCCGGAAGTCACAATCGCAACCATTTCGCCGCTCTTACCGGCGGAGAGAAATTTTTTGAGGCCGGAATTCACTCTGGCGCAAAATTCCAACCAGGTCTCCACACCCGGCGGACAAATTGCCCCACGCACCCACTTGCCGATGACCGCCTCGAACAACTTTTGAAACGCGGCTCGCCGCTCCGCTGAGCTGGACGAGGAATGGAATGCGGAATGAAGATCCCGAATGTTGTGGTCATTTTCGAGCAGTGCAGGCAAGCTTCGTTCGAGGACTGCCTCCCCCTGATATTCGTCGAACTGCGGCAGCACCAGCGGCTCGGGAAATGGGATGCCGGCTTTCCGGCAGGCATTGCTCACGAGCATGAGAGTGTCTTTCTGCCGGAGGCAAGGACCGGTGCAGGCGCGGTCAAACACGATTTTGTGGCCCACCCAATATTCGCCCAGAAGACGCGACTGCCTTTCGCCGAGCTTGGACAGCTGGTCGTAGTTCGGCTCAAGGAATGAAGCCTGGGCATGACGGACGAGAAGGGCAATGCTCATTTCCGGCCAGTCCCTCCGCCAAACGTTGTACAGCATGATGCACTGCAGCGGATGTGATTCTTCGAGTCCGGATTCAGTTTGCGAATCGATCCGCGATTACGCAGGGCGCTAGGCACTTGCACCCTGTTCCCTGCCAAACTCGGCGAACGTCTTCCCTTGTTCAGCAAGTTGCTTTAGCAGTGGAGCAGGCTGCCAGATTTCACCGTGCTGACGGTGAAATCTGGAGACCCGGTCGTAAACCTCCTTGAGACCGACTGCGTCGGCATACCACATAGGACCGCCGCGATGGGCAGGGAAGCCGTAGCCGTTGATATAAATGACGTCGATGTCTGAAGCGCGGAGCGCGTAGCCTTCCTCCAAAATGCGCGCGCCTTCGTTCACCAGAGCGTAGAGGCAGCGATCCGTGATTTCCGCAGCGGAGATTTGGCGTTGCGGAGTGCCGGCATGTTCGACCCACTTGCGAATGAGCTCATCCACCATCGGATCCGGGGCGGCGCGCCGCTGGTCGTCGTATTTGTACCAGCCCGCGCGGGTTTTCTGGCCGTAGCGTCCCAGTTCGCAAAGGCGATCTTCGACGAACGGTTGTCGAATGCCGGGCACTTCCAGGTGGCGATATTCCTTGCGGATGCGCCACCCAACATCGAGCCCTGCGAGGTCGCCGGTCCCGAGCGGTCCCATGGCCATGCCGAAATCGGAAAGAGCCCGATCCACGGCTTCGATGCCCGCGCCTTCTTCGACGAGGAATTGAGCTTCGCGGCGATAGGGGCCAAACATGCGATTGCCGACGAAACCCCTGCAGTTGCCGACGAGCACGCCGACCTTGCCCAACGTTTTTGAAAGCTGCATGCACGTCGCGACCACTTCCTTTGAAGAAGCTTTGCCGCGGACGATTTCCAGCAACCGCATTACATTGGCTGGACTGAAGAAATGCGTACCGATGACGGATTCGGGCCGCGAAGTAGCGGATGCGATCTCGTCGATGCTTAAGGTAGAGGTATTGCTCGCAAGGATGGCGCCCGGTTTAGAAACGCGATCCAATTCCTTGAACACTTCCTTCTTGAGGGCCATGCCTTCGAAAACAGCTTCGATCACCAGATCCACGTTGGAAAAATCATCGTAGGCAAGCGTGGGAGTGATGCGCTTCAGACGCTCTTCGGCAACCTGTTGTGAGAAACGCCCACGCCTCACGGAATTCGCGTAATTCGACTGAATGGTGGCGAGTCCGCGATCGAGCGCGGACTGGTCCACCTCTTTGAGAAGCACGGGAATGCCTGCGTTGGCGAGCACCATGGCGATGCCGCCGCCCATGGTCCCAGCGCCGACAACGCCTGCGGAATGAATGGGAAGAGCGTTCGTCTGCTTGGGAATGTCGGGAATCTTGGCGGCTTCTCGTTCGCTGAAAAAAACATGGATGAGCGATTTGGATTGTTCGGAGAAGAGGCACTCCAGGAAAAGCTCCTGCTCAAACTTACAACCTTTTTCGAACGGCATTTTCGTGGCAGCTTCCACGGCGTCGATGGCCTTGGCCGGGGCCAACAGCCCTCTCTGTTTTTTGGCCGCTGTTAGACGCGCGGCGGAAAAGATCACCGCGTTTTCTGCTGCGCTCCCAAGCTTTTCGTTGCGCTCGCGCGTCCTGGGTGCGGCCTTGCCGGCTACCTCGCGGGCAAACGCAAGCGCTCCGGCGAGAAGTTCTCCCTCGATGATGCGATCGATAAGGCCTAGCTTCAGCGCTTCTTCGGCATTAATCGGGTTTCCACTCACGCACATCTCCACGGCTTTCGCAACGCCCGCGAGCCTGGGAAGACGTTGCGTGCCTGCGGCGCCGGGAATCAGCCCGAGCTTTACTTCGGGTTGGCCGAATTGTGCGGTGGCAACGGCGACGCGATAGTGCCCGGCCATCGCCAGTTCCATCCCGCCGCCGAAAGCGGTTCCATGAATGGCAACAATCACCGGCTTGACACTGTCTTCGATTTTCAAGAGCAACGGCAGCAATCCCGCGCCGCGCGGTTTGCCCGATGTCATTTTGCCGAATTCCTTAATGTCCGCGCCCGCGACAAAAGTGCGGCCGCCGCCGATCAAGATCGCTGCCTTGACGCTGCCGTCCCGAGCAATTTGGTCCAGCGCCTCCGATATGCCCTCGGGAACGCCGGGGCTCAAAGCGTTGACCGGAGGATTATTGATGGTGATGACGCCGATGCCGTTTTCGTTTTTAAGTTGCACCAAATCGGTCATGGAACTCTCTTTTCTTGAGTGATTGTTCTCTACACGCTCTTCGCTGAGGCCTTGCCGGAATCGATCACCATAGAGGCGATGCGCTCGCGATGGAACGTCGCGTCTCCAAACGCCGTTTCCGACGCCTTCGCGCGACGGTAATACAGTTGAAGATCGTTTTCCCAGGTGAAGCCCATGCCGCCGTGAATCTGGATGCCGCGATTGCCGACAGTCCGGGCGGCATCGCTGCAGTACATCTTGGCGATGGAAACGGCAACCGCCGCGTCCGGCGAATTTTCTTCCAGCGCCCAACCGGCGTAGTACACGGCCGAACGGGAGCTCTCCGTTTCCAGATACATGTCCGCACACTGATGCTGGACAGCTTGAAATATCCCAATGGGTTTCCCAAACTGTTTTCGAGTCTTGGCATATTCGACCGTGATATCGAGGGTCCGTTGCATACCGCCGACCAATTCGGCGGCCAGGGCGGCAGTGGCGATGTCGAACGCCCGCGGGAGATTCAAGTTGGAGCCGAGTTCTTCCGCCGGAGTATTGCTGAATTCAACGGTGTAAAGCTTACGCGTAAGGTCCATTCCCGACATACGAGTTACCTTGAGGCCGCGAGCCTTGGAGTCCACCACGAAGACGCCATTGCGTGCGACAACCACTATGAAATCAGCCACGGCAGCATCGGCTACGAAGAGCTTTTTTCCTGTGAGCTTCCCGTTGCTGGCACTGAGTTGGACGTCCCCTGGGCTCCAGCTCGCACCGGCTTCCAGCATGGCAACGGTCGAGCGAACTTCTCCTTTGCAGATTGGCTCGAGATACTTTCTCTTGTGCTCGGGCGTCCCAACCGCATCCAAAACAGATCCCGCCAGTACGACTGTCGAAAAAAACGGCCCCGGCAAGAGAGCGCGCCCTGCCTCTTCCATCAAAAGCATGAGTTCGACCTTGCCGAGACCCACTCCACCGTAAGCTTCCGGATAAATAATGCCGGTATACCCCTGTTCGGCGAGCTTCGTCCAGAGTGTGGCATCGTAGGCCGTATCCGTTTCCGCCAGGCGCCGCATTTCCGCGCTGGGGCATTCCCCGGCGAAAAATTTACGCGCGGAGTTTTTCAGGAATTCCTGGTTCTCGTTCAAACCGAATTGCATGGCGTATCCCCTTAATAGCTCCTGGGCAGCCCCAGAACGAAATGCCCAATAATGTTGCGCTGCACTTCGGAAGTGCCGGCTTCGATGGTATTTCCGCGCGTCCGCAAATACGCGTACGACCAGATTCCTTTATCAATCGCATGCGGGTCGCCCGCGAGCAGCTGGCCGTACGGCCCGAGAATTTCCTGCGCTATCTGCTGCAGGCGCTGGTTCAGCTCGCTCCAAAAAATTTTTTGGATGGAGCCCTCGGGACCCGGCACACCCGTGGCCGTGATGCGGCTGAAGGCGCGCATCTGGTTGAAGCGCATGATTTCGATTTCCGCGCTGCATTGCGCGAGTTTCTGGCGTATGACCGGGTCCTCGGCAGCGGGCCGGCCGTTGCGCTGGGCGGTCCACGAAAGTTCGATGAGGCGCGTAATGAAGCGCTTGAAGATGAGGTGCAGGCGGGCCCCGTACGAGCCGCGCTCGTACATCAGCGTGCTCATTGCCACGTTCCAACCGTCGTTTACCTTGCCCAGGATATTTTCGACCGGAACGCGCACATCGCGAAAGAACAGCTCGCTGAATTCAGACTCGCCGGTCATCTGGCGCAGGGGACGGACTTCAACCCCGGGTGATTTCATGTCCACGAGGAGAACGGTCAATCCTTTGTGCTTGGCGGCGCTGGCGTCGGTGCGGACGACCAGTTCGCACCAATCGCCCAAGGTGCCGTAGCTGGTCCACACCTTTTGACCGTTCACGATGTAGTGTTCGCCGTCCAGCCGCGCTTCGGTCTGCAAACCCGCGAGATCGGAACCCGCGTTCGGCTCCGAAAAGCCCTGGCACCAGATCTCTTCGGCGCTCAGAATTTTCGGGATGTAGCGATTCTTTTGCGCTTCGGTTCCACAGGCGATGATGGTTGGCCCGATGAGTCCCAAGCCAAGCGAGTTGGCCATGGGCGGCGCGTCGACGCGCGCCATCTCTTCCCAAAACAGCGCCTGCTGCATGAGTGTGGCGCTGCGGCCCCCGTACTCAGTTGGCCAGGAAACCGCCGCCCAGCGGCCTTCCTGGAGCTTTCGTTGCCAGGCGCGCAGATACGGAAACGATTCCTCAAGCGGTTTCTCGCGCCAGTCGTTCCAATCTTTTGGCACATTGGAAGCGAGCCACGCGCGCAGTTCATCGCGAAATGCCAACTCCTCGGCGTTCAGGTTTAAGTCCATGAAGAAGACTCCTTCGGGTCAATGCTTATGAACCGGGCTTCCCATTTTTCCAACCGAGACAATTTCCGTCACAGAAAACAGGATCAAGCGCCGCTCTTGCCCGCAACGAAGTCCGGGCGAATCGTATCCGCGCCGTGCCAGTACTTTTTTCGAAGATCCTTTTTCAAGATTTTTCCGGTTGCGGTCTTGGGCAAACTGGGGACGAATTCAACGGAGCGTGGGCACTTGTAATGTGCCAGGCGCGAGCGGCAGAACTCGATGAGTTCAGATTCCGTGGCGGCGGCGTTTGGCTTGAGGACCACAAGGGCTTTGGGGACCTCGCCCCACCTTTCGTCGGGAACCGGAATCACGCCGGCCTCCAGGACCGCCGGGTGGGCGAGGATGGCCTTCTCGATTTCGAGAGAAGAGATGTTCTCTCCTCCGCTGATGATGATGTCCTTTTTGCGATCGACCACAAGCAGGTAGCCGTCTTCATTGACTGTGGCCATGTCTCCCGTGTGGAACCAACCGCCACGCAAAGCTTCGGCGGTAGCGCTTGGCTGTCGCCAGTATCCCTCCATCACGCCATCGCCCCGCGCTACGATCTCACCAATGGTCAGTCCGTCGCGCGGCACGTCGTTGTCATTTGCGTCCACCACGCGCAACTCCACGCCGGGAATTGCATAGCCGGTCATCGCTTGCCCCACGAAGCGCTGTTCCCCCTGCCATCCAAGCTCAGGCTTTATCGGAGAAAGCGAAAGTGCCGGGGAGGTTTCCGTCAGGCCGTAGCCGGAATAGCATTCACAACCGAGTTTTTGTTCGACCTCGCGAATGAGAGTCGGAGAAGACGCGGCGCCGCCGATGACAATCCGGCGCAGGCTGCTCAAGTTGTACTTGGGCCGCTCCGGGCAATTCACCAGCGCCGTGGCCATGATGGGAACGAGGCTGCAGGAATGAACGCCCTCCTTTTCAATAAGACGAAAGACTTCCGTGGTCTCGAAGCGCTGCATCATCACATGCTTCCCACCAAGCAAGGTGAGAAAATGCGCCACACCCCAGCCATTCGCGTGGAAAAGAGGAATGGTGTGCAGCTCCACAGCCCCACTCTCGATGTGGAATCCCAGGCAAACATGAACGGCGTGGAGGTAGACATTTCTGTGCGTAAGCATCACACCCTTGGGATTGGCGCTTGTCCCGCTGGTATAGAAAAGTTCGGCTAAAGCGTTTTCGTCGACTGCGGCTATGTCGGCGCGGTACGGCAGAGCATCCCTGAGAAGGTCTTCGTAGTTACATGGGGAGAGGCAGGCCGCTTCTGGTGTGCCTTCGAACTGACAGATCATTTTCACAGAAGGGATGTCCTTGTGAAACGATTCCACCAACCCGATAAACTGCTTCTCAACGAAGAGAATTGCTGCGCCGGCGTCGTTCAAAATGTAAGCGAGTTCCGTCGGGGCGAGCCGGATGTTCAATGGCAGGAGAACCGCGCCGGCTTCCAGAACTCCGTAGTAGGCTTCGAGCAGGCGGTGACAATTGGTGCTAAGGAATGCCACGCGGTCGCCGGGCTGTATCCCCGCCTGCCGCAGCGCTCCCGCCAGACGTCGCGCGCGCTCGGCAAATTCGGCATAGGTAAATCTCTCCTGATTGCAAACCACCGCGGTTCTGCGGGGGTATTGCTGCTCCGCGTAGCGAAGGAAGCGCAAAGGGGTAAGGGGAATGTTCATGGCATGCCTCGCCTGGGTCAGGCGGATTGACCTCCATCAATCACAAGAATGTTTCCGTTCACAAAATTTGACGCGTCGGAGGCCAGAAAAACTGCGGCTCCCTTCAAATCATCCGGCCCGCCAAAGCGGCCCGCAGGTATGCCTGCCAGGAGCATTTCCTTGTTTCGCTCGATGACTTTTCCCGACATGTCCGTGGGGAACCAGCCGGGCGCAATGGCATTTACCTGAATGTTGTGCATGCCCCACTTGCACGCCAAGTCTTTGGTGAAAATGATCACTCCGCCTTTGCTGGCGCTATAACCGATGGCGGAAAAACTCGGGGGTGACCCGCGCAGTCCGGCGACGGAAGCGATGTTTATGATCTTTCCGCGACGCTGCGCAATCATGACCTTGCCCACGGCCTGGGAAAAAAGAAACGTGCCGGTCAAGTTGGTCTCGATGACTTTGTTCCACTGCTCGACGGTCATCGCTTCCACAGGTGCGCCCCAGGAAGTGCCCGCATTGTTGATCAGAATGTCGATTCGCCCAAATTGTTTGAACGTGTCTTCGGCAACCGCCTGAATGCTGGCGGGATCCTTAACGTCGCATCCGAGCGCCAGCGTCTTGACCCCAAGCTGCTTCAGCTCTTCGGCGGTCTGCTCACACCGTTCTTTTTTCCGCGCGCAAAGCACGAGATTCGCGCCCATTTCGGCCAGGCCTTCCGCCATTTGCCGCCCGAGCCCAATGGATCCCCCGGTAACAATCGCTACGCGTCCTGAAAGGTCAAAGAGCTTCTTGACGTTCACCGGGAATCCTCAACTGGGTTGCCACGAAGTCTCTCAATCGTTGTCTCTATCCCTGTCGTCGGCATCAAACGGCCGGAGATACTGGGTAGGCTCGAATTTTATGAATGCCGGGGCCACGGGCACAATCACGCCTCCGGAATTGGGGAAAATATTGAAGCTTGGGCCGAGAGCTTCGGCATTGTTGTTGAGATCCGTCACATCGAGTGGGCCCCATTTCCCTGTGTCCAACCGGCTGAGAAGCGCTACTACCGCGGTAATAGTTTCCGCCGGCGTAAAGGCACAATGGCCGGCCCGCGACACGAAAGTCTGCCTCAGGAATCGCTCGTTGCCTTTTTCGCGAACAACCTGGCGGTAAGCCCGTTCGTTTTCCACCACCACCAGCCCGTCGCCGGTGGTGTGCAGGGTCAGAACCGGAATATGAATCTCGCCGTTGTAAGTAATATTTTCAGCCAAGTACGCGGCGGCATGCGAGTCGGCGCTAATTCGCGCAGTCTCATTCAGCATCTTGAGGTCGGCATCGAGATCCAAGCCGGCCTGCGCGTAGAGCGTGCGAACTTCGGCGGCGTCAGCAGAGTGCTCCAACTGTACGCGGTAATCCACGCCGGTATTCCAGGAAGGATTGCCTTGGGCGCGGAATTCGAGCTCCGCACGGAGCGCAAAGGCAAAAGGAAAGTCCACCATGGAAGCCCAGAGAAATTGGTTGGCCTGCTGGTCGGTGAAATCCCTGGGAGCAGGCTCGGGAGAAAGGGGAGTAAACCAACCCGGCGTGTCACCGAGCGCGGCAACCAGTGAGAGACGCGCTCTGCCCTGCGGCGTCCCAGCTGCAGCTGCCAGCACTCCCTCCGCGAGTTTCAGGTTGCCACCGGGATCGGTGATGTTTACAAGCTGCAGGCCGGGTGCTCCGAGCAAGGTCTTGAACGCGAAAGCCGAATCGAGTGCCGTATTCCAGGTGGCAATTCCGCCGGAAAGCACGCCGCACATCGGGAGGGCGGCATCAAAACGATCCGGATAGCGCTGGATCAATCCGGCAGTAATCATTCCGCCGAGGGAATGACCCCAGGCGATTGTTCGAGTGGGCTTGCCAACCGCTTGCGTGAAGAGGTCAAGCACGGCGATCTGGTCCGGCAGAGCTTGCTGAATAGCCCAACCTGAAGTGGCGTAAGAGGAGCCGGCAAGAGCAAATCCGCTCGCCAGCATGAAGAACCGCGTGGCCATGTCTCCGACGTCCATCGCGGGATTCGGATTCCCGGGCGGCACGTAGCCGTGGCTGTAAAGGAACAAAGTCCCGTTCCAGTTTGCCGGCACCTCAATTAGAAAAGTTGCGCCGTCCGGCAAGGTCCCAGTGACAACACTTGGCTGCGCCCAGATAGCGCCCGCATGCGAAAGAAGAAGAATGGCCGCGAATACAAAAAAGAAAACTCCCCGCTTTGTCCTCTGCCACATAGCGAAAGCCCTCCTGCTTGCAAATTCATAAGGTCGCCCGTCCTCTAGCGCGCTAGTAGATATCACCCCGCGCCGCCTTCCCGGAGCCTAGAACGTGAAGCGCGCCCCGAGCTGGATTTGACGCTTCGGGAACGCAGCCGTGAAACCAAGCGGCGTGCTCGGCGAAACCACCGTCCCATCGCTGAGGACCGTGCCGGGCGTTATCCCATGCACGTTGAATGGCGGAGCAAACGCGGCCCCCACAATATTGTTCACGCTGGCATAGTTCGTGTGGTTCGCCAGGTTGAAAGCTTCCGCGGTGAACAGCAGGGAGGCCTTCTCCCCAACCTTGAAGGAGCGGCTCAAACGCAGGTCGAAATCATAGTAGTCGGGGCCAAGGCCGCTATTGCGCGCGGCTCCCGGCGGGCGGTCGTTGGTGAAGTGACCGTCGCCATTGATGTCCGCGCCGGCAAGAAGATTGAAAGGATGGCCGCTGTTGTAATTAAAGATAGGAGAAAGCTGAAAGCCGCCAAGGATGCGCGAATTTTCCCACGGGCTTTCAAACACACCGGCAATGACTACCTTGTGCCGCTGGTCAAAATCCGAAACCGATCGGTCACAGCGGAGACACGTCGCGTTGAACGGAGAATAGTCGCTGTTGAAGTCCGTGGCTTCGTCCATCGCCTTGCTGTAGGTATAGCTGGCCATCATCGTGAAATGGTTCGAAAAGCGCCTTTTGAGTTCAAAAAGGCCGCCCTGATACAGAGCGGTTGCCAGTGAACTGTACACATTGTTCTGGAGAATCGTGTGGGTAGGATCGGCGAAGCACAGCGCGGGATTGGCCACGCAAGCCGGCGCTCCCCAGTTTTGGAATGGCAGGCCATTCGTGGGGAGTCCGTTTGCGCCCGTGCCTGTAACCACCGGAGCTCCCGGCAACAGGTTGGTGTCGATCGCCACGGGAAGATGAAGCGTGTGAACGTAAATGTAATTTGCCGAGAACGAGAAGCCTGCTCCGATTTCCCGCTCGATGCCGAACGACACTTGCTGCGACATCGGACTCTTATAATTATTCTGGCCGGCGAACAGTACGGTTCCCGGCGGCAAAGGGCCAGTATTCGCAACTGTCAGGCCAAACTGCGATATCAGCGCAGGTGTAAGGCAGGCAAACTGGCCGGCAGGCGGCGTGCCGCAACCAATGATGCTGTTCTGCGTTGGGTTTCCGGTGAGACCTTCGAGAAACAGCGTCTGGAAAATCTCGGCCGAACTGGTGAAGGGATGGGCGGCATTTCCGGTAGGCGCGCCAAGGACGGTGACAAGTGTATTGGCGATGGTACGTTTACCGTTGACATTGCCGAGCACCTGCACTACGCCGGGGATCTGCGCGTAAATGGGGGAATAGAAAATGCCGTACCCGGCGCGAATCACCGTCTTGTGGTCGTTGAACGGATCCCAGGAAAAGGACACGCGCGGCCCGAAATTTTTCTTGGGCGTATGCAAGGGTCCGTACTGCGAATCCAATTCGTATCGCAGGCCGTAATTCAACGTGAAATTGGACCGGACCTGCCAGCTGTCCTGAGCATACAGCGCCGTGAACGGGCGGGTTTGAACGTATTTCGGGTTTCCGAATCCCTGCTCGTAGAATGCCGGCAGCCCGAGGCTCCAGGATTGCAGCGTGCTTATGCTGGATTCCTGAGCGTTGACACCGCAAATCGCCGGCGCCTGCAGACACAGGCTGACCAATGCGCCTGGAAGCTCTAGGAATTCAAACCGCCCCGGAAAGAAGGTCTGCGAAGTGGTGTTGTTTTGGCGAATCAGTTCGCTGAATCCCATCTTGAACGAATGATGTCCTCGAACCAGCGTCACGTTGTCGGCAAATTCATAGCGGCGGCCTGTCGTGATGCTCGGAAGAAAAATTTGGCGGCTGAAGAAGCCGAAGCCCTCCACGTCCAGCCCCGGTCCGCCGGGGTCATTGGTGTTCACATTAAATTGATAAATGTTCCATTGGATGCGGACCTCATTCTCCGTCGAGGGGCTGAATTGATGGAACCACGAGCCCTGCAGAGTGCTATCCCAGGCAAGTTCCGAAGTGCCGCGGGAAAACGCCGTCAACGCTTGCAGGTCCGGGTCCTTTTCCGTCAGATGATCGAAGCTATAGCGCAGAAAACCCTGATTGGTGTCGCTGAAGCGATGATCAAGGCGCGCAGAAGCGTTGTGGGAACGGATCGGGAACGGGAACAACCCACCATTGGCCGCGAACTGATTCACAATATAAGGGTCCAGCACCCTTTTTGGCGACGTTGGCGGAGGCGGAACAAAAGGATTCGGGCCTAGATTTGGATTTATCGTCAAGATGCTCTGCAGCGCGAAAGCACAAGTGGGCGCGGGCAGCATCACGGGCATATTCAGTGGATTCGCCGGATCCGTTGTTATACACGGAACTATATTGCTAGCCGGTTGCGCCGCCAGATTGCCGATAATGGTCTGCTGGGTTTTGGTAGGAGCAAAAATACCGCTGTTTGTCAGCAGGGGGACGGAGTCCTGCGCATCCGAGCGTAGCCCTTCGTAAGCAACAAAAAGAAATGTTTTGTCTTTCCGGAGGGGGAATCCTACATTGCCACCAAATTGCTGCCGATTCAGAGAATCCTTGATCGGCCGCCCTTGCGCGGTCAGCGAAAATGCTTGGCCGGGTACCAATGCTTGGGTGAAGGCAAAGGGGTTGCGAGCATCCATGCCATCGTTCCGGAAAAATCCGAACAGACTCCCGTGCAGATCATTCGTGCCGGATTTGGAGACGATGTTGATCGTCGCACCGCTCGCCCCCCCTAACTCAGCCCCATAGTTACTCCGGTTAATCTGGAACTCCTGCACCGCGTCCTGGCTTAGGTTCAGCCGGACGCCGCCCGCATCGTCGTTGGCCTCCCCGCCGTCGACCGTCACGCTGTTCCCCCTGCCGTTGCTCCCATAGAACGAAAGTCCGCTCTGCGGCGTCTGTTTGGGGCGGAAGTCCGCATTGTCGGCAAGGGTGCTCGAATTGCTGACGCCTGGCACCAGCAAGGTAAACGTGAGATAGTCGCGACGCCCGATGGGCAGATCGGTAATGTATTGCTGCACCAGAGTATCTGCCTGGCTGGCCCTGGCCGTTTCTACGGTGGGCAACTCACTGGTGACTTCTATTTGAGCCGTACCGGTTGCCACCCGCAGTTGAAAATCCATAATGAGCGTCTGCCCAACGTTGACCACTACATTCCTGTGAGTTTCCGTCTGAAAGCCGGAGACTCGCACGGTCACGCTATAGGCTGACGGAGGAAGCCCTGTTACCTGATACTCGCCATCGCTCCCCGTTACGGCCGTCCGCCGTGTCCCTTTTTCGGCATCTTCTATGTCCACGGTGGCCTTCGGAACGGTACCTCCGGCAGGATCGGTCACCATGCCTCTGATCTCACCTGATGTGCCCGTGCCTTGGGCGTGAGCCGCAGGATTCACCGGAAACAACGACGCCGATAGTGCCAAAGCTACGGCTAGCAAGGTTGACCTCATAGATCCTCCTTGTACATCGAACGCATCACCGAATCTTTTCGAAATTGGCCCATTTACGTTCTGCTCTCCGAAACCCCCGTGCCTCTAAGATAGCCTTGACGGTCGTAACCGGACTCAATGCCGGTTTATTCCGGGCGTATCCATTCGCATTCGGGCATTGCGGCAGACCTTACGTCAGCTTTCAGGAACTTAAGGACTCAATTCCCCTCGACAGTTGCATCTAAAATTATGATAGTGGGTATCACATAATATTTACTAACGTCAAGACGATTTAACAATCCAACCGCCAAATGAGAGGCAGGCAGCCGCTGGATGGCGCCATGAACACTCGCGGCCAGCTTTTCGGCCGGGGATAGGACTAGCGGGGAACCAATACCAATCGGCCGCGAACTTTACCATGGCGGATTTGTTCAAGGACTTCGTTTACCTGCGCTAAGGGACGCGTCCCGACCTCGCAGCGGACCCTTCCCGCAGCCGCCATGGCCAGCACTTCGCGCATATCCTGCCGCGTCCCGACCGAGGATGCCTGGATGTGCACCTCGGAGGCCGCCATCTGGATGGGTTGGAAGCAAATAGACTCGGAAGGCAGGCCGACGACCAGCAGGATTCCGCCGGGCCTTACAGAGGGAAAGGCCATATCGTATGCGGCCTTAGCCGCAGAGGTCACGAGCGCTGCATGGACGCCGCCAGCGCGGCGCAACTCCTTCACCACATTTACGCTTGCTGCATTCAGGGTGACCGAAGCTCCCAAGCTTCTGGCATGCTCGAGTTTTTCATCGGACACATCGACAGCGCTAACAGTCGCTCCAAGTACCTGCCCGATTTGCACGGCCAGGTGCCCCAAGCCGCCGACACCGAAGACCGCCAACCGTTGTCCCGGATGGATTCCGGCGTGTTTCAAGGCGCGATAGACGGTGACGCCCGCACAGAAAAGCGGTGCGGCGTCGATGCAGGAGAGTCCGTCGGGAATCTTCAGGGCATGACTCGCGGGAGCCTTGACGAATTCGGCGTAACCGCCATCCACAGTTACACCAGTGATTTGCTGTTTCGCACAGCGATTTTCATTTCCCTCGCGGCAGAACTCACATTCCCCACAGGTCCAGTGCACCCAGGGAACGCCAACGCGATCTCCAAGTTCCAGTTGATTGACGGCTGCGCCTTTTTCCACAACGCGGCCAGCAATCTCATGCCCGAGGATCAAAGGCTTCTTGGTGATCGGAACCATTTGCGGCCAATCCCCACTCGCAACATGTAGATCCGAATGGCACACGCCGCAGGCCTCAATCTCAATGAGCACTTCATGCGCGTCGGGCTTGGGCCGAGCGACCTCTTCAATAGTCAGTGGCTGTTTGAATTCGTGCAGGATGGCGGCCTTCATCGCGTCCACCTCAAAAAAGTTGGGATGCGCAACTCAGTTCACACAACCGGATTCAAGAGTTCGGCGCCCTAAGAGGGGCAATATTCCTTGCTAAGGTTTTGCTCCGCGCAAGAAGAATTCAACCGCATTTCTTACCCGTTCGGTGAGTTTGTGAGGACCGGTCAGATCCACGGCCCATTGGCGCACGACGGTATTGAAGAGTCCTTCCATGAATTCGGCAAGGTGAACGACTGGGAAATCGCAAGTGATCTCCCCGTTCTTTTGTCCTTCGGCGATGATTTCACGCAGCAGGCTGACGGTTGCTGCTTCCGCCCCTCGCAATTCCGGTGAGCGCACCGGGTCCATCGCACCCGCGAGAATCACGGCCTGCCAGAGCGGACGTCCCACTTCGGTCACGTTTCCCAGAGTTTCGTAAAACCGGCGCAAGCGTTGCTCTGTCGTCGCCTTGATGGATAGCTCGACCTTCAGGCTTTCGGCCTGGCGCGCGAACGCGCGGCGGCCGACTTCGCGCAATACCGCATCTTTGCTGGGAAAATAACGGAAAAACGTGGGCTGGCTGATTTCCAGCGTGTGCACGATGTCATCGATGCGCGTGTTTTCGTAGCCGCGCTGCCGAAAAAGGTGCAACGCTGTCTCGACGATCTGCTGGCGGAGGCGCGCTTTCTTACGTTCGCGAAGCCCCGATATTGGTTGGTTCCCGGGGGTAGAATGGCCACGCCGTTCTTTCATACCCGCGCCGTCGTTGACCCTCCGAGGCGCTGTCGGCCGTCTCCCTGCAGTCTTTCCGCTGCGCACGATATGTTTCCTCCGGAATAATGCGCCGCCCGTGGCGCGGCCAAGATTTAGATAGTCGCACTAACATTATAGTGACTAATGCGAAGTTGCAAGGTCTCGCGATAATAGGTAGCGACGCACTCTCTTTAAAGTGAGTCACTAGAGGCCAGGCCGGTGCAGCCGGACCATTCCATCTATGGGCGTGATTTCTTGGCCGCCAGCGGCTACAGAGCGCTGATTACCTCGGTAAAAGCAGACGTAACTTTCACATCTTCCCGGGTAAGTTCCATTCTCCCCGCTTCAATTTTGGAAAGGTCAAGAACGTCAGTCGCTCGACAGGGCGTCGACAGACATAGGGGCAAGGCAACGGCAATGACGTGGTTGATTCTGCGGAAATTGCAGAAAAGCAAAACTCTCGTGTGTCGCACACACGAGCTTGGGTTGCTGTCTTGGGAGGCAATCGGATAATGCAGGTTGCGGCGGCTTTGATACGGGCGTAACTTTCAACGAGCAACTGTGGACCGAACTTCGGGAGGAACCATGGAACGTCGTGAAGCGCTGCGTCTGATGGGCGCAGCGAGTGTTTTTTCGGTTTTGTCGTCGGATCTGTTTGCAGCGACGCTGCAGGCGCAGCTTGCGACGAACAAGGCCGGCACCCTACGCACGCTTTCCCCGGCACAGAATGAAATCGTTGTGGCGATGAGCGACGTGATGATTCCCGCGACCGACACGCCCGGAGCGAAGGCTGCAAAAGTAAACGAATTCATCGACCTGATTTTGACCGAGTGGGCCACGGGAGAAGAACGGAAGATTTTTCTCGAGGGTCTTGCCGAAGCTGACCGCAAAACAAACGAACTCTTTGGCCACGGGTTTGCCGCCGCGTCGGCGAAAGAACAGGCAGCTATCGTGCAGGCTTTTGATGAAGAGCTGGCGACCTCGCGGAATGAAAAGTTGCCGGAACAAATCCGCACTTGGGAGCTGACACTGCTGCTTCCGTTTTTCGCGCAGATGCGGCGTCTCACCCTAGTTGGTTACTATACGTCGCCGATTGGGCAGGAACAGGAACTTAAAGTGGAAATCATCCCCGGAGCGCTGCACGGTTGCGTGCCCGCGCGACCCGAGGTGAAGCAATGAGGACCGTGAAGAAGCCGGAGACCTACGACGCGATCATCATTGGCTCCGGAATGACCGGGGGCTGGGCGGCGAAGGAGCTGACAGAAAAGGGCCTGAAGGTTCTGGTCCTGGAGGCGGGCCGGCCGATTGAGCCGGACCGCGACTACGTCGAGCACGTTCCGATCACCGAGATGAAATTTCGCGGGATGAATGACCGCCAGGAGACGCTGAAGGATCAGCCGATCCAACGGACGTGTTATGCGTGCGACGAATGGGCTAGCAAGTTTTTCGTGAAGGACACGGAGAATCCCTACACCACGGATCCGGACAAGCCGTTTGCGTGGATTCGTGGGCGGCAGGTCGGCGGCAAATCCATCATGTGGGCGCGGCAATCCTATCGCTGGAGCGATCTGGACTTCGAAGCCAACGCGCGCGAGGGAATCGGCGCCGACTGGCCGATCCGCTACGCCGATATCGAACCCTGGTACAACTACGTGGAAGAGTTTGCCGGGATAACGGGCCAGGCCGAGGGTTTGCCGCAATTGCCGGACGGCCACTTCCTGCCGCCAATGGAAATGAATTGCGCGGAAATTGCCGTGAAGGAACGGATGGCGCGTCAGTTTGGGCGCGACCGGGTGATGACGATTGGCCGCGCGGCGGTTCTGACGCAAACGCACAATGGGCGTGCCGCGTGCCACTATTGCGGGCCGTGCCATCGCGGGTGCATCACACGGTCTTATTTCAGCAGCGTGAATGCCACGCTGCCGGCTGCCGAGAAAACGGGCCGGCTGACGCTGCGGCCGTACAGCGTGGTTCACAGCCTGGTTTTTGATCCGCAAACGCGCCGCGTGAGCGGTGTGCGTGTGATTGACGGGCAGACCCACAAAGCGATGGAATTCCAGGGACGCATCATTTTTCTGTGCGCGTCGGCGCTGGAGTCCACGCGGATTCTTCTCAACTCCGCAACACCCGAATTTTCCACCGGGCTAGCCAACAGCAGCGGCGAGCTTGGCAAGAATCTCATGGACCACATCATGGGCGGCGGTGCGGATGGGATCATTCCCGGTTTTCTGGATCGCGTGCAATTCGGAAACCGGCCGAACGGAATTTATGTGCCGAGGTTCCGCAACGTCTCCAGCAAAGAGAAAAATTTTGTGCGCGGCTATGCGTATCAAGGCCAGGCCGAACGTGAAAACTGGGAACGGGGAATTCATGAGAGTGGATTCGGCGCAAGTTTCAAGAACGCGCTGCGCAAACCCGGCCACTGGAAGATGACGTTCCACGGATTCGGAGAGTGTTTGCCGAACCCCGCCAACTTTGTCGAGATTGATAAAGACCGCGTGGATGCCTGGGGTGTTCCGGTGCTGAAGATCCACTGCGAGTGGAGAGATAACGAGAAGGCGCTGCTGCACGACATGATGATCCAGGCGGCGGAGATGTTGACGACGGCGGGAGCGGTGGAGATTCGTCCGTACAAGCAGAACAACCCGCCGGGCTTGACGATTCACGAGATGGGAACGGCGCGCATGGGAGCCGATCCGAAAAACTCGGTGCTGAATAAACACAATCAAACGCATGACGTGAAAAACCTGTTCATGACCGACGGCGCATGCATGGCTTCGTCTTCGTGCGTGAATCCTTCGCTCACGTATATGGCGCTCACGGCACGCGCCTGCGATTACGCGGTCACACAAATGAAGAAAGGCGATCTCTGAGCCGCATTCGGTGCAGCGGTAAATTCCATAAACGGTGGAGAGGTGTCGGTGATGGCGCAAGAGGAAGCGGCGAAATCAGGTGCCGGCGTGAAGTTGGTGATCCGGAACATTGGCGTGTTGTTGAGCGGAGATTTGCTGCAGCCCATTCTGGATGCGGACACCGTCGTGGTGAAGGACGGGAAAATCGCCGCGATCGGCCGCGAAAAGGAAGTGGACGCGGAAAGCGCGACGCGGGTGATTGACGCGAATGGCACGACGCTGGCGCCCGGATTGATTGACAGCCATGTACATCCGGTTGCGGGCGATTGGACCCCGCGCCAGAACCAGATCGGGTGGATTGACAGTTGCCTGCACGGCGGCGTGACCACGATGATTTCAGCCGGCGAAGTGCACATGCCCGGGCGCCCGAAGGATGTGGTTGGCGTAAAGGCGATGGCCATCACGGCGCAACGCGCGTTTGCGGCGCTGCGCCCGAGCGGTGTGAAAGTGTTGGCGGGCGCACCGGTAATCGAACATGGAATGGTGGAGGAAGATTTTCGCTCATTGGCGGAAGCGGGAGTCCGTTTGCTGGGAGAAGTGGGACTTGGAAGCGTGAAGGATGGGCCGACCGCACGCCAGATGGTCGCGTGGGCGCGGAAGCACGGAATGCAGAGCACGATTCACACCGGCGGACCGTCGATCCCGGGATCGAGCTTGATTGATAAGGACGTGGTGCTTGCCGCGGATACCGACGTTATCGGGCACATCAACGGAGGGCACACCGCGCTGCCGGATGCGCAGATTCGTTCGCTGTGCGAGGAATCACAAAGGGCGCTCGAGATTGTTCACAACGGGAATGAGCGCGCGGCGCTGTTCACGTTGCGCACCGCGAAAGAACTGAAACAGCTGCATCGCGTGATTTTGGGCACGGATGCGCCGGCGGGCTCAGGCGTGCAGCCGCTGGGAATTATCCGCGTGATTGCGGCGCTTTCGTCGGTTGGAGAGATTCCTGCTGAAGCGGCGTTCTGTTTTGCGACCGGGAATACGGCGCGTATGCGAAATCTTGGCAGCGGATTGATCGAAGTGGGCCGCGCGGCGGATTTTGTGTTTATGGATGCGGCGCAACATTCCGCGGGAAAGACGCTGCTCGAAAGCGTGCGGCTGGGAGATTTGCCAGGAATCGGCATGACGGTGATTGATGGGGAAGTGCGAAGCGAGCGGAGCAGGAATACACCGCCGGCGACGAGGGTGCCGAAGATTGTGAAGTGAGCAGTCAAAGAGGCAGGGAAGGCGAGGTAGAACAGGCTCAAACCTGTTCTACTAACGGAGGCCGTCTTCGCCCTTGATTTGCTCTTTGGTCAGGCCGCCGACGCGCGGAAGGGGGCGGCCGCTGTCGGTCACCGCGATGGCCACCAGGATTTCGTTGGCGCGCGGCGCGTCGTTGACGCGAATTTCCATCCCGTCGAAATGGCTGCGGACGAAGGCTGCGTCCTTGTGGCCGAGCGGAATATCGAGCGTGACACCGGGGCCACCGCGTTTTTTGGAAGAGGGAATCAGCGCCGCGCCTTTGCCGAGCGTTTTGCGAACGGGCGTGCCGAGTTTGGGATGAAGAATGGCGGCGGCGTGCTCGAGTTCTCCATTTTCGCCGACGGCCGCGGCTTTACCGAAGCTTTCCGCGGAGGCGCCGGGGATGCCGAGTGCCGCGACCGCGCGTTCCGTAAGCAGGGTGCCAAGCTCCTCGCCGATTTCCATGAGTTCCGTTAAGTCTTCAACATAGGTACCCGCGAAGGGATTGTCGATTACCGCGGCAGCGGCGGCGCGGCGCGTAGGCGGATTCACGGCCTTGCCCATTTCCGTGCGCGTTTCTTCGACGAAGGTGACGATTTTTCGAATTTTGGTTTTCATCGCAAACCGTCCTGGCCCTTGATTTCAGAGGCTTTCAAGCCGCCGACGCGCGCGTGTACTCGGGGGCCCGTGGTCATCACGAGCGCGAGCAGGATTTCATTGGCTTTTGGTGCGTCGGCGATGCCGACTTCCATCGAATCGAAATGGCTGCGCACGTAAGAAGCGTTGATGTGCGTGATGGGCACGTCGAGGCGCGTGCCTGGGCCGCCCACCTTTTTGGTTGAAGCAACGATGGCCTTTGCATTGCCAAGAATTTCGCGCATCGCGTAGCCGCCGGGCACGTGCCACAGCGCGCCGTGCTCCAGCTCTCCGGCTTGTCCGACGATCGCGCCTTTGCCGTAGCCCTCCACGATTTTCAGATCGCCACCCAGCGCTGAGACAAGGGCTTTTGCCATTTCCAGTCCGAGCGGATTCAGGTCTTCCATGAAGCCGGCAATTTCCGGAACATACATTCCGGCAAAAGGATTGTGGATGACCGCCAGCGCTGCAGCGCGTCGTAGGGGATTGGCCGCGACCGGGCCGCCCTCGTGAAAAACTTCTTCGACAATGATGACGCGCTTTCGAAGTTGCACCTCAGGCATGCAATAGGCTCCTTTGGGAAAATTCGATGGAAGCGTTGGCCGGTAACGGCGAAACAACGCGGATATGGCTCTGGAGGCAGAGCGCGGAAGAATGAATCAATTCTTGGGCACGAAGGATTCTTGCTGCCCGAGCACCAGAATCCAGTGCTTCGACGATCTCGGAATCGGACAACGGTTCAACGCCGCGGGTGACGGGTAAATCGCCGAGATCGGAGTCCGGTGAAATTTCCCGGGCAGGGATCCGCGTGACGCCGGGATGATCCGGCAGATTCACCGCGTTGGCAATTACGGTGGCGGCGGCGTCGGCGGCAGAAGCACAATCGGCGAGGACTGTGACGGCATCGGCGATGCCGAGAGAGAAGCTGCGGCCGCGCCAGCCGCTGGTGGCAATCCCGCGAACGGGACCCGCAGCGGAGATTTCCAGAGACCCAAAAAGTGAAGGACGATCGGGCCGCTCGACCATGCCGATCTTGTAGAACTGGCCATTGGCGAGGTGCAGAGCAATGTCACCGCCATTGTTCACATAGGCGCGTTCGAGAGTTGTGGCCGCCGTCATCGAATCAAGAATCTCTTCTGCAACGGAGCCCGCGACGGCGGCCATCGGAGTGATAAAGCAATCCTCGCAATGCGGTTCGATGGCGGCAAACATCCGTTGGGCGACCGCGCCGCTAGGGCGCAAGGAATTTTTCCGGGCTTGACTGCGGAGCAGCGGCAGCTCGCCAGAAAGTTCATCAAGAACGGAGACAAAGCGGCGCGCGGCAGCTTCGTAAGCCACAGACACCGCTTGCGGTGCACCGTCGGCCCCGATGATCAAATCAATCGGGCCGTCGTGCAGGTGAAGCCGCCGCCCGTCGGGCAGCATGCGGATGAGGGCAGGTTCTCTCATGATTCGCCGCTCCCGGCGTGTGGTTTCAGCGGCCAAGGATTTTGCGCATGCGAAACGAGCTGCCGCTGCCGTTCCTTTTCTTTCAGCACATCGCCGAGCGGCCGGACATAATCCACATGGCCGCCAAGCACGGCATAGTCATTTTTTTTCAGCGTGAACTCTATGGGAGCGACGAGCGCCGGCGTCGGCACATAGCCAAAAGCATTTTCGGGCATCCGCGTCACGTCCACCATAAAGGTGATGCCTCCGCCCGGCCAGATGTACGCAGGCGCGCCGCCACAGGTGACGCGAGTGAGTTTGCGTTTCACGGAGTCGGTGAGCTTCACCGGATTTTCCGTGACGCCCGCGCGCAACGAACCGCCGGCTCCGCCCATGAACAGCACGGTTGTCAAAGCCGGCTCGCAATTTTCACGAATGCGTCCCACGGATTCCTTTAGCGCGTCGGGAAGTTCCTTTTCTATGGGTCGCAACTCTTCGTTGAGTTCGTAATATGCAAACTGCTCGCCAGTAGTGCTGACCATGAGCAGGCGAAGATGTGGCCAGGCAAATTTCGTCTTGAATGGTTTCAGAATCGTAAGCGGGTTCGAAATATTTGTACCGCCCCAACCAGTGCCCGGCTCGGCCACTTGAAAATAACGGCCAGGGGTGGAGCGGCGCCCCTGAATCGCGATGCCGGTTTCCCGCACGCCCAGAAGTTTTCCCGCCTGATGTTCGGAAAGCACGCCCGTGATGTGATCGTCCACAACCACCACGTCGTCCACTTTGCCGAACCATTGTTTGGCGAACATGCCGATCGTCGCGGATCCGCAGCCGACGCGCATGCGTTCTTCGCGCTGGCCGTTCACGACCGGCGGCTTTCCGGCCGCGACACGAACGCTGGCGCCTTCATCAATCGTGAGCTCGACTTCTTTCCCATTGCAAAGATCGAGCAGCGTTTCGCAGGTGACGCGGCCTTCGCTCTTGCTGCCGCCGGTCAGGTGATGCACGCCGCCAAGCGAAAGCATCTGCGAGCCGTACTCGGCGGTAGTGACATGGCCGACAGGTTCGCCTTGCGCGCGAACGAGATTCCGCTCAGGGCCGAGGTGGCGGTCGGTGTCAATTTTCAGCTTGACGCCGCAATAACTGAAAATTCCCTCGGTCACCACGGTGACCATGTCCACTCCTTCGACTTCGCTCGAAACGATAAACGGCGCGGGCTTGTAGTCCGGATAGGTGGTGCCGGCACCGATGGCAGTGACGAAGGTTTCCTGCCCCTTCATGATTTTTCCGTCCCAGTCGCCTTCGCGTTCGAGGAACGGCACCAGCGGCGTGCCTTGCGATTTCGCGCGGTCGAGCAGGATGTGCGGATCAACGCGCACGAGTTGCCCCTCGACGTTGGCGTATCGATCGCACGCGCCGGCGTGGCCGCGCTTGATGTAGCAGAGCACGGGGCACGCGTCGCAGCGAACTGTGTCCGGAGGGAAGACGTCAGCCATGCGAGTTCCCTGAGCCATCAGCAGCTTTTGCCAAAATGGCGGCGCGGACTTTGTCGGGAGTGGCGGGAAGCTTGCGGATGCGCACGCCGACAGCGTCGTAAAGCGCGTTGAGGATCGCCGGAGCCGTGGGAATCAGCGCCTGCTCGCCCACGCCTTTCGCGCCAAACGGGCCTACGGGCGAAGGATCTTCGATCAGGATGGACTCGACGGGTGGCATGTCGCCTATCGTCGGGATGAGATAGTCGTGAAGGTTTTCGCCCTTGCCGGGAAAGAATTCTTCCATCAGCGCCATGCCGAGTCCCTGCGCTGCGCCGCCCTCGATTTGCCCTTCGACGAGCGTCGGATTGATGGCCCGGCCAATATCGTGCGCGGCGATGATTTTCAGAACCTTGATGGTGCCGAGTTCCGTGTCCACTTCAAGTTCCGCGAGGTGCGCGCCAAAACCGTAGACGGCGTAAGGGATACCCTGGCCGTTCTCGTTTAGCGGCGATGTGGCGGGATCGAACGTGGCCTCGGCACTGACAACGTAGCCTCGTTCGTCGAGCGGAAGTTGTCGGAGGTCGACGGACTTTTTCTTGCCAGCATCCTCGACGATTAACGAGCCTTCGAGAAAATGAATCTTTGCGCAGTCGCAGCCGCCGGCCATTTTCAGAATATTCTTTTTCAGCTGCTCACCAGCAAGGTACGCGGCTTTGCCGCTGACAAAGGTCTGCCGCGAGGCGGAGGTTTTTCCACAGTCGGGAGTGATGTCCGTGTCGCCGGAGAGAAGATCAAATTTCTCGAGCGGCGCGCCCAAAGCTTCGGCGCAGATTTGCGAGACGACTGTGGCGGAACCCTGGCCGATATCCACCGCGCCTTGGTGCAAAGCGATACGGCCATCACGCTTCAGGCCGACGCGCATCGTCGAAGGATTGGGAAGAGAAGTGTTGCCGCAGCCGTACCACATGCCAGCCACACCCACACCGCGACGAAGTGAATTCTGCGAAGCCGCGTTGAACGCGGCCGCTTCCTTTCGTGCCTGCTGCCAGCGCGGACGCAGCGCTTCGAAACACGCGCGAATGCCGACGCCTCCACCGATGACCTGTCCGGTAACCGTGGGACTTTCATCGTCCAGCGCATTCAGCCAGCGGAACTCGAGCTTGTCCATACCGATTTTTTCAGCGAGCGCATCGTAAAGCTGCTCCTGCGCGATGGTGCCCTGCGGCACGCCAAAGCCGCGGAACGCCCCCGCCGGAAGCAAATGCGTGTGAATGGCGCGAGTGACGGCGCGGAAGTGCGGCACTTTGTAAGGGCCCGAAGCGTGGATCGGAACGCGTGCGGCGACGGTCGGTCCCCAGGACGCGTAGGCGCCCGTATTGAAGTCGGCCGTGAAATCCACCGCTACAAGTTTTCCATCCGCGGTGGCGCCGGCTCGGCAAACTATTTTCGAAGGGTGCCGTTTGGTCGTGGAGCGGATCGATTCCGGTCGCGAATAGACCATGCGCACGGGCTTTCGCAAATGCCAAGCGGCGACTGCGAGAAACGGCTGCAGTGAAAGATCGAGCTTGGAGCCGAATCCGCCGCCGACTGCCGTCGGAATGACGCGCACACTCGCTTCTGGAATGCCGAGAATGACGGCGATATCTTTCAAATCGTTATACGGAGCTTGCGTGCAAGCCTGCACTTCGATGCGATCGCCGACGCGACGCGCGAATCCGGCTTCGGGTTCGATGTAGGCGTGCTCGATGAATCCGGTTTCATATTCGGCTTCGACGCAGACGTCTGCAGTGCGCAATGCGTCGTCCACATCGCCGCATACCACACGCCCGCCCACGAGAATGTTGTCGGGCCGCGATGCGTGAACAGCCGAAGCGCCGGGCTTCAGCGCCTCTTCGGGGCGCATAATTGCCGCCAACGGTTTCCACGTGACAGGGAACTGGCTGAGATCAAGCGCCGCGACGGCCGCGGAATCGCCGACGACAGCGGCGACAGCTTCCCCGAGGAACCGCGCCTCACGTTCCGCAAACACGGGCTGATCGGAGAATTGCGGAATCACGCCGAAGCAATTCTTGCCTGGAACGTCGCGCGCGGTGAAAATCCCGTAAACCCCGGGATGCGCCCGCCGGTACGCCTCCAGATCCCCAAACGTGAATTCCGCGCGATGATGCGGAGAACGCACGACGCGGAGGAGCAGAGAATCCGCCGGCCATTCATCGGCTCCAAAAATATCCTGCCCAAGAACTTTTTTCAGGCCGTCGAGCCGCGCGACGCGCTGGCCCACCGGGCCATTCTCGGGGTGCGCTGCCGCCACCGGCGACGGTTGATTCGCTTCCAGCACCGCGCGAACGATTTTTCGGTAGCCGGTGCAGCGGCAGAGAACGCCGCCAAGCGCGTCCATCACCTGCGTTTCATCGGGGCGAGGATTTCGATCCAGCAGCGCAACCGAACAGACCAGCATGCCAGGGGTACAGATGCCGCATTGCGCGGCACCGCGCTGCAAAAAAGACTTTTGCAACCGGCCGAAGGTTGGTGAGGAATCTCGGAGTCCTTCAATCGTTTCAATCCTGGCGCCATTGAGCTGACCCACTGCGGTCAGGCAGGAGCAAACCGCCTGACCGTTGAGGAGAACGGTACATGCGCCGCAATCGCCCGCATCGCAACCGACTTTTGTGCCTACGAGGTGAAACTCTTCACGCAATACCTGCGAAAGCCGCGAGCGCGGATCGGACCGAACCGCCCGCACTTCTCCGTTGATGCTGAGAGAAATGTATGTGGCCGCCTCGCTTTTTGTTTCGCTCTTCATGCCGTCACAGCCTTTTGGGCGCAGGCTTCAAGAGCACGCCTGACAAGAGTGGAAGCAGCGTCCCGGCGATACTCGGCCGTGGCTCGAACATCATCGATCGGAGAAAGTTGGGCGAGGTGCTTTGCGCTCACAAATTGCCCAATGCCGGGTCGCGCAGCCCGGCCGACGAGGGTGCGCTCAAGCTCGCCGAGTCGCAACGCCGCGGCAGAGCAGGAGCCAACGCAAACGAGCGCCTCGCGAATAATCCCTGCGGGATCGACGACGAGATTTGCCGCTACCATGACGATCGAAATGACCAGGTAGCGGCGAGCACCCAGCTTGAGGAAAGTGGAAACCGCATTTTCGATGCGCCGCGGAACGTGAATGGAAGTGAGCAGTTCGTCGGGCCTGCGCGCGGTCTTCCGATTTCCGAGGATGAACTCCGACAGTGGGATCGTGCGCGAAGCGTTGCATGAAGAGAGAACAAGTTCAGCATCCAGGGCGAGAAGCGCGGCTACACCGTCCGCGGCGGGAGAAGCATTGCACAGATTGCCCGCGATGGTGGCGGTGTTCTGAATTTGCACGGAGCCCACTTCGCGCGCAGCGGCTTTCAGACCGTCGAACCCGCGGGGAAGCGGAGCGGCGAGAACTTCGCTCCACGTAGTGCGAGCGCCGAAAACAATGTATTCCGCGGTGAATTGAATGCCCCTGATATCGGCAAGCCCGGAAATATCCAGCACCGGCCCGGACAACAGCCGGTCTCCCAGCGCGGGGAAAACGTCCGTGCCCCCGGCAAGGATCGTGGCGTGGGTGTCTGCAAGCACGTTGAGGGCATCCTGAAGCGAATTAGGCCGAAAGTACAAAAGCAGTGGCTCCCTGATGAAGCGGCAACAACGAGGACATTCTACTTCTACAACGGCACGACGAATTTGTGAAGTTATCTCCGGATTGTACCCCGGAAGCGCGGGCGTGTTGTGGCAGACTACTGCTGCATGGCCACCAGCGACCATCGCATGACCGCAGGGACTGCGGCCTTCCAGTTCTCAGGATTCCGCCTCTATCAGATTGCGCGGTTCTGCATCGTATTTTGCACGGAGATGCAGTCCGTGGCCGTCGGCTGGCAAGTTTACGAAATCACCCACCGGCCGCTGGACCTGGGGCTCACCGGGCTGGCGCAATTTCTGCCGGGCGTGGTGCTGTTTCTTTTGGCGGGTCACGTCGCGGATCGCTTCGACCGGAAAAATCTGCTCACGCTGTGCTACGTCGGCTTCGCAACCTCTTCGACGCTACTGCTCTTGGTGGCCCTGAAGGTGGAATATTTGCACCGCGCCGGCTCGGTCGGACCGATCTTCGCGATTTTGTGCCTGGTGGGAGCGGTGCGCAGCTTCAGCATGCCAGCCAGCCGCGCCCTGTTGCCGCAACTGGTGCCTGAAGAGCAATTCCAAAGCGCGGTCGCCTGGAACTCCAGCATCTTTCAGTTTGCAACCATACTTGGGCCTGCGATGGGCGGAATTCTCTACGCTTTTTTTCGCGGCCCGGCCGCCGTTTACGCCACGGCGCTTTCGGCTGGCACCATCGCGGTTCTCACCACGCTCCGGATCAAAGTGCAATCGCCGCCCCGCGTGCGCGAACCGTTTTCGCTCAAGACCGTTTTTGCGGGATTCCGTTACATCTGGGATCACAAACTGGTGTTCGGTTCGATTTCGCTGGATCTCTTCGCTGTGCTGCTCGGCGGTGCCGTGGCGCTGCTGCCCGTCTATGCCAAAGAAATTCTGGTGACCGGGCCATGGGGCCTGGGCCTGCTGCGAAGCGCGCCCGGTATCGGCGCAGCAGTGATGGCGTTGCTGATTGCCTACAAGCCAATCCGGCGAAGAGCCGGCGCAACGATGCTGTGGTGCGTGGCGGGGTTTGGCGTATTCACGATAGTCTTCGGGCTATCACGCAATATCGTGCTCTCGATGATTTCGCTCTTCTTTGTAGGCGCGGCGGACATGGTCAGCGTCGTGGTTCGCGGCGTGCTCATCCAGATTGAGACCCCTGACGAAATGCGCGGCCGCGTGAATGCGGTAGACATGATTTTCATCGGGGCCTCAAACGAACTCGGTGAATTTGAATCGGGCTTGGCCGCGCAATGGTTCGGCGCCGTGCCGGCCGTGGTGCTGGGCGGCGTGGGTGCAATCGTGGTGACCGTGCTGTGGGCTTGGATGTTCCCGGAGTTGCGGCGCGCGGATTCGCTTAGCCGGGCAAGCGCCGCGGATGTGACAAGGCGTGCCTAGCCCTCGCGAACGCTCGAATATATGGAAAAAACTTCAGCTAACGATCAGTGAACGTGGTCATGGTCGTGATCAGAATCGGCGCCCTTCGCGCCCGGAGCCGAGGCTGCGGGAGGCACTGTCCCCGGAGGAGGCGCCAGTTCCGCTTTGACCGAAGCGGGCAGCTTGTCCGCATTCTTGATCAGCACGCTCACCTGCCACATTTGCGTGTCGCTCAGGCGATCCTTGAAACCGGGCATGCCGGTCATGCGGATTCCCCCGGAAACCTTGGTGTACGACTCCCAGGTCTCGTCATCGGTGACGCCCACGCCGCGGAACAAGAGCGGCGGCTTCGGAAACATGCCGTTACCGATGGCGTTGTGAGGCTCGCCGGGAAGGCCATGGCATACGGCGCAGTCTTCCTTATAAACCTTCGCTCCGGCCAGGAGATTCGCTTCATCGGCAGGCACCGGCGGATTCGGATGGGGCACTTTGCCAAGATAGGCATGCAACGCGAGCTTTGCCATTTTGCGCTCGAACGGCATTTCGGGCGAATTGGTGGATACCGGAGCTTGCCCAGATGCGAAATAAAAGTACGCGCCGACGGCGACCAAAACGAACCCCAAGACAATGCCTAGCAGGATTCCCTTGAACATAAGTAAGTTTCGCTCCTCCATGTGGATAGGTTGACTGGTCGAGCCCGGTCGAAAAATGCGTGCCTAGTGTACGACGACCCCTCATTTTGTGCACTGCTCTTTACCGGGCCTCGGCGAGGATAAGAAACGCTTTAAGTTCGGTCGCACACAAGGTATTGAGTAACGAATTTGGGGGTCCATGCGTCCTATGTAGCAGAGAACTAAGGATTCTTATACGCTAGTGGCAAAGGAACGCGTCTTCTGATGTCCCAGGCACTCCCGCGGAAAGACGTCACCCTATAGCTCACTTTGAGACTGCGAACAGGAGTATTACGGAATGGCTTCTACTGATTCGGTCGATGTGCGTGATCCCCGCACACCTTCCTCGACCACAACCTTTTCTCCTGGTTCCCAGGGCGCGGCGAAGAGCCGCTGGTGGGTTTGGCTGCTTCTGCTGGTCATCGTAGCTGGCGGATATTGGTATTACCGCGGCCGGAATTCTCAAGCGGATGCGGCGGCCGCTGGAGGCAAGGGACCCGGCGGCGGTGGGGCCATGGGCGCTCCGGGAAGTTTTGTAGTGCCAGTGGTGGTGGCAACGGCGACCAAGGGCGACCTTCCGGTATTCCTGAATGGTCTGGGAAACGTCACCGCGTTCAACACCGTTACCGTGCGATCCCGCGTGGACGGGCAGATCGTCAAGATCAACTTTGTTGAAGGGCAGAATGTGACGGCCGGGCAAGCGCTAGTCGAGATCGATCCGCGGCCCTTTCAGGTTCAACTTGAACAAGCCGAAGGGCAATTAGCGAAGGATCAGGCGCAGTTAAAAGACGTTCAGGTGGACTATGAGCGATTCAAGCTGCTTTTTAAAGAAGGCGTGATCCCCAAGCAGCAGTTGGATACGCAGCAGGCTCAGGTTGGAACGTTCGAAGGCGCGATCAAAGCGGACAACGCGACGATCGATAACGCCAAACTCCAGATCACGTATTCGCACATCACCGCTCCGATCAGCGGGCGTGTGGGACTGCGTCTCGTGGACATGGGGAACATGGTGCACGCCACGGACACGAATGGCTTGCTGGTGATCACCCAGTTGCAACCGATCGCAACTCTTTTCAGCCTGCCGCAGGACCAGTTGCCCCAAGTGATGGCGCGCATGAAAAAGGGTGCACCCATTTCCGTAGAGGCCTACGACCGCGACAACACCACCAAACTGGCCACCGGAAAATTGCTGACCATCGACAACCAGATTGACACCACGACCGGTACCTACAAGCTGAAAGCAGTTTTTGACAATGCGAAGAACGAACTCTTTCCCAACCAGTTTGTGAACGTGCACCTGCTGGTGGACACGAAGAAAAACGTGGTGCTGGTGCCGACGACCGCGATTTTGCGCGGCCCCCAGGGCACGTACGTGTTTGCGGTCGGCTTGGACAACAAAGTGAAGATCCACATTGTGTCGCTGGCCGAGGCAAACGGGAACATCACGGGGATTTCCTCCGGCCTGAATCCCGGCGACGTCGTGGTCACCGACGGCCAGGACAAATTGCAGGAAGGCAGCAAGGTTGAGCCGCGGCAAGTGAGCGGCCCGGCTGCGCCTGCTAGCAAAAGCGCCGCAACAAGCGCGAACTCTCCGTTTGCCTCACCTGCCGGGGGACCCTCGCGATGAATCCCTCGCGGCCGTTTATTCTGCGGCCCGTTGCAACCACGCTGCTGATGGTGGGCGTGATTCTGGTGGGACTGGTGGCCTATCGCCAGTTGCCCGTTTCCGCTCTACCGCAGGTGGACTACCCGACCATTCAGGTGCAGACGTTTTATCCCGGCGCCAGCCCGGATGTGATGGCTTCCTCGGTCACGGCGCCGCTCGAACGCAACTTCGGTCAAATCCCCGGCCTCCTGCAGATGACCTCGACGAGTTCGTTTGGAAGTTCGGTCATAACCCTGCAATTCAATCTGGACTTGAACATTGACGTAGCCGAGCAGGAAGTGCAGGCGGAAATCAACGGCGCTTCCAACCTTTTGCCGACGGGCCTTCCGAACCCGCCGATTTACAGCAAGGTCAATCCGGCGGACGCGCCCATCCTGACGCTGGCGATTACTTCCCCCACCCTGCCGCTCGTAAAAGTGGAAGACCTTGCTGACACCACGCTGGCGCAGAAAATTTCGCAGCTTTCGGGCGTCGGCCTGGTGAGCATCAGCGGCGGGCAGCGCCCGGCCGTGCGCGTTCAGGCGAATCCCACCGCGCTGGCTTCCTACGGCTTGAGCCTGGAAGATCTGCGCACGGCGCTTGCCAACGCCAACATTGACCAGGCCAAGGGCACGTTTGACGGGCAGCATCAGGCGTTCACCATCGGCGCCAACGACCAGCTGCTTTCGAGCGAAGGCTACAAGTCCATCATCGTGGCGTTTCGCAATGGCGCGCCGGTTCGCCTGACCGATGTGGCCACCGCCATCGACAGCGCCGAAAACGAAAAGCAGGCAGCGTGGGCCAACAAGCAGCCCGCGGTGATCCTAAATATTCAGCGCCAGCCCGGCGCGAACATTATCAGCGTCGTCGATCGCGTGAAGAAAATCCTGCCGCAATTGCAGGCGGCGCTGCCGGCATCAGTGCACGTCGAAATTCTCACCGACCGCACCTCCACCATCCGCGCGTCGGTTGCGGACGTACAGTACACGTTGCTGCTCACGATCGCGCTCGTCGTGATGGTGATTTTCCTCTTCCTGCGCAGCTTGCGCGCCACGGTGATCCCCAGCATTGCGGTGCCGCTCTCGATCGTCGGCACGTTTGGCGTGATGTACCTGTTGGGCTATTCGCTGAACAATCTTTCCCTGATGGCGCTGACGATTTCCACTGGCTTCGTGGTGGACGACGCCATCGTGATGATCGAAAACATCAGCCGCTACCTGGAGCATGGTGACTCCCCGCTGCAGGCCGCGCTGAAAGGGTCGGAGCAGATCGGGTTCACCATCGTTTCGCTGACGGTTTCGTTGATCGCCGTGCTGATTCCGCTGCTCTTCATGGGAGACATCGTCGGCCGGCTCTTCCGCGAATTTGCAGTCACGCTGGCCGTGACAATTCTTGTTTCGGCGGTGGTCTCGCTGACGTTGACGCCGATGATGTGCGCAAAACTCTTGCGCCACGAACCGGAAAACGAGCAGACGTGGTTTTATCGCACATCGGAAAAAGTCTTTAACGACGTCATCGCATTCTATGGCCGGACCTTGAAAGTCGTGCTGCGTTTTCGCACCATCACGCTCCTCGTGACCATCGGCACGCTCGTCGGCACCATCCTGCTGTACATCTACGTGCCCAAAGGTTTCTTCCCGGTGCAGGACACCGGCGTGCTCCTCGGCGTCTCCGAAGCGCCGCAAAACGTTTCTTTCACCGCCATGACCGCCAGGCAGCGCGCCCTGGCCGACGTCATCCTGCAGGATCCGGCAGTCGAGAGCCTCTCATCGTTCATCGGCATTGACGGTACGAACACTACGCTCAACAGCGGCCGCATCCAGATCAACTTGAAACCTCTCGAAGAGCGAAAGATCAGCGCGTCCGAAGTGATCCGGCGACTGCAGCCCGCGATTGCGAAAGTGGATGGGATCACGCTGTTCCTGCAGCCTGTGCAGGATTTGACAGTGGAAGATCGCGTCTCCCGCACCCAGTTTCAGTATTCGCTTGAAGACGTTGACCCCAAGGAACTCGCCTACTGGACGCCGAAATTTGTGGAGAAACTGAAAACGCTGCCGGATCTCCGCGACGTCGCCACCGACCAGTTGAACGACGGCCTGCTCGCCACGCTGACCATCGACCGCGACACCGCCTCGCGCCTCGGCATTTTGCCCGCTGACATTGACAACACGCTCTACGACGCCTTCGGCCAGCGGCAAGTCTCCACCATCTTCACGCAGTTGAACCAGTATCACGTGGTGATGGAAGTCGACAAAAGTTTTCGTCAGACTCCCACCGCCTTGAAAGATATTTACGTGCGCTCCTCCACCGGACAGCAGGTGCCGCTCAGCGCATTCACGCGATTTGAGCCTGGCTCATCGTCGCTCGCCATCAACCATCAAGGACAATTCCCAGTGGTGACCATTTCGTTCAACCTTGCGCCGGGTGCGTCCCTCGGTGGAGCGACCGCGGCGATTGATAAAGCGCGGCAGGAAATCGGAATGCCGCCAAGCATTCAAGCCACATTCCAAGGTACTGCTGCGGCGTTCTTGCGCTCCGTTTCGAACGAGCCGCTGCTGATTCTCGCGGCGCTGGTCACCGTCTACATCGTCCTCGGAATTTTGTACGAGAGCTACATTCACCCCATCACGATTCTGTCGACGCTTCCTTCAGCGGGCGTCGGCGCCATTCTTGCCCTGATGCTCTGCCGCACCGAATTCAGCATCATCGCGCTGATCGGCATCATCCTGCTGATCGGCATCGTCAAGAAAAATGCCATCATGATGATCGACTTCGCGCTCGAAGCCGAGCGCGAACAAGGGAAGTCGCCACTCGACGCAATCTACGAAGCGTGCCTGCTGCGTTTCCGTCCCATCATGATGACCACGATGGCGGCGCTGCTCGGCGGATTGCCGCTAGCGCTCGGCCAAGGCGTGGGCTCCGAGCTGCGCCGTCCTCTCGGAATCACCATCGTCGGTGGCCTGATCCTCAGCCAACTGCTGACCCTCTACACCACGCCGGTGGTTTACCTGGCCTTTGACTGGCTCGCCAGCCGCCTGCATCTCGGAATCACGAATCCCATCGACGAGCCGGCGACGGGAGACTAGGACGTGAATTTCCAGTCCAACTTTTCGGCTCCCTTTGTGCGCAGGCCGGTGGCCACTTCTCTGGTCACCATGGCGATTTTCCTTTCGGGGGCGATCGCCTTCCGATTTCTTCCCGTAGCGCCGCTGCCGCAGGTGGACTTGCCGACTATCGGCGTCGGCGCCAGCCTCCCGGGAGCCAGCCCCGAAACCATGGCGTCCGCCGTGGCAACTCCGCTCGAGCGTCAGTTCGGCCGCATCGCCGGCGTCACGCAGATGACGTCAACCTCAACGCTCGGCAACACCGGCATCGCGCTGCAATTCGATTTGAATCGCGATATCAATGCCGCCGCGCGCGATGTCGAAGCCGCCATCAACGCGGCCCGCAGCCAGTTGCCCGCGGACTTGCCCAGCCAGCCCACCTATCGCAAGGTGAATTCCGCGGATTCGCCGATCCTGCTGCTCTCGCTAACCTCGGACACGATTCCCATCGGCCAAATATATGATGCGTCGGACTCCATCCTGGCGCAGAAAATTGCCCAGGTGCCGGGTGTCGGGCAGGTGTTTACCTGGGGCTCTTCCCGGCCGGCGGTACGCGTGCAAGTCAATCCGCACCTGCTGAACAGTTACGGGATTAGCATGGAGCAGGTGCGCAAGTCGCTGCAGTCGGCTAACTCGAATCTGGCCAAGGGTGCGCTCTCCAATGACGACCGGACCTGGGCGGTTTCCGATACCGACCAGTTGTTCAAGGCATACGAGTATATGCCGCAGATTGTCGGAGGACACGCTGGCGCCCCGGTGCGCCTTGTGGACGTGGCCACGGTGGTCGATTCCACAGAAGACATCCGTAACCTGGCCTTACCCGCCGGGAAGCCGGGCGTCATTATCGGCATTTTCCGGCAGCCTGGCGCAAACATGATTGAAGCGGTGGACCGGGTGAAAGCGGCGCTGCCGGTGCTGCGCGCTTCCATTTCACCGTCGCTACACCTCAACATCGTGAACGATCGCACGCTGGTCATCCGCTCTTCCGTGCATGAAGTAGAACGCACCATGACCATTTCCATCATTCTGGTGATCCTGGTGGTGTTTGCGTTCCTGCGGAACTATTGGGCGACGGTGATCCCCAGCATCGCAGTGCCGTTATCGCTGGTGGGAACGTTTGGCGTGATGTATCTGCTTGGTTATAGCCTGGACAATCTATCCCTGATGGCGCTGACGATCTCTACGGGCTTCGTGGTGGACGACGCGATCGTGGTCATCGAAAACATTGCTCGGCATATGGAAGCGGGCCTGGGCGCATTCCAGGCGACCATGAGGGGTGCGAGCGAGATCGGTTTCACCGTCCTCTCGATGAGCGCCTCGCTCGTGGCGGTGTTCATCCCGATTCTGATGATGGGCGGGATCGTGGGACGGCTGTTCCGGGAATTTGCGGTGACGCTGAGCGTGGCCATTGCGGTGTCCATGTTCGTGTCTCTAACGACCACACCAATGCTGTGCGCGCGTTTCTTGCGGCATGACACCCATAAGAAGCACGGTCTCGCCTACCGGCTTTCCGAAGGCGCGTTTAATGGGATGCTGAAAGGCTACGACCACGGCCTGCGGTGGGTGCTGCGCCACCAGGCCCTGATTCTGCTCATCACCATTGGCACCGCGGTGGTCAATGTCTACATGTTCAAGGAGGTCAATAAGGGATTTTTCCCGCAGCAGGACACCGGGCGCGTGATGGGCTTCATTCAGGCGGACCAGGACACCTCCTTCGTGGAGATTTCCAAGAAGATGCGGGCCTTTACAAATATCGTTCTGGCGGACCCGGCGGTAGACACGGTCAGTTCCTTCACCGGCGGCGGAAATGGCACCAGCACGGCGCGCATGTTCGTACAGCTAAAGCCGATTGAAGAACGCAAGGTCAATGCGGATCTGTTCATCGCGCGGATACGCGATAAGACAGCGGGGATTCCCGGTGCTTCGCTTTTCATGCAGTCGATGCAGGATGTCACTGTAGGGGGGCGCTTCGGTGGCGCGCAATACCAATACACGCTGCAGGCGGACAACCTGGACGATCTCTACCACTGGGCGCCAATCATCATGGAACGTATGCGGCAGATTCCGGAATTGCGCGATATCAACTCCGACCAGCAGAACAAGGGCTTGCAGTCCTATTTGTCGATTGACCGCGACACCGCTGGGCGGCTGGGTGTCTCGATGCAGGACATCGACAACGCGTTGGGCGACTCTTTTGGGCAGCGGCAAGTTTCGAATATCTACAAAGGTTTGAATCAGTACCACGTAGTTTTGGAGGTCGCTCCGGATTATCAGGAGAATCCCGAAGCCTTGAAAGGCATTTATGTGCCTTCAAATACCGGGAAGCTCGTGCCGCTGAGCGCGTTTGCCCACTACGAGCACTCCAATACGGCGTTGTCTGTGAACCACCAGGGAATTTTTCCGTCGATCACACTTTCGTTCAACCTCGTTCCCGGTGCGTCGCTGGGGCCCGCGGTGGAGCACATTGAACAGGCGCGGCGTCAACTCGGTGTCCCAAACACGGTGCATGCCACATTCCAGGGCACAGCCCAGGCGTTTCAGGATTCCGTGAAGGATTTGCCGCTTTGGATTATTGCCGCGCTCGGCGCTGTCTACATTGTGCTCGGGATTTTGTACGAGAGCTTCATTCACCCGATCACAATTCTGTCCACCATTCCGTCAGCGGGTATCGGCGCTTTGCTTGCGCTGCAGCTCATGCATATGGACCTAAGCATCATTGCGATTATCGGAATTCTTCTGCTGGTTGGCATCGTGAAGAAAAACGCGATTCTGATGATCGATTTTGCGGTGCAGGTCGAGCGCGAAGAACAGACTCCGCCGGAAGAGGCGATATACAAGGCGGCGTTGCGGCGTTTCCGGCCGATTATGATGACCACGATGGCGGCGATGTTCGGCGCTCTGCCGCTGGCGCTCGGCACCGGCGCGGGCTCGGAAATCCGCAAGCCTCTGGGCATCACCATCGTCGGCGGCCTAATACTGAGCCAGATGCTCACGCTCTTCACCACGCCGGTCGTCTACATCTACATGGATCGCCTGCAAGCGTGGCTGCGCACTTCCTTCCGCCGCCCGGCCGTAAGGCCAGTCCCCGCCCACTCAGACGATTAATCCGCTGTAGCTCAGGCCTTCAGGCCTGAGGGTCTCCATAGCGACTACGCGATTTGCCCAGCGGAGTGAAAACCCTCACCCCTCGAAGGGGTGAGCTACAAGTTCTAGAAATGCAAAATCAGATCGCTGGCGAACACCAACTGGCTCTTCTTTGTGCCGGCGTTGTAAGCGGGCGCGTCATAGGCATGCTCGTAGCGAATCTCCGGCCGGAACAGCACCGTTGTTCCGATCCAGTGTCCCCATCCGATCAAGTGTTCGGAGTATCGGGTACGGAATCCCGTGCGCTGCCCTTTGATGTCGTCGAAGTATTCGTTGCGGATAGTCAGATAATTCTTCGTGGAAAACTCTTTCACAAGATAATTCACGATGGACCATTCGGGCGCGTAACAATTCAGCTGCGTTGGTGAATCGCAGATGGCGCCATTCGCGCCGGTGATCAGCAGTTGTGCAGCGGCGGGATTATTCACGTTGGGCACGCCCTTTTCCCACATGTACCAGGATTCCGTGTCCGTGTGCCAGCCGCGACTCATCTTGTGATACCAGGTCGCGTAGTAGGCTTGCAGATTGTTGTACGCATACTTCCCGGAGTTCGTGGAGTTATCGCAAACGTAGACGTTATCGCCGCCTTTGCTCCACGTGTAGCCGACGCAGACATTCAGCGTGGGTTTGGCATTCGGCTCGCCCACCCACGGCGCCACGTCGTTTCCCGCCGAAAGGCCCACCTGCACCATCCAGTGATCGTTTAATTTTGTGGTGACGTTGATGCCCGTCTGCGTGTACGCGTCGAACGTGTACAGGATCGAGTGGCTATACGTGTAATTATCCGGAGCAAGCTGCGCTTCAATGTCCGGCAGCGAAATGTACCGCCCGATGCGGATATTCATTCCGTGGGCGATCTGGCCCCAATACAAATCCACGTAGGCCATCACCGGGTCGTAGCCATAGCCATTGTTTTTCGAGAGAAGTTGCTGGCTGAGGTAACCCTTCGCCGTCGTGAACCGGTAATCGATTCCGTAAAGCTGCGTCAGGCGGAAGCCCCAATCGAAATGATCGGTTTGCACCGTGTCCGGGACGCGCTCGATATAAAACGCGGCTTGATCGAGTTGAATCGAGTTGGGCTCGATGTAGTAGGCCGCCGGCGCGTTGCCGTAGTGCTCGTCCGAAGTGCTGAGATTGAAACCGGAGTTGACCCAGCCATACAGCTTAATCCGACTGCTCTCCCAGCTTTTCCCGCGTTTGCTGCCATAAATCGCGGTCATCAGAGGCCCACCGCTTGTGTCCGGAGCGCCAATGACCGGCGAACCCCCGTAGGGCCAATCCGAAAAAGGGAAAGGCGGGGAAGTGACTGGAGCCGGCAAACCTCGTCGAGCGGGAGCTCCGCTTTCTTCCTGTGTGCCCGTCCAATCGGTCCAGTAGGCTTTTCCCAACCGGCTGAAAAATCCACCGGAACTGTTTTGCGCGCCGATAACCGAACTCGACTCAGCCGCGGTGTTAGGAGCCGAACTGCTCCCCAGTGCATTCGTCTGGGCCATCACTTTTCCACCGCGAAATAGGAAGGCAAATGTGAGGAGGATGAGCCCCAAGTCGCGGGCAACAAGAACGGGGATGTGTTTCGCCATGGATCTCCGTAAGCCGTTGAAAACGACTCGCGGAGTTTATCCACGAAGGCATAAGATTCCCGTTAGCTTGTCGCGCTGAAAAGCTAATGAACGCAATTCAAATTTTGAGATGCGCTGGCTCTGTAGACCTCCTGCTCTCAGAATTTCTACCGCCGCGGATGTTCCGCAAGAGCGTCAACAGAGCCAGATACCCTTAGAACAGTTCCACGTGCACGAAGTCCATCACCACATTGGTTCTGCGATTGAGCAGCACAATGTGGCCCCCGACCAGGACGTGCGCGCAATCGGGCGGGGGCGGAGGCAAATACCGGTCCAGGTCCGGCGGGCATGGTTGAATCCGTTTCTGTAATCCGGGAGGCAGCGTTCCCCTACGCACTAATTGTTTTTCCAGTCCCGGCGGCAGACGGTCCTTCTTCAGAAGGCCCGGAGGAAGGCTGTTGCTGTGCTCGTTGTACCAGTTATGAATGTCCTTGTCATGACCGTGGTAGTAGCCCCGATCGTCGTCTCCCCGGTCATCATCGCCGTGCTTGTCGTGGCCTTTGCCGTGTCCATGGCCTTCGCCATTGCCCTGCGCCAGCGCGTTCGGGCCAAAAACCAGGCAGCAAGCGAGCGCTCCGCCAACCATCCATTTTGCTAGCTTCATTCTTCTCTCCTTGGGAATTGAGGTCTTACGATTCACACTACTTCGTCGCGACGCGCTGCGCAAAAATTCGTGCCCCCGCGTGTCGCAAGGTTGACTGGGCCTGTCGTACAGGATGTCCCTGGTTCAGGTGGCGCCGTTCAAGGTGAACGAGCCGGCGGCTGGGCACCCGCCCGGCGTTACATACAGCTGCTGAAATCAATCTCCGCAACGTTGGTGGTTGTGGCCGGCAGTGCTTTCAAGGGCGCCGCAGTTGAGTCCTTTGTGACCATCTGTTCGGACGGTGTGCAATCTCGCGTTCCGCCACTCAAAGGAACAGCGGCCCGGGCATCAATCGTGAAGAGCACATCTCCGGTCGTAGGTGTGGAATAGGTCAATCCGGACGAGGAGAAAACTCCCACGCTTGGATTGCTGGCCGGAACAACAAGCGTGTATTGTGCGCAATTTGCCTTTGCGGGAGCTCCAGTCGGGCAACTGGTGCTGGCAGAAACCGAGACGAGGCCTGTCGAATCCACCTCCGGCGTGGTAGTCGTTGCCGGAATGGTCTGCAAGGGAACGGTAATCTCGAGGGTTGCGGTTGCTCCAGCAGGCACTGTCTGCAGCGCCGAGAGGCTGACGTCGATCGTTCCTGCTACCGCTCCGTTCGTCGCGGTCACAAAACCCTGGAACACTGCGGGTGCGGTGGCGCCAACTTCGGCGATCAAGGGAATGGTCCCGAGGTTGGTTCCGTTCGGCACGCTCAGAACCGTCGTCGCGTTGTAATGCACATTCGCGGGGCCGATGCCCACCACGACAATGTCAAACGTTCCAGTAGGCAAGGGACAGAAGTTGAAATTGCCGTTGCCGTCCGCGACCGTCTGCATGAGGATGCGGTCGATTCCGGACGCAGGGTCCAGCTGCTCGATTGCCACCTGCACATTTCCCGCAATCGGCGCTTTGGTGATGGAATCCACCACCTTCCCGCTGATGCCCGTGTTATTCGCGCTCACTTGTCCGGCCGTAAGCGTCGGCTTCAGGCGAAACTTGCCGTTTCCTTCCTGCACAATCGAAGCACACGCATTGAAATCGATGTTCAGGTCCACGCTCTGGCCCGCGGTCACTTGCAGCGGACCTCCAACAATCTGGCCCGGTGGAATTTTCAGCCCGGTGTTGGCCTGACTGCTCAATTCAAGTTCGTGAATGGTGGAGTCCTCAAGTACGGCGCAGTTGAATCCGTTTCCCGCGCAAGCATTGGTAGCCGGAACGACGTCACTCGCGGCCGGCGTGTTCGAAACCAGCAGCAGGCGGATTTGCTGGTAACTTCCCGCGGGAAGGCTGGCCGATCCAAGCTGGGCCAGAATGCAGGTCGTCTGCGGCTTGGAGAAGAGATCGATCTGCATCGGGGCGCTGGCCAGTTGCGGCGCAAGCTCCTGCCAACCGGAGCTGCTGTCCGTCGCCGTGGCGCTGATATGCGCTTGCACCGAGCGAACGGTGACGTAAACATGCACAAATTGACCGTTGGGAGGCATGCAGCTCGGCGGGTCGCTCATGCTCACGTTCACCGTACCCATGCCTGAGACCATGTTGCTGGAGGAGCCCCCGCCGCAGCTCACAATAATTCCCGCGATCCCAGAAATTGCCACTGCGGCCAGCAAGAGCGCCCCAGCCCGAGCATTTCGGGCCATCCATTCAGAGTTCATCGCACTTCTCCTGTAGGAAAAATGATTTTTTCAGATCAACTTATCGCCGGAAGGGGACGAGGGTGCCGGCGGGATTCCAGGCCCTGGCTGGGTTGTAGGGGACTAGAGAGAGCTGGGCGCTCTCAACGGGCCAAATTATAGCACCAACAGGCTCGAATGAGATGTGGTCAGAGTCCAGACTCCGAGCGATAACAGCACCAACTTCTGTTGAACCGGCCGGGCATGCGCCCGGGCTAGGGGCGAATCTCGACGGGAGTGCCTACTTTAATCTGCGGATATATTTCGTCGATCTCTTCGTTGGTCAGGGCGATGCAACCGTCCGTCCAGTCCGTCAGGCGATGCCTGGTCCCAACCCGTCCCCACTTTTCTCCCAGGCCGTGAATCTCCACATCACCTCCCGGGCTCACTCCTAATTTCCGCGCGTTTGCCCGGTCAGCCTGATTGGGGTAGGAAATGTGCAGCGCCTTGTGGAATTGACTGTTAGGATTCTTAGCGTCCACGGAATAATTTCCTTCCGGAGTTTTGTGGTCGCCTTGGCGATCTTTCGCGCCAACCGGCTGCCCGCCCAGGGCAACCTTGTAGGTCTTCAGAATCTTCGCACCGTCCATTAACGTGAGCGTCCGCTTGCTCTTTTCGACTACGATCCGATCAACCTTACTTGAGGTTTGCGGTGCCAGCGGGGAAGCGACACCGGCAGCCATCCAGGCGAGCGCAATAACACTCGCGGACCTGAGGATCTTTCTTCGGTTATGAAAAAGGAGGTTCATGGGTGGCTGGGCGCAGGCCCCCCGGCACGTCTGCAGGACTACGAGCTGCCGATCAGCCAGCCGGTGATGAAGACCAGAAGGCCGCCAACGATCACCTGAAACGCAGCCTGCAGGAACGGAGTGTCCATATAGCGATGACGAATGAAACTGATCACGCCGAGTTCGACCACAACCACGGCAATCGCGACGGCGACGGCCAGATGGAAATCGGCAATCAGGAAGGGCAGTGTGTGTCCGAGACCGCCCGCGGTGGTCATTAATCCGGTAACCGTGCCGCGAATCCATGGCGAGCCGCGGCCCGTCAGCGAACCATCATCGGAGAGCGACTCGGCGAAACCCATCGAAATGCCGGCACCCAGGCTGGCCGCCATGCCGACCAGAAACGCATCCCAGCTCTTGTGCGTGGCAAAAGCAGCCGCGAAAAGCGGCGCGAGCGTCGAAACCGAGCCATCCATCAATCCGGCGAGCCCGGGCTGTACGAATTGCAGCATGAACAAGCGCTTGTGCGATTCCGACTCGTCTGACTTGGCTTTTTCGGTGAGGTGCTTTTCTTCGTATTCCCCGGCTGCGCGCGTGTGCTTGCGCTCTTCGTCGGCCAGCATATTCAGCAATTCGCGCAGGGGAGCATCGGTTGCCAGGCTCGCCGCCCGCGAATAAAAGCGGCTCGCTTCCATCTCCATGATTTCGGCCTGCCGCCGCGCCACCTTCACGCCCAGTGGCCGCATCATCCACACCGGGCGGCGGCTCAGAAATCCGCGCACATCTTCGCGGCGGATGGGAGGGATGTGGTCGCCAAATCGCTGCCGAAACAGCGCCAGCAGCCGGTCACGGTGGCCGGCCTCCTCCACGCGCATCTCTTCGAATATTTCCGCCGTCGCCGGGTAGGAATCGCGCAGTGCATCCGCAAACTCACCGTAGATGCGGCCGTCTTCTTCCTCATTGGAAATGGCCACGGCGAGAATCTCTCTTTCCGACAAATCCTTGAAACGCTTCATCATCAGGGCCACGACCTCGCGAAAAGTAACGTAGAGAATCGCACAAGTAGCCCGGGGAAGCCAACAGTCTGAGAGGAAAGGTAGTAGCTAAATTTTCGCTTATAGTGTTTATCGGGGTTTGCTGCAAGGACCCGTCTTCTAGTATTACTTCATTTTCTTCTGCCGCGCCTTTTTCGCCAGATTTCCACGTCGGAAAAAACCTCCCCGTCTGAATAAGTGCAGCTGAGGTGATGGCTCATCCTCCCGTTCGATACTGCCTTCAACACGTGTTTCGCCGTGTGTTTTGTGAAAGGGAAAACAGTAGTGAAATGAAGTGTTTCGCCGTCCCATCGGATTCGTGAAATCGCTAGGGGTGCTTCATGCTCTTCGTCCTTGCCCTGGATTAAAAACCCATCGCGCTCGACGAAAATGGTATATACGACTGAAGTGGTTCCGCCGCCGGGATTGGGTGC